>Ga0208457_1000932_pt1 | contig 23917 bp, 27 predicted proteins | sample June2015DPH_10_1_FD_185513 | JGI IMG/M metagenome (GOLD analysis project Ga0208457, IMG submission 185513) | Peatland microbial communities from SPRUCE experiment site at the Marcell Experimental Forest, Minnesota, USA - June2015DPH_10_150... | ecosystem: Environmental > Terrestrial > Soil >... | reverse complement strand
GTTTTTCCGAACCGCAGTTCACCGGGCCAAGCAAAAACCGTAGCCTTGCGAGCTACGGTTCTTCCAAGGTAGCGGGGGGCGGACTCGAACCGCCGGCCTCCGGGTTATGAGCCCCAACCCGGGGGAGGGGGCCTCAAACAGGATTTCCAGCCGTTTGAGGGTACCATCCGTGGTTCAGTATCCTCGAGCCCAACGAGGTTGATCCGTAGATGTGAGCCCAAGAGTACCTCTTGATGGGTGCGTTTGTCAACGCACCGAGATTGATTTGCACCGAGATTGATTGAATCACGAAGGCTGCGAATTGATCCCTAGATAGGCGGTCGAAATCCATGATAGGAGCACTGTGCACGTCCAATCCCGGGCCATTTTCGGACGGATGGGGTTCTTAGCCAGGACAGGGCCCGGGTGCATGATCCAGGCAGGAATCTAAGACAAGAGATAACCGCCATCAACAACTAAGGTCTCACCCGTAATATAGTCAGCAGCAGAACTGGCGAGGAACAGCGCAGCACGCGCAATGTCATCCGGCACGCCCTGGCGGCGCAATGGGATGCGTTGGATGAAAGCTTCGCCCATGGCCTTCAATTGTTCTGGCTTCAAGCCGGCTGCCTGTGTCATGGTGGCTGAACTGTTGGATGCACCGGGTGTATCTATTCCACCAGGCGCAATGGCATTGACACAGATCTGGTGCGGACCCAGTTCCAGAGCCATGGATTTAGTGGCCATGACCACACCGCCTTTTGAGGCGTCATAATGGACCAGATTGCCGGTAGGGTGGAGAGCATCAATCGATGCGATGTTGACGATCTTTCCGCTCTTGCCCTTGTCGACCATCACCTTGGCAGCGGCCTGGGTGAAGAAGAACAGTCCCTTTAGATTGGTATCGAGGACTTTATCCCACAGGGCTTCGCCGGTTAGAAGCATCGACGAGAAAGGAAAGATTCCGGCATTGTTGACCAGAATATCCAACCCACCAAATTCTTCGAGAGTGGCTTTGACTGCCTGGTCAGCGGATGCTACCTGGCTGGCATCTGCCTGTAGTACACCCACCTTGCGCCCCAGAGCCTTCAGTTCCTTGGCGGTCTTCTGAGCTGCTTCGAGGTTGATATCCGTGATCATGACGCTTGCCCCGGCTTCGGATAGACGGTCGGCAATGGCCCGACCAATGCCCATGGCTGCACCGGTGACCAAAGCTACTTTCCCGTTCAAATCAAATAGCTGGTGGATCGATTTTTCTGACATGACATGCCTCCCTTTTGCGCTCGGTTAATCTATGCTAATAATACTTATTATACCTAAATAGAAGATAATATTCTTATTTGATTCCTGTCAACATTTCCAGGCTCTTACTGATCGCATTAGCTGATTTGTCCGGTGCGGGGCGGCTGACGCGTGGTCCGGGCGGGCTGATCATTGTCCCGTAGAGTTCCGGCTGCCGCCTCCTAGCAAAACCGATGACAAGTTCCGTCCAGCGACGCCGCGAGTAATCGGGTGTGATGGCAAGAAACCCCATCGCAGGATGTCGGTTGTGGAAGAGGCGGTCGAAGCGCGACAGGCACAAGTCCTGTGGACAATGATTAGAACGGGGGCGCCTCAAGGAGTGGAACGTAGGACCGGCAGGGTACGAGTCCAAATGGAGGAACCGAGGCTCAATTGGCACCGGTTCTCTGTTAAGGTAGGTGGGGGGTTGACTCGCCCGTCCTGGCAGACTTGGCCAGTCTGCCCCAGCCGCAGGCCCGGGGGAACCACCATCCTCGGGGCTTTGGGCCCGGCGAGCTGCGGTTCGTCTACCGTCTCCGGCACTATCAGAATGAGACTCGCCTGCCCAGGCCGCAGGCCGGGGAACCAGCGATCCCGCGGTTACGAGTCCGACGAGGCAAACTGAGTTCTTCCATTGAGGATTCTGCTTGAATCAGAGTGGCGACTGGGTATCGACATCACTTGCGGATAACGAAGAACCGATGCTCAAAGTGCCTCGGTTCTAATTTGAGGTAGCGGGGGCTGGACTCGACTGCCCAGGCTGCAGGCCAGGGAACCAGCGACCTCCGGGTCATAAACCCTCGTCTGGTAGTGCCACCCTCAGACAGCAGTTCCACCCGGTTGAGGGCGCCCTCTCTTCTCCAGTCCGAATGGGCCTGGCAAGGTTCGCGGCCGAGAACAAGTGCGAGGCTACCTCGCGTGCTGTGTCACGTCAAGGTTGATATTGCTCCATCCACGGCCCAAAAATGCATCGCGAAACAGACGACATGGGTATCGAATGTCACCCGACCGATGGAAGTCCAGACCGCGAAGATCCCCCAAATGGTTGAATCCGTGGTCGATACTTAGCTCGCAATGGCAACTGCCGGACGGATGGGATTGATGGCCAGGACTAGTCCTTCTGGTCCTGTCCACTTGCGCGCCCATCCAGATTCGGGGCACAATAGATTCTGTGCGAGAAGGAGGTCGAAAGACCATTTGATCCTGGCTTCACTATCGTTCGGCTCCCGACAAAACCCTCGTCCGAGCAATGTTGTGCTTCACGCGTGAGGTCCCGGGTCGGGCGAGGGGGCTCCGATTTCCTAGCTGCAACAGGAGGAAGAAAGTGAACCCCAACCCGTACTCACAACGTCTCGCCCGATGTAGCAGTTTCATGCATGAAGCTGGGCTCGAAGCCCTGCTCCTCACCAAACCTGCAAACATGTTCTATCTCACCGGCGATGGCCGACTTTGCGCCTATGCCCTGATAACGAACGAAGGCAAGGTCGCTCTGGGGGTCCCTTCGACGGACGTGCAGGACGTGAGGGAGCTTGCCTTTTTCGACGCGATCACCGGATTCGAAGACGAAGTCGGGATGATCCACTCGATCGCCCACCACTTCGAGCACTTCGGTATCAAGAAAGGGACGGTGGGCCTCGAATACACCTTCCTCACGCAATCGATGATGGGGATGCTTACTCACCCGCATGCCAAGCCTGCGCAGGTCGAGGTCAAGGACAGCACCCATGTGCTGTCCCAGCTGCGCATGGTCAAGGAACCGCAGGAGATTGAGCGCATTCACGCTGCCGCCAAAGTCGCTGACGCCGGAATGGCAGCGGCGGTCAAGGCCGTCAAGCCCGGAACGACCGAGAGCGAGGTCGCGGCCGAGGCCGAGTACGCAATGCGCCGCGGAGGCGCTGAGGGGTTTTCGCGCACCTACGTTTCCTCCGGCCCGCGCACCAACATCGCCCACGGATTGCCCACGGCCCGCAAGATCCAGCCAGGAGATCTGGTGATGATCGACATCCACCCGATCGTCAACGGGTATAGTGCGGACCTGTGCCGGACCGTGTGCGCTGGGAAGCCCACCTCAGCGCAGGAGGCGGCATATAAGCTCTACCTCAAAGCTCAGCAGGCGACAATCAACCGTATCCGGCCCGGCGTGGGGATAGACGAGCTGGAGGGAACGCTTCATGGGATCCTGAAGGATGCCGGGCACGCCGATCACATCTTCGGCCCGCCCATCCACGGCGTGGGGATCGAGTTTGAGGAGCCGCCCCTTCCGGCCGGCCACGCCTTCTTTCACGGCGAGAAGGCGCCGCCTCCACTAGTGGCCGATGTTGTGATCGCGGTCGGAAACTGCGGGCTGTATCTTGGGTCTTGGGGGGTGCGGGTTGAGGACACCAATGCGGTCACGGCTGATGGCCGCACCACGCTCACCAGCTTCCGGCGCACCCTGAGTCCCGACTAGCGGGACCTACCGCGGGTAACCCAAGACTGGGCAGGGGAGGCAGTCGGTCTACAGCTCGAGCGGTGGTCGTGGTGCAATCCAAAGAGAAGGGGAAACGTGATAATTAGGTGTTGCTTCGGTCTGGCGCCTTCTGATACGATCCTCTCGGGAATCTTCTGCAACACACTTCGCTCCCGATGCGAATTGTCGGTGACCTCGACGGGTGGCGCCGTCCGCGTCGAAAGGGCCGGCTGCTGAAGGAGATCAGGATTCTGATGTTTTTGGCGATCCTGGATTTCACCCTACGCTCGCAGTCACGCCAAAAGGCCAGGGGAAGAAGCTGATGCCTGTCATCGTACGCTGGTACTTGAGAACGGCCCTGGTCATGTTCGTGCTGGCTCTAGTGGTTGGCGTGGCCCAAAATCTGAGCGGAATGCTTCCATTACTTCCGCCCAGCCTGACGCCAGTCTATTTTCATCTGCTGATGGTCGGTTGGGTAACGCAATTTATCCTTGGCGTGGCAATTTGGATGCTGCCTAAGTACAGCCAAGAAGAACCACGCGGTATTGGAACATTATCCTGGGCAACGTATATCCTCTTGAATACCGGTCTGCTAATACGTGCTTTTGGCGAACCCCTTAATGGGCTCCATCCAGGGACTACTTGGGGATGGTTGCTGGTTTTTTCAGCGTTCTTGCAGTGGCTGGCGGGCCTGCTTCTTGTGATCAACACCTGGAGGCGGGTGAAGGGGAAATGATATGCCCCGTTTGAGTATCTGGGCTGTCCGGCTGTCCTTATCCTATCTCTTGTTAGGGTTTACCCTGGGTGCACTAATGCTTGCCAACGAGGGGGTGCCCTTTGGCCTTTGGGTCGGGAGCCTGCTTCCTGGGCATATCGACATTCTCTTGTTTGGTTTTGTTATCCAGCTCGCCATTGGCATGGCGTACTGGATCCTGCCGCGATTTCCCGGCGGCTCGCGTGGCAACGAAACAGTCCTCTGGATAACGGTTGGCCTGCTCAACCTGGGTATCTGGACGGTCGCTCTTATCGGGCTGTTGGAGCTGCCAGGACAATGGCTGGCAATTGGGCGGTTGTTTGAAGGAATTGCTTCTGCTCTATTTGCGTTTCAGGTCTGGAAACGGATCCGGGCATCACAGACCACATAGGATTCGGTGTTTGAGCATGGTAATCATGAAATGACTAGACGCAGAAAGCCCCCGGCACTGAATGGCCGTCACCGAATCCTATATGTGTTGGGTGAATCTGCGCGTGCAAATGTATCGTGCCGGCAGGAGAGGGACAGACCTGGCTCCAGCTTGAGAAGCGTAAAGGTGAAGTTGGCGGCGAATTGGGTCGGTTGGCGCTTCAGAGACCGGAATGGCGGATCCGTGCAAGGACGACGAGGAGTAGATCCGATCGGAGGTGAATGATGAAATCCATGAGCCTGTTTGAGAATTGGCAGTTCGGAGATAAGGGAGCGCATGCGCAGCCGCTGTACGTCGATCGAGATGGCAGGGTGATCTTGTTCACCCTAAAGCCTGACCAATCCATCCGCGAACACAACGCGCCCAGCTCACCGTTTTACGTGGTCATTCTAAGCGGGCGAGGAATATTTGCAGGCGGTGATGGGGTGGAAAAGACTCTTGGCCCCAACACTTTGCTGGTCTTTGATCCCAGGGAAAACCATCTGATCCGTGCTCTGGATGAATTGGTGTTCGTCGGCTTTTTGCATGGCGCGCCTAGCACCCAAACAAAATAGCAGGATCGCAATGAAAACACACGACCTGCCTGTTGCAGGTTGAGAGGTTATTCCTCGATTCCTGGCACTATCATTGCCTGATCAAGATGAGGCCAGCTTCTGGGCCGAGAAATAGGGGTGTGAGTCGGAGTGACCCCGAGGCTCTTGCTGGGTACCGGGGCCGGATTCTATGGGTGAGGATCAGCCTTTGCAGCTTGGTTGGGTTTGGTTACGCAGCTGCTTGTATTGGTGAGTTGGGCTTGGAATTGCCCTCTTTATGAGCGTATGCGTTCGTCTGATTGTATCTTTGCAGGTTTCGCGAACGATGAAGCGGAAGAAGATCTTCTCTGGAGTCGATTCGGAAAACGCTGTTGTTCCAAACCGAACACATTCGGGAGGGAAAGATCATCGTGAAATCGAACCCAGAGGACCAAGAGCATGATCCCGAAAGGCTTTCTCCCTGGTGGGGTAGTGCCGTGCTCATCGGCACGAATTGTGCCTTAGTAAGATAAGGTGGTGACAAGTTATGAAGGAGCGCATATTCTCTGGCGTCCAGCCAACGGGCAATATCCATATTGGCAACTATCTTGCTGCAATTCGGCAGTGGGCGGTCTCACAGGCGGAATACGACAATACCATCTGTATTGTCGATTTGCATGCCATCACCATTCCTCAAGCCCCCCAGATCCTTAGAGCCAAGATCCGTGAGGTAGCTGGCCTACTCTTTGCTGCCGGGATTGATCCCGACCGTTCGGCGGTCTTCATCCAGTCACACATTGGGGCGCATGCAGAATTGGCCTGGATTCTGAATTGTTTCATTCCAATGGGCTGGATGCAACGCATGACCCAGTTCAAGGAAAAATCGCAAGAACAGAGAGAGCAGGTGAGTGTCGGTCTTTTTGACTATCCTGCGTTGATGGCCGCGGATATTCTTCTCTACGAAACCGATCTGGTGCCGGTAGGAGAGGATCAAAAGCAGCATGTGGAGCTGGCGCGCGACGCGGCACAGCGATTTAACTCTCTTTATGGTGAGACATTTAGAGTACCTGAGCCGATCATTCCCAAAGTAGGCGCGCGCATCATGGGGTTAGATGACCCCACGAAGAAAATGAGTAAGAGCGAGGTAAGGGCAGGACATGCGATTGGATTGTTGGATTCTCCGGACGAAATCCGGTCGAAGATCATGGGCGCAACCACGGATTCGAGGCGCGAGATTCGGTTCGACGAGAAACGCCCTGGAATCAACAATCTACTAACTATCTACGAATCATTCAGTGGACTGAGCAGAGCAGACATACAAGAACGATTTGAAGGGAAAGGCTATCAGATTCTCAAGCAAGAACTGGCAGACATAGTTATTGAAAGCCTCATGCCTCTGCAATCCCGTTATCGAGGGTTAGTGGCAGATCCAGCCCACATTGATCATCTATTAGCTGAGGGATCCTCGAGAGTACGACCTATAGCAGAAAGGACCCTGGCCGTTGTTAAGGACAAAGTAGGGTTGGGTTGATGAGAACCAGGCTCAGAAAAGGAGACGTGAAAAAGGGCTACGAAGAGTCCAAATGAACTGTCGCAAGAAGAACATCGCGTGGTCACCAGGGCGGAGGCCGCCAAGGCTGCAGATGCAGCGGCGATCGAGATCGACCGCCGCGTTTTGCGACACACAAACCAGGTGGTAGTGGCAGGCCAAGCGTTGGCCGAGGCCCAGGCATTCACCAGCTAGAACACGAAATACCTTTCCTTTCGTGGCGTGCCATCCCACGGTGACTGGTATCAGCGTCGACAATACCAACCTATGGTAGCCGAAAACTTGGTCCGATCGTATCGTCGCGACAGAATCGGTCAAAGCACGAGGGGACGGGAGCCCGGCAGACTATGGTTGGGGGCAATGGCACTCCCAGGAGTGGAACCTGGGACCGGCAGGATACAAGTCCAACATGGAATAAGCGGGGCTCAGAACGCCTCGGTTCTTCATTTTGATAACGGGGGGCGCACTTGCTCGTCCTGGTGTCCGGGCCTAGGGAACCGCAGACCTCCAGGCTGCCAGCCCGACGATCCGAGGTAGACATGGAATCTGACCCCGCCTGATTCGGACAGGAACCAACGACCTGGCGGATACGGACCCGACGAACTGCCAAACCACGCGTACCCAATAAACCTCGGGGATTTCGCTGGTGTTTGACTGTCTCCAACCCCGTTGAGTGAATCAAAACCGAGGCTCAAATGCCTCGGTTTTGCATTGAGGTAGCGGGGGCTGGACTCGAACCAGCGACCTCCGGGTTATGAGACTTCGTCCACAGGTGCCAGCCTCAGCGCATTCTTTCGCGCCCTCGAGGCCGCCTACTGACCTCTGATTGAAACGTGCCTGGTGAATCACGATCGCGAATTGATCGAAAGGGTATCCCGTTGATGCGCCGATGTCAAGTTCGAGTTGCTGGGTGCACCGAGATTGAACGTATCGGCCAAGGGTGCTTACGGATTCCCAGATAGATGGTCCGAATCCATGACGGGAGCATTTTGAGAGTCCAATCCGAGCCCATTTTCAGACAGAGGGGGTTATTTGCCAGAACAACCTGTGCCGTCCGTCCCTTGTCAAGCGCGCCGCCATGTTACTAGCGGGTCACGGTTCAGATCAACTGCTGCACAGACGGGGTTCTTGTCCAGAAAAGGGAGGCTCGAATGGGTAGATAAGCCTTTTTGATGTCGCGCTTCTGCTACACCTCGATTCTGATGCTAAAACAATCACTTCCGAGGAGGTGGAATTGTACAGGGTTTTCGACCGGGTGGCTCTCCCGGATAATGTCCAACCATACAGGCAGGCGGAAGGATTGCAGCCAAGCAATCACCACTCTTGAAGGAATTACTGTACTTCTTTATCTGTTCGTCGGTGGAGTAATCTATTTCTTCGTAGTTATTATCTTGGTGTTTTATCAGCAATGCTCCCTTACTATCACTTGGAAATGTGGGATCAAGGTCTGTCACCTTCGCTATCTGATGGGAGCCCAGATCATGTCCGGGAGTGCTACTGCATAGGGATAGGTTTCCCATCGAAATTGATCCTCTTTGCGATATGACAAACCGGCCGACGAATAGGATGATAAGAAGGAACAAGGCAACAATTCCAAGCACAAGAATCATGATTCTTGACCACGTGTCCATTATTGCCAAGTGATTCTTTCCAGCCATTTCGAATTCCGTGGGAATTCCACCTCACGTCTTGGCTCGGCCGCAGGACGGACAGGCAAGACTACTTCAGAAACCGGAACCTATGCAAGCAATGCCGTCCCGTGCCCCTCGGGAGAAGCCATGGCCGCTACTCGCATTGTCAGCCCCCAGATGGTAAGACATCTACCGAAATGTCAGTTGGCTCGAACCCATTGGCATCCTGGTTGAGGGTGAAATGAAGAACAGCGCCAAAATTCCCATTCGGTGTATGGACTTTGAGGGCCAAGTGAATACGATCCCCTGGGTTGCTCTCTCCGGGGAGGAAAGGCCCGCCCGGCAACAATACTCCACCTGTACGCCCGCCATTACTTCCTTTGCTGATCGAAGCAAACGTTGCTTGGTCAAGCTGATCCAAATGGGGGAGTGTTCCCCAATAGGTCTGCACTGGCCCGGTTGCCTCGGGCCCCTGGTAAACCCACCACAGGTACGCTCCTATTCCATTCAGGTCGCTGTACAGCGAGGCTGCTACTGGTTGTTGGCCAAAAGATGGGTCCTGAAAGAGGCGTAGGTCAAAAACGAAGGGCCCATCTTTGACCGCGCCTCCACCGATGACATCCGCGGGCATGGGTTGTGGAGGAAAGGGGGTTTCCTGGATTTGGGCCCCACCGATGAAATTGACGGGCGTGGGCAATGTAGCAGTGATCACAGCTGAGGGAGTGAGCGTCCCGGTCGGAGGAAGCGCCAAGGCGATGGTGGGTTGGGGTGGCGTGATCGTGGGAGACGGAGGCGATGAATGGGTATGTGCCGTGCAGGCTGTCACCCCGAGAAGAAGAACAATACACCAATGGAAGAGCGCCTTTTTCATACTTGGCATCCTCGCATTACATTGGCCGGTAACGGAGAAGGCTTCACCTGCGGTAACCGAAGCGCAGCGAGGCGAAGCCGTCAGATGGAAGTCCTTGTTAGCCCGCTAGGTGCATTTCTCGCACAATTTCTGTCCGTCCCCTTCCTTCGTTCAACCGGAAGGCGGCGTTGGAGTCGCTTCGAGGACTCGCACTTCGCTTGCCAGCAGAGCACCGGGTGCGCCGGGCTGACCAGCTACTTGTACCGTCATACCTGGTTGTATGTCCCGTAACGTTGTTCGGCTCCTGTGCGAAGAGAACAGCATACTCTTTTCGGTTGTCGCGACGACACAAAACCCATTAACTGGTTCCTATAGATCAAGGATCAGGGCTCTTAGCGAGATATCCCTCACCGTGCCAATAATGGTGGCACTCGGCTCCGCTCCATAGGTGGCATCAGTGGCAGATGGTGTTGGTTGGTTTGTTACAATTTCAAAGCTTCTCGTTGAATGGACACTCGATTTGATGCTTGGATCGTCGCAGTGGCCGCCGCCGAAAACGGGGCTGTTCAACCCGCCCGGAGGGATGTCGATCGATCCTGACTGATCCGGCAAGGTCAGACGAATGACTGCGCCGCCGGTGACTGCCGGACCACACCAGTTTCCCCAGGTGAAGTCGATCCACGCCTGCTGTCCGGTGGAAAGCAGGATAGTACCTTTCCCTTCATCACCCTTCTCAGATTGGATATCGAGAGGCCTCCCGGCCGCATCGACCAGGCTAAAGACTGGCCAGGACTGCAGATAGCAGGCAGAGGCACTGATATTGACGACCCCGCCGTTTATAAAGATGTTTCCTGCCCCCCCCATCGATCCATAAGGTATAGCCCTTAGGCCGTTCGGGCGGCAGGGAGGTGTATGGGGAGGAACAGGCGGGGTGGGCGTCTCGGTCCGCAGCGCAGTATCAGTCAAAGCAGCCTCTGTGTTCAATGCAAACTTGGTCGCCAGGATCGCGGTAGCCGTGGCGTCGTTAGGATATCCGCTGATTTGGGTTTCGGATTGGGCAGTGATTGCGAGAACTTTGGTACGCACGAACGCCACTTCAGTGGGTACCTTCGTCGCAGAAACCGATGGCGATGCGCAGGCAGCCAGGATACAAGGGAAGATAGACCACAGGAAGTGCTTCAAGGTCTTATTGCTCCTTGCACGCGTTGGATTTCCCCCGTCGTCGCGGTAGGGAGGCAGTTACCCACCCTCCCCCCGCACGGATCTCGGCGTACAGAATTATCGCAGCGGGCTCCTGCCAGAGGATATGACGCTTCGGCACACCTGGTCGCCCAGACACACCGGTTGGCTGCGACCCGGCCGCCTGAGCGTTTACTTAGTCTCTCACAACTAAGTAAGCTCTTTTGGATGTAGTGAAACATTAGAATGTCCAAGACTCGCTTCCTTTCCACCCAAAACCGAGGTTAATCGGTGGGCGCTATGGCTTACCGGTTGTCAAGTCATGTGTGCAAGAGGCTAGATGACTGGAAACCTTATGTTGAGATTCTTCAACTTGGAATGTGCCGGATCGCTCCAATGGCTATCTTTGCAGGGCAAACCTTTCAGGGCGCGTGAAAAGGATTGCTTGCTAGAATAGTCTCCACTTCATCGCGCCCTGGTAACTCAGCGACGTCATAGCGCGGCGGGAGCACAAATACATATCTGGCATTGCGACCAAGCTCCGTGGCGATTCCCCCTGCACTGATAGTATAGTTTCCCTGCTGAAGCGAATTCCATTGGGCAAGAGTAAAGACCATAATGGGGATATCCTGTCTCGGATTTTCAGAAGTCCATTGAGGATGCCTAATGGAGATCATCGGGCCTTGCTCGACGGTTACTTCCCCCTGGCCATTGAAAGTGTAGCCTTGCCATGAGTCGGTTATGATGGAATACCCTCTCCAACTGGCGGGTAACGAGAAGCCAAAACCATATTCGGTATTCCTGTATTCAATTCCTGTTGCCAGTCTCGTTGTCGGTAAAGCGGTTGCCGCAGATGGGGCGCACCCTGCACACAACCCTGGTAACGAAACCAAGGCCAGCGACAGGAACTTGAAATATCCTTGGCTACGCATCTTTCCTCTGCTCTTGCGGTTTGCCCCACAATAGCCTCGAAACGACGCCAGCCCGCCAAGTCAGCTCGAAGGAGGCCTTTGGCAGCTTGAGGTGGTGGGCGTTGGACCCCTCGCTCGGGAACGTTATTCCTCAGTAGACTCTATCCCAGGCGCTCCCATTCCATCCCCAGAGCGCTTCATAAAATCCCGCGAGTTTGTCCCCTCCCACGGCGAAGAGCAGAAGGACCTGGTGGCGAGAGTCGTACACCATTTGTTCGACGCCCGTGATCTGGGGGTTCATGTCGGCTTTGCTCCAGTCTTCGCCATCCCATAGCCATGTCACACCTTCGCCGGTAGATGGGTCGAACGTGAAGAAGACGATTCGCCCATGGGCGGGGTCATAGCCCATCACCCCCGTACCAACCGGGATAGGGTTAAGTGTAGGATGCCGTTCAGTCCAATTCGTCCCATCCCAAGTCCACGTGCCCTGGTCGAGCAGGATCACATTCTCGTGAGCGGCGTCGTACGCGGCGCTGATGAATGTTCCGGGTTCAGCCGGTGGGCTGGCCTCAGGGCGCAACTGGATCCAAGTCCGGCCGTTCCAAGTCCAAGTGTCATTAAGGCTCATGCCCGCCCTGGCACTCACTGGGATCTCGCCTCCAAACAGCATCACAACTTGGCGAGCCGCGTCATACGCCATCGTTTCCCCCACATTGGTTCCATACCGTGCCGGCGGAGAAACCGGAGCGTCCTGGCGGATCCAGTTCTCTCCGTCCCAGAGCCATGTGTCATTCAAAGGAACGTTCCCCGATCCGCTCCTTTCAGACATCCCGCCAAACAGCACGTCCGCCCGGATCGACTGGTCATAGACGAAACCGGCACCAACGCGGCCAGGGGGTATGTTCTTAGGATGGCGTTGCTTCCAGCCCAAGTCATCCCAAACCCAGGTGACATCACAGAAGACGCATCCTGGTGATGCCTGCAACCCACCAAATGAGACCACCTCTTCTCGTGCCTCGTCATAGACGAGTGAGCTGCCGGAAAATAGTGGTGGTAACGCATCGGGTGTCGGTATCTTGACACTCGGTTGAGTGAGAACCGCTGCCGTCACCGTCGCTGGTGACAGGACAGGCAGGGCTGTGGGGTTGCTGGTCGCCGGGGACGCCGGGGTCGAAGCGGGACGACCGGTCCCGTCAGTCGACGCTTGCCGATTTGCCTCCCGCAATTGGCATCCGATCAACACCAGGAGGAGAACTGCTGTCATATGCCGCTTTGTCTGATGTGCGTGCGTCGGATCAGCCCACATCAGTAACCACTGCCTTTGAAAGTGACATTGGACAGACGCTCCCTCCCTGACGCACGAGTGGCTAATGAAGGGTCTGCTCTGACGGATCCGGGACCGCTCTTTCGGTGTTCCCACTCATCCCATCCATCCTCTGTCTCGACCAGCAAGCCCGAGTTCCCCAACTGGGTACTCAACCGAAGTTAGGTGGCTCAGTCCTGGGATAGGGAACAACCCAGGGTTCGCTTTGCCGAATTTGTCCTTGAAAACCCTTTGGGGTGGTTTTTCGCACGCTAAGGAGTCGCTTGGATCACCGCAGCGGCAGGTTCCAGGTCGTTTCCCATCGACCGTTGACGGTCGCATCACTGGCCGTCAATACAAGCGGGAAGGTAATTTTGGCATCGGTGAGGACAGTGGAGAGCACGAGCCCGCTGGACTCATCCCGGTTCGAGTCACCAAAGCTGCTGACCGTGGCCATCCCTGCGGTGTTCAAACCACTTTCGATGGCAAAGGGCAGTCCCTGGAGAGCCGCATCGGCGTTGATGCCGATTACAAAACCTTTCATATCACCCTGTTTTACATAGGTAACCTTGAAGACGTTGGCTGGCAGTCCGGGCACATCCAAGGGGATGGCTCCTCCTAGTTTCCAAATCATACCCAATTGAGCATCTGAGCCGTCGAATCCATACGAGCGCAAATCGAGCGTCATCTTGACCGGCTGCTTGAAGGCCACAAACATCTGGGTGGCGCGCAGCGTAAGTGGAGTGTTGAAGCTTTTGCCGGTGAGGCGATACAGCCATTGATTCGGTTCCGGCGTCAGCCCGGCATCCTGCCAGTTCGCCGGCTCGAACGTCAGCTCCTGCCCATTGGCGTCATAGGCTTTCAGCCCCAAACCCGCCGGTAGCGCGCTGGCAATGCGTTCATCCGTCCAATTGGTGTGGCCGATCAGGTAATATCCGTCATCCAGCGGGACGTAATTGTCAACCGCCAGGCTGATCCCATACAGCGAAGGCGAGCCAGGCTGAGGTGTTTCTGGGGTCCATTGGACTTGCCAGGTTTTGAATTCCCCGTAAAGGGTTAAATTGGAAAGGACCACATCCAATTTCCCTTTTGGTCGTTCGGCATAATCGAGCCCTTCGCTCCACTTGCCTGGTGGCCCTCCGCCTCCGCCGCCCTGGGCGGCATAACCAGCAATAGTGACACCCACACTGCATACCGACGTGTCAGAAGACTCGAGGGAGAATTCGTACCCCGATTCCGAGACGGCTTGAATCGAAACCAGCCGAACCACGTGGCCGGCCAGCTCGAAGTCTTGGTTCACCACCCATTCCTGGCCCGGCTGCGGATTCGTCCCGGCATCGAACACATATTCCGCCTTCGCGGTTGGGTCTGCCGGAATCGTATACCTGCCAGTATAGGTGATGGTCAGAGGGGGAGCGAATGTTTTTCCGATTTGATAGGCCCACGGCTCCGCACCCCGCTGGCTGGGAGGCAATTGCAGACTTGGGTCATTCGGACCGGTATAGAAAACATCCTGCCCTCTGGCATCCGTGATTCTCACTGCGTCGGTCAACGACCACCAGGAGCCGGCGGGAAGAGAAGGGTCCAGTGCATCCGACGGCCGGAACTCGCCCAGCAGAACATAATTGTCACCCGTATCGACCACCTTGAGAAGCACCAGCGGATTCTTTGAGGCGGCCGGTGTATTGACCTGCGGCTCAGGCGAAGGCGATACCTCGATCACCGGCATCACGGTCAAGGCCGGCGGCGAAGCGGCAAAGCGCAGTGGCAATTCCCAGTTCTCCGGGGCGAGCCCAGGCAATGTATCCATGATGCAAGGAAGGACGAAGGTTGCTTGGTTCACGTTGCCGGGAATGGGAGCGTAATCAAGAGTGAATTCCTGCAACCTGCTTTCGCCAGCTGTGAGTTTAAGCAAGGTGCCATCCGGCAAATGAAGCTCTGCACCTGCGGAGCATCCGACAACGTTTTCTTGATGCGAGAGCGCAGACCACGGAACGCCTTCAACGGTGTAGGTCAGCACCGTTTTGTCCGGGGTCAGGAACGCCTGCTCCACCGTCACCGTAATGCCATTTCGCGTCTGGGTTACCGGCTCTTCAAGCATGCGCAGGGAGGCATTCTGCTCCACGATCCCAAAGCCCGGGATGTAGCCGAACAGCTTTTGCACCTCGGCCGCCACGCGCTGTGGGCCTACGATGAACACAGTCAGGATCACGAATAGGACGAGTCCGAGCAGGATCCCCCAGGCAGGGCGCAAGCAGAATGATCGCGGCCGAGCCGGCGAACCGGTCTGGGCAGACAGTCTTGAACGCAGGGCCTGCACGAAACCAGGATCGGGCTCAGGGGTCGCCAGCGCACGGCGCAGCTCCTCTTCAAATCCTGGCGAGGGCGTGAACTCAGTCATGGCTCACCCCCAGCTGGTCTTGCAAACGGGCCAGCAGCCGATAAAAAGTCTTCTTCACTGTGTCTTCTTTCCGCCCCAAGCAGACGCCGATCTCGACAAAGGATAGGTCTGCCACATAGCGCAAGCGCATGAGTTCTTGCTCATCCTCCGTCGACTTTTTGAAGAGGTTTGCCAGTTGTTTGATCTGGTCATTGCGTACGGCTTGCGAGAGGAGATCCTCAGACCCATCGGGGTGATTCTCATCCAGGGGGGCTTGTGATACCCCATTACGGTTGAAGTCCCTCGCTTTGTTTCGGGCGATGGTGAACAACCAGGCGGCGAAATGCCCACGGTGGCGATATCCAGGCAACGCCTCAAGCGCGGCAAGAAATGTTTGTGCGGTCAGGTCCTCGGCATCGGCACGACTGCCAGCGCGGTTGTACAGATAATGGTAGATCGGCCGAAAGTAGCGGTCATAAAGCGCGGCAAACTGCGCAGGGTCGCGTTGGGCGGACGAAACCAGGATGGTTTCATCCATAAGAGGGTCAGAGAGTGAGGTGGTTGGCTTTGCCAAAGGCAATCTTGCCCGCGGAATCTGCTCGCGGGCGGTTGGGCTTCAACTGTATTCTATATATTAAACGGGAAAAGCGGCAAAAAGGGACAAGGGACCGGGATGAATCGCGGCCGTATCAGAATGCGGCATCCGCGTCGACGACGCCACCCAGATGGTGGCAATGAGAGCCAGGGCGGACATCTCGCCGCCCGTGAATCCCTCCCTCAGCGAGATGGGGTCGTCACGGTGACCGGCTGTGGTCAGGCGTGCCTAGAAGGGAACTGGGGAATGCCAAGCTACTAAGTCCGTAGGTCTTCAGTTGGCGCAGTACGTGCGAATTGTGAGGGAATCGCCCAGGTGAGCACTACCAAAGAAACAGTACAAGCAGCGAAGAACCAAGCCTGAATAGACCTTGGCTCTTGTATTTGGCAGCATGGGATGGATCCACTTGTCCGTACGCTAGTCAAGCCTGCACCAGCTGAAGGCAAGGGGGAACCGGCGACCTTCGGGCTACCAACCTTTCGATCTGAGGTAAGCATGGAATCTGACCATGTCTGATTCGGATGAGGACCAACGAACAGGTGGTTGCGGGACCGATGATCTGCCAAACCACGTACAGAAATGAATCTCGGGGATTCCGCTTGTGTTTGGCTGTCTACAACCTCGATGAAGGAACCAAGAGCGAGGCTCAAATGCCTCGGTCCTGTGTCTTTGTATCGAGGTAGCGGCTCAGGCTGTTTCCCAGTGCCAGCCGTCACTCCGTACCTCCCTGTCGAACGGTTTAGGTTACTGGCAGGTGGGTGGGCGTAGACTCTGGCCGGGAGCAGAAAATAAACCGATACAAGAAAAATGCCCGAAGAGTCGCACCGTACCCACCTGTCCAGTGCACGTTTTGTTAGGCGCTGTCACTTGGAATATTCGTTACGGTGTCACAGGCGGCAATGTGCCTTTGATGGATTCCAGCTCCGTATCGGATAAAGCAGTTACAAGTACATTACTTGGTTGAAGACCATCGGATGATTGTTGAATGTCAAATGAAAGCACTGCTCCAGATAATTGACCAGGCTCTGTCTGCAAGATATAAATAAAACGCAAAGAAGTTAGTTTCGAAAAACCATATACCCTATTTGAAGCAAGATGAATGCCTATGGATTGCCCCTGTGATATATGTCCCTGACTCGTGGAAGGTCCTTCGCCAGTTTGCCAGCGAATATCTGGCTCGATTCCAAAGAATCCATAGATTAGCCCACTTTCACGAGGTGTGTCGTACCGCCAATTATAGTAAATGGCCAAGCCGCCAATATCGCTTTGATAGTATGTTTCAGGGGCTTTAGGCTGGAAAACCGAATCGCAATACAAGAACAACTCAATAGTGAATTCTTTGCTTTGAACTAATCCACCCCCAAGAGTACTATTTACCGGGCGTGTTGAAGGTGTTTCGGTGTTGGAAAGCGTGGGTAGTTGACCATTTGAAGATGCGCAACTTTTAGGAGAGACGACTAATGGAACTTGTATAGGAATTGGCGTGACGGTTTCAGTTGCGATTACAGCGGGAACTTCAGTTACAGTAGGAACTGTGACAGAAATTGGAACTTCCGCGAGAGAAGTTGCCACAGCAGATTGAGGTTGACAACTTGAGATCAAGACCGCCATTATGCAGATTGTCAACGAATTGTTTAGAGATTTCATAAGTTGTTCCTTCCCGTACACTCTGATTTGCAAGGCAAGCGCCAAACAAGTGTTATTCGATAGTCTAAGGCGAAGAGTACCTCCAGCCTCGTGTGCTCGAACCAGTCCGAGGCCGCGCCTCACCTTGATACAAGCAGGGACACTTGCGGCTGGATACACACCCGGGCAACTGCGAGGAGTCTAGCCTAGGGGCGAATTGGGGGCAAACGGGAGTTGTTGCATTACTATGCTGTTTCAGGAGGCGTGCGACTGCTCTTGGTTGAGCGCCACATCGAATCGAACCAGGACGATTGCGTTGATAGTATCAGTAAGCGGGGGCTGGACTCGCGCGTCTGCTCGGCCCGCGCATCGAAGGCAGGCTGGTGTCCGAGCAAGTCTGCCCCATCTGCGGGCCGAGGGGAACCGTAGACCTACAGGCTGTCGGCTCGGCGATCCGAGGTAGACATGATATCTGACCCCGTCGGCTTCGGACAGGAACCAACGACCTGGGGGTTACGGGCCCGACGAGCTGCCCAGTGTTTGCGATCGCCTATTCCCCTATGGTTTGGCTGAATCTAAGCGCCGACGACCCCTCATTTAACTAACAACCGAGGCTCAAATGCCTCGGTTTTGCGTTGAGGTAGCGGGGGCTGGACTCGAACCAGCGACCTCCGGGTTATGAGACTTCGTCCACAGGTGGCAGCCTCAGCGCCCTTTTTCTCCCCTTTGAGGTCGCCTACTGACCTCCGGTTGCAACGTGCCTGGTGAATCACGATCGCGAATTGATCGAAAGGGTATCCCCTTGATGCGCCGATGTCAAGTTCGAGTTGCTGGGTCGAGTTGCTGGGTTCGAGTTGCTGGGCACGAAGATTGATGGCACAAAGACTGATTGAATCACGAAGGCTGCGAACTGATCCCTAGACAGACGGTCAGAATCCAAGATGGAAGCATTGTCGACGTCCAAGCCCGATTTTCGGATGGCCTCTTTGGCCAGGACAGGTATAATCAGCCGCAAGACACAACCGAATAGTCTGCAGCTCTGGCGCCCGATCCCCCGGATGGGCGGGCTTAATGGCGAAGCCGGTAACAGTCCGGCACTGTCGCGCAACTGTGGGCACGGTTCGAGCGCAAAGCCGTGCGAGTCAGGTCGACCACCAGGCTGCGGTTCCGCAACGCCTCGCAGGAAGGGGAAGGGACCAAGGGCAAGTCGACCCTCGCGACCCAGATCCCCTGTCCGCTGACAGGGGATCTCATTTGGTGTCACCCTTCTGCCTGTGAGCCGTGTTCAGCCCAAAAGGAGACTCTTATGTTCAAGGCGCGATACCTGCTCCAGGCAGTTATCCTGGCGCTGTTTCTTGGCGCTTGCACCGCAGCAGGCACGGCCCCAGTTCTCTCTGCTCCGACCCCTGCTCCTTCCGCCACACCGCAGTCGCCGACGCCCACGCTGGCCCCCACACCGATCGCCATACAGGACGGCTCAGGCCAGACCGTTCGGCTGACCCGCCCGGCGACACGCATCGTTTCGTTGGCTCCTTCCAACACTGAAATCCTTTTCGCGATCGGGGCAGGCAGCCAGATGGTTGGGCGGGATCAGTTCTCCGACTACCCTGTCGAGGCCAAGTCCCTACCCAGCATCTCGACCTCGATGGGCAGCCTGAACACGGAGGCGGTAGTTGCCCTGCAACCGGACCTGGTGCTGGCGGCACCGACCCTGGCCCCCGAGCAGATCCAGACCCTGCGCAATCTGGGTCTCACGGTCTTCCTGGTTCCCAACCCAACGGACTTTGACGGGCTGTATCAGAATTTCGCGAATGTTGGCACGATCACGGGTCGAGGAGCTGAGGCGCAGGCCCTGGTGAGCCGGTCGCGTGAGCAGGTCGCGGCTGTCGAACAAGTGATCGCAAAGGCGACCTCGAAACCCAAGGTCTTCTACGAGCTGGACGGATCGGACCCGGGCAAGCCCTGGACGGCTGGGCCCGGCAACTTCATCGACCTTCTCATCCGGACGGCTGGCGGCCAGAACGCGGCCGCAGGGCTCAAGGAGTCCTATGCCCAGATCAGCGTGGAAGAGCTGGTGAGCCAAAACCCGGACGTGATCATCCTGGGGGACAGCGCCTACGGAATCTCCGTGGCGTCCGTGGAAGCGCGCCCCGGCTGGAATGTCATGAATGCGATCAAGAACAACGCGGTGGAGGCCTTCGATGACAACCTGGCAAGCCGGCCAGGTCCTCGCCTGGTCGACGGGCTTGAGGCGATGGCCAATCTGGTTCACCCGGAGCTGTTCAAGTAGCCTGGGCAGAGCCCATTCCCCGGATGAGACCACCGGGTTGGCAGTTCTTGCAGAAATTGGTGATCCGCTGATTGGCGGTAATGGAGGAAATCGGGGTTCCGCGGCGCGGGCAGCCCTGCCTGGGTGTGGACTGAGAAGGAGTCGCGGGGCTTAAGCAGGTGAAGATGGGAGGACTGGTCTTTCGCTCAGGACGTTGGTTCTTGGAACTGGAGGTCTAATGTCTTTACTCGATCAAACGGTTCGGGCCATCCGCCCGTTAGATTGGACAGCCATGGAAGCGGCCCGCGCTCGGCAAAACACCTTGACCAAACCGCCGGGCAGCCTGGGGCGGCTGGAGGAGATCTCCATCCAAGTAGCCGGCATCACCGGTAAGACTCGCCCGGTTATCAAAGAGAAAGCGGTCATCACTTGCGCCGGTGACCACGGCGTGGTTGCCCAGGGCGTCAGTGCCTATCCCCAGGAAGTCACTCTACATATGATGTACAACTTTCTCAACGGCGGGGCGGCGATCAACGTGCTGGCTCGACACGCAGGCGCCCGTTTGATCGTGGTGGACATGGGTGTCGCAGCCGACTTTGAACCTCAACCGGGGTTAGTCATCAAAAAAGTGGCCTACGGCACCGCCGACATGACTCGGGGGCCGGCGATGAGCCGGGCGCAGGCACTTCAGGCGATTGAGGCCGGGGTCGAAGTGGTGGAGGAAGAAGTTGCTGGCGGTTTGAGCATTGTAGCCACCGGCGACATGGGCATCGGCAACACTACCCCCTCCAGCGCCATCGTCGCCGCTATCACCGGCTGGCGCGTCGCCGAGGTGACCAGCCGGGGCACCGGCATCAACGACGAGCAACTGGCGCGCAAAGTGGCGGCCATCGAGAAAGCCCTAGCCATCAACCGGCCCGACCCGACCGACGCGCTGGACGTATTGAGCAAAGTCGGCGGCTTCGAGATCGCTGGCATCGCCGGGGTTATCCTGGGCGCGGCCGCTCACCGCCTCCCGGTCGTGATTGATGGCTTCATCTCCACCGCCGGCGCGCTCATTGCCAACGGACTTGCGCCACTGGCCCGTGATTATATGATCGCCGCGCACGCCTCAGCGGAGATCGGCCACAAGGCTGCATTGGCGCACCTGAGCTTGACTCCTTGCCTAGACTTTGGCATGCGGTTGGGCGAAGGCACCGGCGCGGCGCTGGTTCTCAGCCTGGTGGAAGCCGCCTGCAAGCTTCTGAACGAGATGGCCACCTTTGAGAGCGCCGGGATCTCCGAAGCGATATAGCCCCATGAGGTCCTTCTTGCTCGCGCTGCAATTCCTCACCGCCGTCCCGGTACGCGTCTCCGGGGAGATCACCCCGCGGCAGATGGGCCGGGCGATGGCCTGGTTTTCGGCTGTCGGGCTGATGTTGGGTGCGATCCTGGCCCTGGCGGACCTGGCGCTGCGAGCTCTCTTCCCGCCAACGGTGGGCGCCGCCCTGCTGCTGGGAGTCTGGGTGGCGCTCACCGGCGCGTTGCACCTGGATGGCTTCCTGGACTGTTGTGACGGGTTGCTGGGCGCCAAACCGCCAGAAAAGCGACTGGAAATTCTGCGCGATCCGCGAGTGGGCGCTTTCGCGGTTGTATGTGGGGTTTGCTTGCTCCTGCTCAAATTCACTACGCTGCTAGAGTTGCCCGCGGCCGTTCGGCCTGCAGCGTTGCTCGTGACCCCGGCACTGGCACGGGCCGCAATGGTGTACGCCGCACGCGCCTACCCCTACGCCCGGCCCGGGCCGGGACTGGGCCAGCTCTTCCGCGAGGGGTTGACATGGCGCGAGGTAGCTTGGGCAGGCGTGGTCGCCATAGCGGCGGCGGGGCTGGCGCTGGGACCGGCCGGTCTGGTGCTTGCGTTGGGAGTCTGGCTGATGACGGTGGGGATTGCGTGGTGGGTCGAGCGCAGGATCCCCGGTCTTACAGGTGATGTATATGGCGCGATCAACGAGCTGACCGAGGTGGGCGCGCTGTTATTCTTGCTGGCAGTGGAAAGGCTCCGATGAAACTGCAACTCCCATTCCGACTTGGCTCGACCTCCTATGTCTACCCGGCCGACATGATGACCAACGTGCGCCGCTTGTCCCCGCTGGTGGACGATGTGGAACTGGTGTTGTTTGAGGTGGACGGCCAAAGCAACCTGCCCTCTCAAGTCATCGTTGCCGAACTGAAGGCGCTTGCCAGTGCTCATAATCTGACCTATACCGTGCACCTCCCGCTGGACTTGCGGGTCGCGGCCTGCGACGACGGCCAGCGGCATTCCTCGATGGATAAGGCTTGTTGCGTCATCCGGTCTACCCGTTCATTGAACCCCTGGGCTTACGTGATCCACCTAGACGGGACTGAACTCCAGGTTGGCCTCACCTCAGCCACTTTGGCTCGCTGGCGCGATCAGGCTGCACTCTCGTTGGAGATGATCGGCCAGGAGGTGGGCGACCTGCGCTTGCTAGCGGTGGAGAACCTGGAAAACTACGACCCACAGGCTTTCTTGCCCCTTCTGGACCGGCTTCCAGTCAGTCTTTGCGTGGATGTGGGCCATTTTCTGAAGAGGGGGGAAGACACTCTGCCCTATCTCCAGGCCCTTCTGGGACGGACGCGAGTCGTTCACTTGCACGGCTTCCGCGATGGTCGCGACCACCGCGGTCTGGACCTGTTGCCGGACGGCCTGCTGACCCAAATGTTGGACCTTCTGCTGGCCGCCCATTACCACGGGGTCCTGACGGTGGAGGTGTTTACCGAACATCACTTTTCTCGCGGTCGGGAGCTGATTCTCACTTTGATGGGGGAACGGCCGTGAGCCGGCAGTTGATTCTCCTGTTGGGTGGGGCCCGCAGCGGAAAGAGCACCTACGCCGAGAAGTTGGCAGGGCATTTTGGTGACCGCGTACTGTACGTTGCTACCGCTCAGGCTGGCGACGAGGAGATGCCGGCCCGCATTGCTGCTCATCGCCAGACACGACGGACTATTTGGCGGACTATTGAGGCGCCCATCGGCGTGGGCGAGGCCGTTCATGCTGCACTGGCATCTGGGGCTGTGGATGCCGTTTTGCTGGACTGCCTCACACTGCTGGTATCGAACGTGATCTTGCACGGAGTAGGGGAGGAAGACTTGGACAGGGTAGATGGAGTGGCGGCACAGCTCCAGGTTGAGGTTGAACTCAACGGGCTGCTCGATGTTTTCCGCGCCGCTGATGTCCCCTGGATCGTGGTCAGCAACGAGGTGGGATTTGGGCTTGTGCCCCCCTACAGATTGGGCCGAGTTTACCGCGACCTGCTGGGCTGGGCCAACCAGCGCATGGCGGCCGAAGCCAACCAGGTCTACCTGATGATCGCTGGCCTGCCGCTAAACATCAAGAATACGAATGTCCCGACAGTGGGTAGCCTTGACTAAGCATCCCCTATGTCAGCCACCCTACGGCAATAACGCGACCGAAGTATCGCCCAAAGACCCGAACACCCTGGTTCTGTGCTTGCCGAAAACCTCATCTCAACATGTCGCCGATGGGAGACGAGCTTGAAGCGCGACGGGAACGAGCCGGGTGTACTCCGGTGGGAGAGGATGACGCCCCACGGACTGGATCCTGGGACAGGCAGGATACCAGTCCGACATGGAAGAACCGAGGCTCAGAGGGCCCCACTTCCTCATCGGGGAGGAGGGGGACTCGCCCCTCCCCTCGGCCTGCGTGCCGCGGGCAGACTGGGCCAGCCTGCCTCCGCCGCAGCCTGCCCTGGGCCAGTCCGGGGGCCGGGGCGAACCACCAATCACCAGGCTATCGGCGCGACGACCTGCGGTTGAGCTAGGGATCGACCATTGGTGGTTCAACGAGCCCGACGAGCTGAGGTAAGCGCGAAACCAATGACCCCCGCCGGTCAGGACGCGAACCGGCGACCTGGCGGTTACGAGCCCAACGAGCTGCCAAACCACGCCTGCGCAATAAATCTCGGGAATTTCGCTGGTGTTTGAGTGTCTGCAACCCCGTTGAATGAATCAAAACCGAGGCTCAAATGCCTCGGTTTTGCCTTGAGGTAGCGGGGGCTGGACTCGAACCAGCGACCTCCGGGTTATGAGACTTCGTCCACAGGTGCCAGCCTCAGCGCCCCTTTTTGCACGCTCGAGGCTGCCTACTGACCTCTGGTAGAGACGTGCCTGGTGAATCTCGACCGCGAATTGATCGGAAGGG
>Ga0208457_1000930_pt1 | contig 23992 bp, 18 predicted proteins | sample June2015DPH_10_1_FD_185513 | JGI IMG/M metagenome (GOLD analysis project Ga0208457, IMG submission 185513) | Peatland microbial communities from SPRUCE experiment site at the Marcell Experimental Forest, Minnesota, USA - June2015DPH_10_150... | ecosystem: Environmental > Terrestrial > Soil >... | reverse complement strand
ATGCCATTGTCACCGGCGCATCGGACAAAGGTACGTGGGTCCGTCTTCTGCATCTGCCCATTGAAGGGAGACTGGATAGCGGTTTTGAAGGCCTTGACGTCGGCCGCCAGCTCCGCGTGCAACTGATCCGCACGGATGTGGAGCGCGGCTATATCGACTTTAAGAGAGTGGCGTAAGGAGCGGCAGATTGCCGAATGACGAAGGAGTCTTCCATAAAACCGCGTAACCCGCGCATCCTGACAATCAACGGCGGCTCATCGAGCATTATGTTCGTGCTGTATAAGACAGGCGAACCGCTGGAGAGGCGGCCTCAGGAAAAGGGTTACCACATCGGCCTGAGCGGGACGAATCTGACGTTCAGCCACCCGACCGGGAATCGGCAGGACAGTCCTACCGTTTGTTAAGATCCCTCTCGTGGCGAATGCGCATCCACTCCAGGTCAACCCTGGGGTCGGCTTTCTCTGCTCGCTGGAGGGCTTCGGCTTTGTCAGCGGCTTTCCCTTGCCATACAACCCACTCGTGGGCTCCCGGCCGGTCTTGAGCAGCCGGGCCAGAAACGGCTTCGATATCGCCGTTGATAAGCGCAATGACTTTCCAGTAGGCCATGTGGTTGTCGATGTCCCTTGCGATGGATTTTAGCAGAGTCGGGAATGCGTCGCTGCGGGTTGACGATTACCAGTTTGCCCTTGGATTCGAAAGCGCGAACCTGAGGAAGAACCGCAGACCTCAAAGACGGAGGTCTGCGCTACGCTTGCTCTGGAACCAAAGGAAATCCGAGATGGGTCGTTCTCCTCCAATGGACGCAAGACTCGGCACAGCGACAAAATGACCGACCCTTCAGCAGGGTCTCGAACCTGGCGGCTTCGGCGCCCTCTTTCGCTACTCTGCAATCTGTTTTATGTTGTATGATACACAAGCATTGAATAGCTATATTAAGAACGGCATGGTAAGGCAAACTACGCCTAAGTCTTCGCTGCGTGTCCTGTCTGTCCCGCTGGTATTCGGGCCGGTCCCTTCGTCAGCTTGGGCGTCGCGCCTCGTGACTTGAACAAAGGCCGCAGACTCTCTGGAAAGGCGAGAGTCTGCGCTACCCGCTCTTCCTGTAATTCGCCCCCATTCGCTGAGGTCATCAGCAGTAGCTCATTGCCCTACAAACAAACAGCGAGTACAATCCAGGTTTCGCTCATCCCCTCGATGTTGAAGGTGTTAGCAGGAAAGGATCCTGTGTCACAGGTACCTCGGCCAAGGCGAGAACTATGATTCGACCTGAACGCCAACAGACGGTGCTGGACATTCTCAAGGACTTTCGCGGCCCTGAGCCGCTCAAGCAACTCTTTTGGTCCGAACTGAACTACAGCCGGGTCAACACGCCGCTCCCTCGCCGGGGCTGGAATGCGACGGCAGAGGGTTCGCTGGCGGCGGACCCCGTTCTATTTGCGACCGGGGGTGACGGCTTCCACATCATCCACTCTCGCCTCCCGACTGAAAAGCTGCTGATGGGGCAAGAGCGCCCGGTGGTTTCGCAGCTCCTCAAAGAGCATCCTTACGCGCTCTTCATCTTTTCAAACAACTCCCTCAATCGCTGGCATTTTCTAAATGTTAAGTATGACGATGAAGTCACCAAGCGGCGGGTGTTTCGGCGCATCACGGTGGGGCCGGAAGAACGTCTGCGCACGGCTTCCGAACGAATTGCCCTCCTTGACCTCGAATCCGTCAGCACGGACCTATTCGCTCTGTCACCCCTCGCCATCCAGAAGAGGCACGACGACGCTTTTGATGTTGAGCCGGTCACCAGGGAGTTCTTCAAGGAATACGCTCGCGTCTTCGGGGAAGTCGAGCGGCAGATCGAGGGAATCGAGGACAGGGAGCGCGGGCGGCTCTTCACGCAGCGGTTGTTCAACCGCTTGATGTTCATTGCCTTCATTCAGAAGAAAGGCTGGCTGAAGTTCGGAAAGGAAAACGACTACCTTGCGGCGCTGTGGCAGGACTATGAGAAGAACAGCAAGTCCAAAGGCCGGAATTTCTACAATAACCGACTGAAGCTTCTCTTCTTCTCAGGCCTTAACACGCCTAATGAGGTCGACGTAATCGGCATCAATCGTGGCGGCCTCCTCAAGGAACTCATCGGTCAGGTCCCTTACCTGAACGGCGGCTTGTTCGAAGAAGACGAGGATGACCGAAACGCGGGAATCGTCGTTCCGGATGAATGCATCGAGGCGATCCTGGATGACCTTTTCAGCCGCTTCAATTTCACAGTTACCGAAAGCACGCCGCTCGACATCGAAGTGGCCGTTGACCCGGAAATGCTGGGGAAGATCTTCGAGGAGCTGGTAACCGGCAGGCATGAAACAGGAAGTTACTACACGCCGAAACCGGTTGTCTCGTTTATGTGTCGGGAAGCACTAAAGGGCTATCTTGGCTCTCAACTGCCCGCGGAGGCCCCGGAAAGCATTGAGCGTTTCGTGGAAGAGCACAATCCCGAAGGGCTGAGAAACCCGGAGCCGGTCTTGGAGGCATTGCGCAGGGTCAAGGTGTGTGACCCGGCGTGTGGCAGTGGCGCTTATCTGCTGGGCATGTTGCACGAGTTGATTGACCTGCGTGCTTGCTTGTTCGCCACGCGCAAGCTTGATGCCATTTCCACCTTCGACCGTAAGCTCCAGGTTATCCAGAATAACCTCTACGGCGTCGACCTTGACCTATTCGCAGTGAACATCGCCCGGCTGCGCCTTTGGCTTTCACTCGCCGTTGAATACGAAGGCGACAACCCTCCGCCCCTGCCGAACCTGGACTTCAAGATTGAGGCGGGAGACAGCCTTACGGTTGCCGCCCCATCGCTGGAACTGGAACAGGGCTTCCGGAAATCCCTCCTCGATGAATATCTGAAGCTTAAGGCCGAATTCCTGACCGCTCACCGCGGCCACAAGATTGAGCTTCGCAAGAAGATAGCAGAAATCCGTAAGACCATTCACGGATGGGCGCATACCGGAAGCGCGGTTGATGGTTTTGACTGGGCGGTCGAGTTCACCGAGGTGTTTACGGATGGCGGGTTCGATATTGTGCTTACAAACCCACCTTACGTTCGGATGGAGTTGTTCAAAGGAATAAAGCCGGTGCTACGGATGAATTTCTCAGCCGTTCACGCTGAGCGCGCAGACCTGTATTGCTATTTCTATGCGCGTGCCCTGCAACTGCTCCGTCACTGCGGGATGATTGTTTTCATTTCGTCCAACAAATGGCTGCGTGCGAACTATGGTGCCAAGCTACGGCAGCATCTGGCTGAGAACTCCCGGGTTTTGAGCATCACTGACTTTGGGGACCTGCCGCTTTTCTCGGCGACGGCGTATCCCATGGTTTTTGTCGCCCAGAAGGTGGGAGCGCAAGGCACGGCTGCCAGCGAGGCGCACGCTGCGAAGCCCAACAGCGGTGTATCGACACGCGCCTTTGCCTTCACGCAGGTGAAATCGCTGGAACCGCCCTACCCCGACGTACTTGCGGTTGTTCGTGAACAGGGTCAGGTGCTGCCGGACGACACCATCAACGGAGCGACCTGGAGATTGACCTCGCCCCAGTTCTCCGACCGCCTCCACAAGATGGAGGCCAAAGGAGTGCCTCTTGGAGAATATATCAACGGGCGGATTTACCGTGGCGTTGTCAGCGGGCTCAACGAGGCGTTCGTCATCGATGGGCATCAGAGGGCGCAGATAATTGCGCGCAGCCCAAAGGGTGCCGGGGCTATCAAGCCCCTAATAATGGGAAGAGACATTCGCAAATGGAAAGTTGACTCCCGTGGACGATGGTTGCTTTACATGTACCACGGGATCGAGATTAACAGAGAACTGTCAGCCATTCTCGATCACTTGCGCCCGTTCAGGCAGCAACTCGAACAAAGAGCCACAAACCAGGAGTGGTACGAGCTTCAGCAGCCCCAGTGGCAGTACGCTTCGGCCTTCCACGGAATCAAGATCGTATTCTCTGACATCGCCAACGAGCAAAGATTCGCCCTTGACAGGACAGGTGCTCTTATCGACTCGACAGTTTTCGCGATTCCTGTAAACGACCCTTATCTACTCGGCGTGCTCAACTCTCCAACGGTGCTCAGTTACTTTATTGCGATAGGGGCCCAAGTTCGCGGAGGTTATTTGCGCTTTAAGCGGCAGTATGTCGAGCGGATTCCTGTTCCCGACGCTCCGGTCGGCGACCGTACTGTCATCGCCGCATTGGTCCAGAAATGCCTTGACGCCGGCGGAGTCGGCTGTGAGAAGTGGGAGGCGGAAATCAACGAGCGCGTCACCGCCCTTTATGGATTGTAGCCTGTAAGGGACCGCTCCCAGGGGCGAGCGGCTCTCCCCCGCAGTGCATGTCCAGCGCGAACAGCTTTATCCTGGAGGGGCAGCCAGACGGAACAACTGATAAGATAGAATTAATCGTCCTAATGGATGGATGACTAAAGTTATTGGAGGTGCTTCATGGCCGGACGGTGGAAGGAAGTGGTGCGGCTCCGCTTTAAGGGCGACCGCTTTCGCGACCATGCCCTAGACCTTGGCGCGCTAAGCGAACTCAGTCAGTTTCAGAAGCTGGTGGCGGAAACGGCGAAAGAAATGTGGCGCGCAGCGAATCCAGACCGGGAACGAATACCCCGGCACTTCGAAGAACGAACCCGCTTGTGTCTCCGAAGGATCGAGGAAGGGAGCGCGACTACGCCGCTCGAGGTGTACATGGAAGAGGAACAAGCAGAGTTTTGGGAAACCGAGCCCACGGAGGCCAAAGAAGCGGTTAATTTGGCGTACGAAGTTTTTGACGCGGCGAACCGTGACTCTGAATTGCCGGAGCGGTTTCCCAGGAAACTTCTAACAGAATTTGCGACCTGGGGACAGTGCTTGGCAGAAAATGAAGAAATTGAAATCCAAACTGCGGATTTGCGACTAACTCCCATTACGCCCAAGACGCGCGAGTCTCTGACGGCCTTTTGCGAACCGTCTCACGAGGCGCAGGTGGACGTGGCCGGAGAAGTGCTCGAAGCTGACGTAAAACAAAGGCACTTTCAACTGTGGCTTACTGATAGGAGCCACGTTTCTGTGAGCTTTTCAGAGTCTCAAGAGGGCGAAGTCACTACCGCCCTTAGAGACCACAACCAGGTCCGGATGAAGGTCAAGGGACGGGGTGTAATGTCTCCGCAAGGCAGACTGTTGAGAATTACCCGAGTTGACGAAATTACAATTCAACCCGTTGGCGAGCCTGCCTTTGACGAGAATGCCCGGCCGATTGAAGAAATCCTAGCTGAACTTGCCAGCGAGGTCCCTCATGCCGAATGGGAAAAACTCCCGGTTGGTTTGAGCGATGACCTTGATCACTATCTCTACGGAACGCCGAAGCGATGAAAACCGTCTTTGCGGATTCCCTTTACTGGATCGCGGTGGTGAGGCCTAACGACGCGTGGGGCGATGCGGCGAACGCGGCGAGAAAGGCGCTGGGAGATGCATTCATTCTCAGCACCGACGAGGTTCTCAGCGAGTTCTTGGCGGCGCTCTCGCACGGCGGCGAGACACTGCGGCGACAAGCTGCCAAGATGGTTCGAGCCATCCTCTCGAACCCGAACGTCAGGGTGATTCCCCAATCTCGCGATTCGTTTCTCCGGGGTTTAGAGCTTTACGAACTGCGCGGAGATAAAGAATACAGCCTGACGGACTGCATCTCGATGAACGCCATGAAATCTCAATCAGTCAATGAAATACTCACGAACGACCACCACTTCGCACAGGAAGGATTTAGTATCCTCATCAAGAAGTGATTTGTACGCGCGCGGGAAGTTCAATATCAATAATGAGGGGCGAGTTACGTCAAAGTGTGGCTCTAAATAAAAAGGCCCCTCTCGGGGCCTGTTTCACGCCAGCCCTTACGGGCTGTCCACCTGCGGAGCACCGCATTGAATACAGTTTGGCGCGCAGCACCTGAGAGATCAAGAGAGATTTTCAGAGGATAGTCAGAAGATGCCCGCGCACGCCATCATCAGCCATGGCAATGGAAAGCGGATTGACTCCCTCCACCACATTCTTGTCTCGACGGAGGCGGCGCGGTTTGCCATACTTGACCCAGGAAGGACACCATGACCGATGAAATGAACCGATTGGCTGACAAGTCAGTCTCCGCACGGGAGGCTGCCGGAGCCAAAGAAGTGCGTGTTTTCGGCTCTGGAAGCATGAATGCGCCGAGTGACGACCTGGTTGGCGATATTGTCCGCCGCATCGTGGAGACGGCGCAGCCGGACAAAATCATTCTGTTCGGCAGCCGGGCACGGGGCGACGCCCGGCCCAACAGCGATTTCGATATTCTGGTGATCAAGGAATCCAGCGAGCCACGTTATCGCCGATCTGTTCCTCTTTACGTAGCCCTGGCAGACGTGCCTGCCGAAGTGGAAGTGGTTGTCTACACCCCGGAGGAAATCGACGAGTGGAGGCAGGTTTCTCAGGCGTTTGTCACCACAGCGGTGCGCGAGGGGACGACGATTTATGAAAGGCCCAGCCGAACTTAGCCGCGGGTTGTTGCTCAAAGCGAAGCAGGACCGTCTTGCGATGGATGCTGTCCTTGGGACCCAGGCGTTGGACGCAGCGTGCTTTCATGCCCAGCAAGCGGCTGAGAAGTGCCTGAAAGCATTCCTGGCTCATCGCCAGGTTGATTTTCCGTATACCCACAACCTGGCAAAGCTCATCGAGATTTGCGCGGGCCTTGACCCGGCATTTCGCTCATTGCTGCCCGTCGTTGCGCCCCTAACCCCGTATGCGGTGGAGCTGCGTTACGATGACTCTTTTTGGCCAAGCGAATCGGTCGCCCAGGAAGCCCGTTCCTCCGCCCTGGCGGTTCTCGAATTTGTTTTGGACAGGCTGCCCGACGACATCCGGAAGGCCGCAGAATAATGCCTACCCACGACATCATCGACAACCGGAATGAAAAGCTAGTTGACCACATCAAGCGCATCCTTAGTTCGAGCGAGAGGGCGCGGTTTGCGGTGGGATACTTCTTCCTTTCCGGGCTAACCAGCATTGCTCAACGCCTCCAGGCAGTGAAAGAACTTAGGCTCCTAATCGGCAACACCACGAACCGCCAAACTCTGGAGCAACTGGCGGAAGGCTACAGGCGGCTGGACATGGTCATTGACGAGGTGGAAGCCCAGACTTTTCCGAAACGCACAGAAGCCAAGCGCATGGCGACTGAGACCGCCGAAAACATTCGCGCCGCAGTCGAGCTGATGGACCAGACTGACGAGGGCGAAACATTGGTCAAAGTCATGGTCCGCATGATCGAGGAGAAGCGCCTGAAGGTGCGCGTATATACCAAGGGCCGGATGCACGCCAAGGCTTACATTTTTGATTACGGAGAAGTTTTCGACCTGCTCGGTAACAAGCTGGATCGGCATGAAGATGGCATCGCAATCGTCGGCTCATCAAACCTCACGCTCGCGGGGGTGACGCATAACACGGAACTGAATGTCATGGTGCAGGGCAATAGCAATCACGCGGAGTTGGTCCGCTGGTTTGACGATCTCTGGGAGGAGTCCCAGGACTTTGACGAAACCCTCATGAACGAAATGAAACAATCATGGGCCATTATTCCGGCCCGCCCCTATGACATTTACATGAAGACCTTGTACGCGCTGGTTAAAGACCGCCTGGAGGGTGAAGACGACAAGGACATCCTATTTGACGACGAAATCATCCGCCGGCTGGCAGACTTCCAGAAGACGGCCGTCAAGCAGGCGCGGCAAATGATCCGTGACTATGGCGGCGCATTTGTGGCCGATGTTGTGGGGCTTGGGAAGAGTTACATTGGTGCCGCCATCGTCAAGCACTTCGAGCGCACAGACCACGCAAGGCCCCTCATCATCTGCCCTGCGCCGCTGGTCGACATGTGGGAACGGTACAATGAAGTCTACCAGCTCAATGCCCGCGTGCTTTCGATGGGCTATTTGCGTGAGGATGACCAGGGCGCGGTCAATTTCCTTTTGGACGACGTGAAGTACCGGGACCGAGACTTTGTGCTCATCGACGAGAGCCACAACTTTCGCTATCCTGATATACAACGCTATAAGGTGGTTCAGACATTCCTGGCAACGGGGAGACGCTGCTGCTTCCTGACCGCGACTCCCCGAAACAAGAGCGCATGGGATGTCTATTACCAGATTAAACTCTTCCACCAAGATGACAAAACCGATCTTCCGGTGACTCCCCCGGACCTTAAGGAGTATTTCAAGCTGGTCGAAAAAGGGGAGAAGAAGCTGCCCGACTTGCTTGCCAACATCCTTATTCGACGGACTCGAAATCACATCTTGCGCTGGTATGGCTTCGACTCAGAAACGCACCAGCCCGTTGACCCCTCACGCTTCAAGGAATACCTAGATGGAAATCGGCGCGCCTATGTCATGGTCGCCGGGCGACATCAGTTTTTCCCGAAACGCGAACTTGAAACCATCGAATACAGCATCGAGGACACCTACCAAGGGCTCTATCAGGAATTGCGTGGTTATTTGGGGAAGTCCCTCAAGAGCTTGTCCGCCAAGACGCAGCCCGTCAAGACGCCCTCCGATGCCTTGACTTACGCCCGCTACGGCCTTTGGCATTATGTGGTCAAGGAAAAGCAACGCCAGGAACCTTACGCCAGCCTGCACCGCGCGGGCGGTAACCTCCGCGGCCTGATTCGAGTCCTAATGTTCAAGCGCTTCGAATCGAGCGTTTTCGCTTTTCAGGAGACGGTCCGCAGGCTCTTGACCGTGCACGAGCGATTCCTGGAAGCCCTGGATCAGGGGATCGTCCCGGCGGGGGATGCTGCGCAGGCAATTCTCTATGAGCCCAATCTCGAGGAGGAGCAGGACGTTGTGGATGCTCTGCGCGGCGTTTCACAGAGGTATCCCGCGAAGGACTTTGACTTGGAAAGGTTGCGCAAGCACATCGACCAGGACATCCGCCTGCTGAAGAAAATGCTCAGCCTGGTGGCGCCCATTACCCCTGATCAGGATGCCAAACTCCAGACGCTCAAAAAACGGCTGGCGCAAGCGCCGCTCAAAGAGGGCAAGCGCCTCATCTTCACCCAATACGCGGACACGGCACGGTACTTGTTTGAGAATCTGAATCCCGGCGGGAAGGGCGACGACATCGAGGTGATCTTTAGTGGGGATAAGAGCAAGGCCCGCGTGGTGGGAAGGTTCGCTCCCAAGGCCAATCCCGAATATCGACCTCAGGCGGGTGAAAGCGAGCTAATGACCGTCGTGGCCACGGACGTTCTGGCGGAAGGATTGAATCTCCAGGACTGCGACAAGATTATCAATTACGACCTTCACTGGAATCCCGTCCGGCTCATCCAGCGGTTCGGACGCATCGACCGCATCGGCTCTGAACATGATGTGGTTTATGGATTCAACTTCCTGCCGGAAACAGGCATTGAGCGCCATCTTCAATTGACGCAAAAACTCCACAATCGCATTCAAGAAATCCACGACACGATTGGTGAAGACTCCGCTATCCTCGACTCCACCGAGCAACTAAATGAAGATGCCATGTATGCGATCTATGAAAAGAAGGGCGGTCAGCTTGGGATGTTCGAGGACGAGCAACAGGAAGCCCTGGACCTCAATGAGGCGGAAGAGATAATGCGGCAATTGCGGAAGGAGAATCCTGCCGAATATGAGCGGATCGCAGAACTTCGAGACGGAATCCGTGCTGCAAAACCCTCAAACGACAAGGGCCTTTACGCGTTCTGTCAGGCAGGGCGCTATCAGCAATTGTTCCTCGTCGACGAAAAAGGTGAGACCGTATCGCGGGATATCCCGCGAGTCCTCGGGGCCATAAAGTGCGGGCCGGACCTACCAGGCGCACCGCTGCCAGAAGCCTACAACTCCGCCGTGATGCGGGTAATGCGCCAGTTCACCGAAGAAGTAAAGCACCGTCAAACGGAGCGCGAACACACCCTCTCGCTGACGCATGGTCAGCGGTATGCCCTCAGAGAATTGCGTGTCCTCTTTGGGGCGGCAGATGAGGATGCAAAAGGTCAGATCAACATCTTGGAAAAGGCATTTCGGGGACCGATCACCACCGCAATCAACCGGGAATTGAATCTCTTACGTCGAAATTCAGTAACCGGCCAAGACCTACTCAAGAATCTGGCGCGCCTCTTTCACCAGCACAACATGCGGGATTGGATGGACCGCCGGGGCTTACAATTCGAGGAGATGCCCACTCCCAGGATCGTTTGCAGTGAGGCCCTTATCTGAGGGGCGCGTCCGCTTGAGGGATTCAGTGGTAACGGCCGCTTCCTGGTCGCCCATAACCACACAGCCACCACTGACTGAAAGGATGCTATCCGCCAGTTCCCAAACGAGTGGCGTGTGGCAGATAAAGATGACTTGGTGGAATCCGCCCAGGTCCATGGCCCGGCGCAGCATGCGCACGTACTCCTTGCCATTGGCAGCATCCAGAGCTCCCACGGTTTCGTCCCGGAACAGCGTTTCGTAGCGAACACCTTCGCCCTGGCGCATGTTGTAGATGGCGATGCCCAGGTTAACGGCTTCGTTGACGAGAACGAACTGCCCGCCCGATAGCTCATCCACGAGGCACGTACGGTCCAGATGGTTTTGGTCAGCTTGAAGGAATAGCCAGGCTGGTTTACTGACTGCACTCATTTGACCACCCCAGCCACGCCGCAATCCCTGCTCAAAATAGGGTACTTAGCTCCCACCGTGAGATCAACCTTTTGGACTACCACCGGGAGCGCCCAAAAGGCTGGGAATCTTCCGAGCGGTTTGAGCTGGTGCGGTCGTTAACTGGCGCCGGGATCGGTTGTCAAGAGCTCCGAGATTACTCCTGCGCTCTGCGGTTCCGCAGGTTGAGTTCTTGGTCACCCGGTCGCACAGTAGCTTACCGCCCTTGTGACCCGGAGTCTCACGGCTGATGAGCCAAAAGCACCGTTTGGCCGTTTAACCGGCCAAGTGGTGTCCACTTGACGGGAAAACGACTTTTCAGGCCCAATCCGCTCGCGGGGCTATCAATCACCTGAAAATCACTGGTGGGATGGGGATTTCGCAACAGCTATCGGAGCGGCAGGACGTTTCCGCATTTAAGTTACCGCTACCAAGCGGATCGCTTCCGCGTACTTTATCCTGGCACAATCGCCAAAGGTGACAGGGCGCACCACATTTACGGCTCACCGAATACACGCCCAAATGGCTCCAGCGATCGAACCATGGTAATGTCGAGTACCGCACAGTCTAAAGCGGGTGGGGTGGTGACCGAGGGCAAAAACTACGGCTTAGTGGACCTCACCGGACCGTCTCATTTGCACTGAAGTCGGACACCGAAAATTACGCCGCTACGACAAGCAGTTCGACGGATGCGGCTGGGGCAACATGAGCAGCGATCCGCACCGCGGCACGACCAAATCGGGTGGTCGATTTCGCGTCCTGCGCCGGCATTCCGTTCAATGTTGTCGCGCGTGGCGCTGCACTGGTTGGCAGCGTTAGTTCGATCATAGCTTCGTACGGTTGATGGTTGCGGTTCGTGATCCTGCCCATGATCCGTTTCTCTTCCTGCTTGTAGGCGACATCAAATCTCGAGTTTCCGAGGCGCGCCCTCTCCCAGTTGAACTCACCCCAAGGGCAGAAGGGACGGAGCGCAACCCGCCGAGCCGGGACATCGACGCTCATGCCAAGTACGTTGTTGGCGAGTAAGCACGAAGCAATGGCCATGGTGAATCCGCTCTTGCTCGTGTCGGTGGGCCAGTCGCGTCGGCGGATATTCCGCCGGTCGTTACACGGATACAGGTAGGGCCACCACCAGATCGATCCATCCAGATCCGTCAGGGTACGGAGTTGATCAAGACGCTGCTGCAACTCCGCCTCGTTGTTGATGGCAACCAGCATGGCCATCTGCCCAGGCGTCGTTATCCCACTGCCCCAGGCCCCGCGATTGTCCCACCAAATACCATCAACCGCGGGTTCGTATAGCGGATTGTCCTCGGTGAATGCCAATTTCGCGTGATTGATCAAAGCGCGGTCGTCCGCTTCGCAGAAACCAAAGAACGGGGCAAGCGTCGTGAAGGCTTCTTCACCGTTGTGGCCGGCTGCAAACGTCCCATCAGCATTTCCACCCTCGAAGAAGCGAGGACCCAAGCGGCTCTTGCCGACGCAGTGGCGATAGATGTCTCGTTTGATTTTGTCGGCGACCTCTCCCCACTGATTACCTAACTGCTCTTCGCCGTATATTTCCCGCGCAAGGCGCCCCATCCCCTGAAATGCCAGCCAGGCCATGATGTTCGACCCCGTGTGATAGTCGCCGAGAGTAGGACCGTCCCATAGCATCTTGGAGGGAAATAGATAGGGCTCGCCTTGGCGCAGGGCAAGGATGTCCGTCAGACGCTCCCGTGCGAATTCGAGAATGCCTGGCGCCTCGAGGAACAGGCTTCGATCATCTGTGGCTCGGTAATATAGGCTGGCCGACGGCAGAAGGCCCAGAGAGTTAACCAGCGAGTAGCTCAAATCCTCGCGGTTCGGTGTACCGGCCATACGGGGCCGGTACGTGCCGAGGGAGCGCAGAGCATCCGCCAGGAATTTGGGCTCGGATAACATCATACCGAAGTCGACACAGCCTGATGGCCCCCCGCTAAACAAGCGCCCTTCGCCCGAGTAGAGAATCGCTGACCTATCCGCCTCAAGCAATCGAATGTAGCTCTCGGAAAAGTACGGCGCTGCGGGAATGGAAAGCTGTCCATAGCGCTTCTCACGAGCCCTCCATGTCTCATTGAACCAACTGATCGCGCTGCGCCCGAGTATTTCTTTGCTTGTGTTGCGCAGGTCCTCAACGCTCGTCCCGAGAAGGAGTGCAAAACCGCAGATGGCACGTTCTTCTGGCTGGAGCGAGATGCACACTTCCGGGCAGCGCGGATCCCATCGCGTCGGGTTGAGGCACATGACTGCTTCAAAACCGGGACCGATCGGTACCGGGACCTCCGTGAACCGAGGGTGGGGGCTCTCGGCCGGAGTCGAAATGGCAGTTGCGTCGGCGTTCGCTACGTCTCGTAACCCCGGTGCTAACAGACTGCCCTCCCACATCTCTTTGCCTTCGTTATGAACTTCTACGAGCGTGAGAATCGCCCGAGGAGCTTGCGTCCCCGTCCCGGCACTTTCAGGAGCGAAGGCCAGGAGTCGAACGGCAAGGTCTTCAACCTCATACTTGAACAAAGGGAACACCGCGCCGAGCAGCTCCACCTGCGCCCCGTGGGTCATCGACAGGCGAACAGGCCTGCCGCCCTTTCGAATCAATCCGAAACTCCAGGCGCTGCCTCCCAGCAGTTCTTCTGCGATCAATTCTCTGCCGCGGCGGCGAGCGGGAACCACGCGTGAGAAGATGCAGGGGTTCTTAAGCAGGCCACTTTGGGTTGCTGAACAGAGTATGCGGTTGTTCGTGATCTCGAACGTCAGTTGGAAACTATGAGGTTCTTCTTCCCCACTGAGGCCGTCCGCTAAGTAATAGGTTTTGGAATCTCTCGGCACCAACTTCCGCCGGCGACCGGATTTGCCGTTGCCAAAAGAGTCGAAACGCTCCTCGACTTTGACCCCGAAATACTTGCTGGAGGGGGCTTCGAAGACGGACGGTAACGAGGGGAAGGGGATAAGCGTTGCTTCCGAATCGTGTAGTTCGCCTCCGGTAAAGGCCTCGGCACAGAGACCTGTGGTTCTGGCCAATTCAACGCCGGCAACTGTCATGCCTGCAATCTTCAGAAAATCACGACGACTCGATCCATCGTTCTTCACGATAGCCCCCTTTCCAGGTTTGGACCGGATACAGAATATCAAGCCGCGGAACCTTTTCCATGCGCTGCGGAGCGCAGTTTTCCATGGCACGCGCTAACTCTCAGGCCCACCACCGAGAACTGCATAGACAATGCGCGTGGCCAGTGAGTTTTGCACCGGGGCTGATTCAAATTCAGCGGCAATGACCGTGACGGGATCGTCCGGCGGTTTATTGGGAAGGTCAGAGAAGATCAGCTGGGTACCCTTATGCTCAACTTCCACCTCCCGGCCTGAGACCATTAGCTTCGCCACTTTGGGTTTCTTTTGGATGCCGCCTATCGTCAGCGTTGTGCCCGGCCAGGAGTGGATATGCGTATAGATCATATTGTCTTGGCGAGTGAATAAAGCCCCATTAGCGAAAGCGACCCATGATTTCTGCGCACCGTAAATCGTCGATCCATTCCTCTGCATCCATTCGCCCACCGATTTCAGGATGCGGACACCGCGGTCAGGCACGGAACCATCTGCCATTGGGCCGATGTTCAACAGGTAGTTGCCTCCGTCCTGGGCGCAACGGATCAAATTGGTGATCACGGTCTTGGGCGGCTTCCAGTTATCGTCGGAAGACGCGTAACCCCAGTTATCGTTCAGCGTCATGCACGATTCCCAGTCACCCTTGGAAGCATTGATACGCTGCTCAGGAGTCAAGAAGTCGCCGGGGAGCCCGCTGCGATTGTTGATGACGATGTCGGGCTGGAGCCGGAACACCATTTCGTTGAGTTCCTTTGACTGCCAACCTTCAGCATCAAGTGGGTAGGCCATGTCGTACCAGAGCACATCTATCTTGCCGTAGTTCGTCATCAACTCGCGCACTTGCGTGTGGACGTAATCAACAAACCTGCTCCGCGCTGTCGCATCAACCTTGCACCTCATTCCGTCAGGATGATGCCAATCCATCAGCGAGAAATAGAAGCCGACGCGCAGCCCTTCCGCCCTTACCGCGTTCACGTATTCGCGCACCAAGTCGCGGCCGGGGCCTTGCTTAGGGGCGCAGTAATCGGTCGTTTTCGTGTCGAATAGGCAAAATCCCTCGTGATGCTTGGTCGTCATCACCATGTATCTCATGCCCGCTTCCCGCGCCACGCGTGCCCATTCGCGTGGGGCGTCGGGGTGGGGCTTGAAATGTCCGGCCAGGAGTTCGTATTCATTCACAGGAATGTCCTCGATCGCCATCACCCATTCGCCACGGGCGGGAATGCTGTATAAGCCCCAGTGGATGAACATGCCGAACTTGGCTTCCCGCCACCATTGAATACGCCGGTCATGGTCAGGCGGGCCTTTGAACGGGATGGAGCTTGCGCCATGCTTCTCATTCTCCTTCCCAGCCTTCTGCTCCTGGCTGGGCGCGCTCTTCCCCGCGGCGGCCCAACCGGCGCTTGCCGCCAGGAGCTTAAGACACTTTCGGCGCGTCGCACTTTCGCTCATGAGAATCCTCCAAGCTTTCTATTAGCGGAAAATCTTGAAGTACTGAACCGTAACAGGGTGAGCGCCCACGTTCACAACCTTCAGCGTATGCTGGCCTCGCTTAAGGCCGTACTTTTGAAACACGGAAACGTCCGATAGTGTCGGGAAGTTCCGAAGTCCAAGCTGGATGCGCTGTTCTATCTTACCGTCGATGAAGAGATCGACTTCCCCATAGCCCTCCGCCTTTTGGGCGACGTATTCGATCCCGGTTCCAAAAAACGAGGTGGTCAGGGAATCCCCCTCCTTCTTACTCTCACGAACCTCGACATGAGCATCGGAGGGGCCTGCTGTCGTCGTCCACTCACCGGAGAACTGGATCTCAGCACTTCCCGCTGCGCGCACGTCAAATGGGGGCAGCGGCTCAATCCGCAACGCAAGTGGAATTGTCCAAGCCTTGTAAATCCCTGCGGGTTTATCTTCGAATTGACAACCGGACGTAAACATCGCAATCCGAACCTCCGGGCCATTGCTCACCTGGAACTTGGAACACACGGCAGGTCCGTACATGTGGCTTCCCGAAGCTAGAAATCTGTCGCTTATTGACCGAACGAATGACCAGGGTCCCCAGGGATGCTCAGCCTGATAAAAGTCGTAGCACATTTCGGTGGGTTCGAACCACTTGGTGAGAACAGCCGGGTTATACCAGGAAATGAGGAGATATATTCCTAAAGCATGGACGTAGCAAATTGGCGTCTGGCCACACTTGGCGGGACGCTCCAGGATCGGCGCCGCGGAATCAAGATGTTTCGACCAGGTGCCGGAACTTGCTACTCCTCCACCCGTATAGTATTCCCAATCGGATGCGTCGAGCCTCGCGAGTGCGCTCCGCCTGACTCTTCCCAGTATGAGTGAATCCCCGTCATTCCAGAATCCATTGGTGGACGCTGCGTAGACGTAGTCTGAGGCGCCATCCCGATGCACGTCTCTGCCGTTCTTGCCGTAGTGAACAAAGAATGGAGCGCCAAAGTTCGGGCCAGGCCACATAGGCCGTGCATAATTCTCCTCGGCTGTCCTCCGCCATGTCAGCCCTCGGTCCGGGGACTTGATCAAGCTGGAGTTGAAGGCAGTCTGGCGCATCAAGGCATCACCGCTTTCGTTCCCATAGACGTTGCGCGAGACGAAACAGTAAAACACGCCGTCAATGCACTCCTGGCCGCACGCTTTCCATGTGGCCTTGTCTTTTCCATGCTGATTGGCAGGACCGTACTCGGACATCGGATTAACCTGAACTCCCACCAAGCTGGAAAGAGTAGCCCCGTCAAAACGATTGAACGCGAGATTCTGTTGCACTTTGCCGAATCCGCGGCCGTCACAACTGAATGAGTACAGGCGGTCATCATCCGCCCAAAAGGGATCCCAGGTGTCACCGTTCGAGTCATCCCACTTGTGGATACCGTTCAAATCCAGTTCCAGCGCGGCAATTCGCTTGGCAGTGGTGGCCTGCGATGAAATCGGAGCCGGATTCTTCACGAGAGTGGCCGCCGCCAGCAAGCTCCCTGCGCGAAGGAAGCTTCGACGATCGATGTCGTGTACTTGTGCATTCTTTTCATTCATAGATGCAGGAATCCTCCACATGATGGTAAACGCCGGGAAGGTGATGTGTACCGTCCGATCGAGCCGTGTCGTCCATGCTGTTCGGATGAAACATCCGGAAAAGGAAGGGGTGCCTTCGCCAGCACCCCTCCCGACGAGGCTACACCTTAGAAAACCAGCTTCAGACCGAACTGAAAGATGCGCGGAATGCCAACGATCCCCGTGATCTCGCTAAAGTTCGCGCTGGCCATGTTACTGACGGGATTGGCGAAATTGGGATGGTTGAACAGGTTGAAGGCCTCAAATCTTGCCTGAAGGCGAATATCTTCCCTCAAACTGAAGTTCTTGAATAGGGAGATGTCCGTTTCGTTGAAGCTGGGCCCGCGGAGCACGTTGCGGCCGAGGCTGCCAGGTTTGGTGTTTTTGGTCAGCCCGGCGGTGCTGAAAGCCGATTTATCGAACCAGTGTTCGACATTCTGCTGGAACCCTGCCGGGATGGGATTCCCGACGAGATTGGGCCGCAGTCCCAAGCCGTTGAGTGAGCTGGCCCGCAGGATATTAAACGGGAGCCCGGACTGGTAGCTGATGATTCCGTTCAGTTGCCAATCGCCGAAGACTGCCTGCGTAACGCCATGGGCATTACCGAGCACACTGCGGTGCGCGCCGATGGGCAGGTCGTAAATGAAGCTTCCCACCAAGCGGTGCTGGGAATCAATGGGGGAGGGCCCCCATTCGGCGGACAGGTTGAAGGGATCCTGCGGGTAGTTTCCACCCGCCCCCAAGTTCAGGGGCGCGGGCCCATTATCCAGAGCTTTGCTGTAAGTGTACGAGATCAAGAACCAAAGGTGATTGGCGTATTGCTTGGACACTTTCGCCTGAAGGGAGTTATAGCTGGCGTTCCCCACAGAGTCCAGGTAGGAAATCGTTCCCAGGTTCGGGGATATTCCTTTGTTGAAATTGACGTTCCCGATCAAGTAGCCCAGGTGATGGCTGACGGACCCCACGTAACCCAGTTCCAGGCTCATGCCGGCGGCGAGTTCGCGCTGAAGGGTTAGATTGTAGCTCTGCACATAACCGATCGGGAAATGGGGATTGACCGATTGGAGCGTCTGCACGCTGGGATTCATAATCTGCGCTGCGGGGATGGACGCCGCCCCGGCAGGAAGGGGGATGCTGGTGGTCCGAGGCTGGCCCGAATCGATTTGATAACTCAAGGGCCATGCTCCCCCATAGATGTTGTCAAAGAAGAGTTGCTGCACGTTGTACGGATAATTTAGCTCGGGGATGTCGTTCCGAGCGTCCGTTTCCGGCGTGTAGAAAATGCCGTACGCGCCCCGAACTACCGTGTGTTTCCGGAACCGATAAGCGAAACCGAACCGAGGACCGAAATTCTTCCTGTCCGGGTTGATGAGAGAGCGGGAATTACCGCCACGGCCCGCAATCAGAATGGCTTTTGTCTGAAAATCGAAGTTAGAGGCGTTGTTGTCAGCTTCGTACCAGGGATTGGAGTAATCGTAACGAAGGCCGTAGTTCAAGGTCAGGTTCGAAGTCACCTGCCACGTATCCTGCGCAAAGAACGACGTCTCCCAACTCATGGTATGCGGCTGGGTGAGTTGAAGCCCGATCTGGGTCTGGTAAGGCAGCCCCAGCAGCAGGTCCGCGATATCGGACCCGCCATTTCCATAGAAGGAGCTGTAATCCACCAGCGAATAATTGGGGTCGCCGGTCATGGTAATCCACGCCCCGGCGTACCACTGGTATCCCGTGGGCGTGAGATTAAAGAGGGGACGTGAACTCAGGTGGCGGTAGTCACCGCCGACCTTAAACTGGTGGTGACCAACCAAGTAACTGAACGCCTCTCCCACCTGCCAGTTGCTATCCCGAAATACGAGGGGCATCCAGCTCGAACCGCCCGTTGACGCACCAATGCCGCCCAACTGGACGAAGGGCAGGCTGTAAGTGGCAGGGAATTGCGGAACGTTGATATTGCCAAATCCCAGCACGGAGGCAATGTCGGTGCCGTGCAGCGGGCTGACCTGCGTGTACCCGAAGTTGTAGTAGCCCACCCGCACCTCATTGAGCGCATGATTGGAAATGGTGTACGTCCAGGGAATGGAGAAGGACTGGCTGGTCCCGTACTGCGCGGTTGCGGTGTCCGTCGAGCCTCCATTCTTGATCGGGACCGCATTGCGATAAGGGTCGTCAATCGTCATCGTGTACCGATGGATGTGATAGATCCCCGAAATTCGGTTCTTCTCGTTGAAGTTATGATCCAGCCGCAGGTCCACCCACTGCTGGTGCAGACGGACAGGGTCGGAAACCGCGAAGTTGTCGGTGTAACCGAAGCTGTCCCCGGCACGGTTGGGAACAGGAAAAAGCTTCTCGATAACCGCCCGGCCGGCGGGGCTGACCCGGTCTGCCGGAATGATATTGCCCGGAAACTGCTGGGAGTACCAGTTCTCGGTGTAGAACTTGGGATCGTAGATCGGCGTCTGCTTGCCTGTCCAGGGGTCCACCAGGTGCGAGAGATCGGCGGAACCATCAGGGAGGAACTTGATTTGGCCGGCGGGCGGGACGGAAGCAAAGTAGTTATTCGTGTCGTGCTGGTACTGGCCTTCGTAGGAAGTGAAGAAGAAGGTTTTCTGTTTCTGAATGGGCCCGCCCAAAGTGCCGCCAAAGTTGTTCTGTCGCAACTGCGAGTGCGTCTGTTCGAAGAACGTCCTGGCGGTAGTGGCAGGATTACGAAGGAATTCGTACACCGAACCATGGAAAGCATTGGTGCCGCTCTTCGTCTCTTCCACAATGACTCCGCCGGCGGCTCTCCCGAATTCGGGGGCCGAGTTGGATGTAACCACCTTAAACTCCTGCACCGCATCAACGCTGGGCCGGACAAGAGTGTCGTTTTGGCGGTTGGAGTTCACGACGGTTCCGTCCACCACGACTGAGTTGCCGTATTCGCGCTGTCCGTTGATCGTGTAGTTCACATTGTCGATCGAACCCCTGGTGCCAGGGGCCACGCCCGTCGTCAATAACGCCAGATCCAGAAAGTTGCGGCCCAGCAGCGGCAGATTCAGAATCTGCTTGGAATCGATGACTTGGCCTGCCGAGGCCTCCTGCGTCTGCAACAATGGAGCCCTGGCAATAACCTCGAGTTTCGTTACCGCGGTTGCGATCGACAGGACGAAATCGAACCGCATCTTTTGATCGATGGACAAAGTCAAAACCTCGCTCGCCACAGCCTTGAACCCCTCCTTTGTGGCCATCACCGTATACCGACCCGGGGGCAGTCCGCCCAGGAAGTATTCTCCTGCTGCGTTGGACTGCGTGCGGCATGTGATCGCCGTGTCGGGATTGCTGGCAGAAACCGCGGCGTCAGGGATGACTGCCCCGGACGCATCGCTAACCCGCCCCGTAATGGACCCCGTGGTCGCCTGCGGGAAGCAAGGCAGGGTCCCAAAACCTAGGCCGAGAAGTACTAGCAAATAGACCGAGAAATGGCGCTGACTAGAGCTCATCTTGTTCCTCCCTTCCTTCAGATGAATGAGCGAAATTGGGCGCCGCGCCGGCCCGACGTTGCCGCCCAACCGATTCACCGTCCGCCAGCGGGCTTGCCTCTATTCGCGGACTGTACTCCCGACAAATTCGCTTGTCAAGACTTTTTTTTAGCGCTATAAATATGGTTTGTAGCGATAACTGTACGCTATGATGCCCAGTGTGCTGTAGCCGGGGATTATAATTAGGGCCGAGGTGCTTGGGCATTATTAGCTTGGAGGGTTAATGTGCCAGTCCGAATGAAGGATATCGCTGAGGATTTGGGCGTTTCGCTGATGACCGTTTCCAAGGCACTGCGAAATCATAGTGATGTCGCCGAAGAAACCCGCCGTCGAGTTTGCCAGCGCGCTCGCGAGCTTGGGTACGAACCCAATCTCATCGCCCGTAGTCTCGCCGGCCATCGTAGCTTCTTGATCGGGCTGCTTGTACCCGACCTGATGCACTCCTTCTTTGCAGAGGTCGCAAACGGTGTCGACCGCAAAATTGGACCGTTAGGCTATCAGATAGCTGTCTGCACCTCCGGTGAAAACGTAGAGACAGAATTACGCCAGATCAAACTCCTCCTGGCGCGCAAGGTTGACGGCCTAATTATCGCGTCCGCGGCGCCGCACGCGAGCCGTTCGATGCTCGAACTGCTGGAGGGGCACGCAGCGCCTTACGTGCTAGTCGATCGCATGATTCCGAATGTGAGGGCCAACTATGTCGGCGTGAAGGACGACGCGATTGGTGCTCTCGCAACCCAGCATCTCATCGAGCAAGGCTGCACCCGCATCGCCCACCTTCGCGGGCCGATGGTCTCCACTGGAAGGGGAAGGCTGCGCGGCTACCATCGGGCCTTGGCCAAACACGCACTGAAGGTCCCGCCCGAGTATGTCATCAGCGGGGCACATCAGGACAGTACCGGCTACGCTGCCATGCAGCGCCTCCTGCAATTGAAGCCTCGGCCTGATGGCGTCTTCTGCTACAACGATCCGGTCGCCTCCGGCGCCATAAAGGCCATTCTGGAAGCTGGCCTGGACGTACCCGGGGACATTGCCGTTGTGGGTGCGGGTGACGTCCATTACTCTGACATGCTGCGCGTACCGCTTACGACCATTAACCAGAGCTCCTTCCAGATCGGCGAATGCTCGGCAGAACTGCTGCTCGAGTGTATAGAATCCAAGACACCGCTGCCGCCGAAGCGCATATTCTTCCCACCGCGACTGGTAGTGCGAGAGTCCAGCTTGCGTTATCAATCATCCCATGGGGAAGCCCGCGCGGCACGTAGAGGACGCATGTCTGCAAGCTTCCGAGCGTCGCGTCTCCCGCGCGCATGATGCAACTCTGCGTATAATCGCGAGGGACGGTAGCGGACCAAATTGTAGAAACGGCCATGCTATCCAAGAGCCCCAACACGGGGGTCGGACCGGGAACAGTTTCACGCCAATCTTGTCACGTAGTGTTTACCGATAGCTGTCGAGAACAGCCCAATCCACCATTTAAGCCGGATTCGGAATGAAAAACGCCCTTCAATGCCAGTGAGGAGTCGCGAGATCGCCTTGGTCACTTGGATGTGTCGCCTATTCACTCTTATGACCAGGACTCTTGCTACCAGCAAAAGGCGCGGCTACTCACACGTGGGTGAAACGACGATGCGGTTGGGAAGCGTCACGTCCCAGATCGAAAGCGGATCGAACAGATTAGGCATCGGCTTTGCTCCTCGTGTGCCGATTATCGCATTCTCGACTTAAGCTTGATCATCTCGCCATCCACAGCGAACCTGCCGTATCCGTGATGGTGGATGGTCTTCGGGTCCTTCTGTGCTGGGTCGATCCATGCCTTGAGCACTTCCAGGACGAACATGCAATACTTGTTGACGAGACCAGTGTCGGCCACCCTGCATTCGAGGTTTGCGAAGCACTCGGCCACCAAGGGCGGGGCCACAAGCTCGGCCGGCACGGGGGTCAGGCTGAATCTCTTGAACTTGTCCACGTTCCGGCCCGAGCAGTTGCCGACCTCCACGACCTTGGGCGCCAGTTCCAGCGCCGGGATGGCGATCACGCACTCCTTCGTCGCCCGCAAGGCGGCAAAGCTGTGGTTCCTGTTGCTGACGACGCAGGCGACCAGCGGCGGCTCAAACTCGACCATCATGTGCCACGACAGCGTCATGACGTTGGCGCGGGCCCTGCGGGCGGTCGTCAGCAGGACCACCGGGCCCGGTTCGAGCAACTGGTAGACTTTCGACAGAGGCAGATTTCTCATTGGAGTCCCACGAACACGCTTGGCTTCATATCGGTCATTGAGGTAAATCTGGTCCCCGAGCAATACGATTGCACCCGGTCTCCATGCTTGTCTTGTCGCGTCCTTTGCTCCAGAGAGACAGCCCCAACATCGCCACCGCCAACGGCAGGATGACATAGTTCGCGATCGCGCCGGGCGGCGTGCGGGCAAAACTCACCGGCTTCATGCGTCCCACCAGCATGCGCAGGAAAGTTTCAAGCACAAGCAGCAGATACATAAACGGGACCAATGACCGGTAGCGGAATACCACGGTCAACTGCATGAGAGCGTAGATCAACTGTGCGCTCCCCCAAAGAGCAAAGGCAAAGATAATGCCACCTGCACCCGCCACCGACAGATCCATCCCGGCGATGCTGCCTGCCCCGCCATCGGGCGCCAGAAGGTGGATGCAGCTTCGAACGGTACTGATGACGGCAAGTGCAGCAAAGACATAGACGGGTAGTTTCTGCCCTTGGACGTTGTTATCAGCGGTGGCGGGCAGCAAGACGAAGAATAGAGTTCTCATAGGAAGCTCGGCTTGTCTCGGTTCTGCTCAATCGCCGCGTACTGGCGGCCTCCCATAACGAAGGTTTCAGTCCTGAGGCCCTGTTTGCAGGTGCGGCGGACGGGGAGCCGCTTGCCCTGCACCTTGACCTCATCGGCGCTCATCAACTGCCTGGCGACGGAGCTCAGTGAATCGTTGGCGGCTTCTCCTCGGGCGGCGGAAGTTCTGCGACCACGGCCGGAACAATGTCATTGAAGGTACCGGTGGAGACGAGTTCATCGAACTTCATTTCGTCTTCGACAGCGCAATCGTGCCACTGAACGAAGACCGACTCTTTCATCACCCTGGTTACCGTGCCGATGTGCTCCGGCCAGTCCGCTGTCCGTCCCTTGCCCGAAGGCTTGACGATTTCGTTGATTCGGAACATTTACAATCCTCCGGTGTCGGAATCGAAGCCATACTCTGTGATTTATGTCGTTGTCGCATTGATAGGAGTTTGCTTCACGCTGCCGTTACCCGTCCGCAAGCTTTCGTACACACTATAGGACCGAGCAGCAGCCCAAAACAAGGCCCTCATCTCTCGCCCCGCTGCCGGTCGAAGGCCTTTCCGGCTGGGCTTCCCTGATTGCGGCGATTGCCCTTTCCAGAGCATCGGCAGGCCGCAAATGGTACGTCGGCAGTGGTGTCAGTGATGGCCGGTGGCGACGACGTGGGGCAGGTCGGGGGTCTGGATGGCAGGAATGACAGCCTGATTTCATCCTGCCCCTTGCTTCCGTAGGATTTCAACTTGCTCAAATTTCTATACGTGAGTGAGTGAGTGAATTGAGTAAGTTGAGTAAGTTGCCTTG
>Ga0208457_1000917_pt1 | contig 24194 bp, 26 predicted proteins | sample June2015DPH_10_1_FD_185513 | JGI IMG/M metagenome (GOLD analysis project Ga0208457, IMG submission 185513) | Peatland microbial communities from SPRUCE experiment site at the Marcell Experimental Forest, Minnesota, USA - June2015DPH_10_150... | ecosystem: Environmental > Terrestrial > Soil >... | reverse complement strand
GGACCCCGCAGGAATTCACAGGCGCCGGGGCGGCTCTCCCCCCCCAGCCGCCCCGGAGAGAACAACAAAAGCAAGAAACTGCCCTGGAACTCGCTTTATGATTGGTACAGAAAACGGGGGCAGGTCAAGAGATGTGCTGCGTCAGCGAGGTTTAGCGTATCCAATGCCGCTGTTGTTGATTCACGAAGAGAAGCTTCAGTACTTCTCCCAGTGCAGGACGTCCGAAAGGGGCCGCTTGCTCTTTTCCGGGCTCTCCGCCGGGTAGCCAAGGGGAATCAGGCTGGCCACCTTGTAACCTTGAGGTGTTCCCACCAAGCGGCAGATTTCCGGAACTCGAGTTCGGAGGCGTAATGGCCCTTACAACGACTTCATCGAGTTCACATCACCTTAGAATGCGTTAGCGGTCCAAATGTCACTCCTAGCTCGAAACTCTCCGCGGAGTCGTCGCACGTCGGGATTCCGCGCACATTTTTGAGACCGTTCAGACATTTTCCCCTGTAAAACAGCGCTAACTGGGCTGTCACCCTCCTTAAGATTGGGGGGTTTCACTCAACTAATTCGCTTATTTACAGCAGCTAGCGGTAGTTTACTGGGAGGCGAAAATATCAACAGGCTAACTCATTGACTCATCGAGAGAAATGCCGCGGACTCGACGTATTACCCAACTCGGCAGGTAAGACGCATGGGTCGCGTGTTAAGTCTTTTCTAATCAACGCGTCACACTGTGGATTCCATCGCTTCACAGTTAACTACCGCTAGAAGGGCCAGTTGAAATCCTCAGCGAAAACGGTAGGAGGGACAGGACAACTATCCTGATCACTCCGCGTTTCTCCTAACCCATGCTTTGGCAATAGGGTTGCCTTGCCTCGACCAGATACCATCTCCTGGGCGGGAGTGCTATCCCCATGTGGGCGATTGGGTGTCCTAGGGTCTATGAGACCCGAGGCAATACTCTCGATTCCCCGCTTGACATGACCGCAACATTGCAGCCAGCAGATAAGCTAAGCCTTGATGAGACCATATCAATAGAGCCGGACCCAGAGCAGGCTCGGGAGGTATTGCTGAGACGACTCCCCTCAAACGAGCCTGCTACCCACTGCCCTCTGAGCCAAAGTCACCATCCCAACCCCAGGTTTCGGGGGGGAGGTCTGACATGTTGACCGTCCCCACCACGTGCCCGTTTTGCGCTTGTGGCTGCGGTTTTTACTTGTTAGCGAACAAAGGAGGACTGGTTGGCGTGGCGCCGAGTGAAACCCATCCGGTGTCCCTGGGAAGGCTTTGCGCCAGGGGGTGGGGCGCCCATGAGGCTGCCTTGTGGGGCAACCGGTTGAGGCAACCGCTGGTTAACCGGAACGGAAAGCTGGAGTCTGTTTCGTGGGACGAGGCGCTTGGTCACGTTGCAGGGCGCATCAAGGAATTGATCACTGCGGGCAAGTCCGTTGGCGTTCTTGGTTCTGCCCGGGCAACCAATGAGGAGAACTACCTGGCCGGCAAGCTTGCGAGGGCTGGCCTCCAAACCAACAACCTCGATTTTTCCTACCATTCCATCTGTGGCCCGCTATTGACAGGGCTTGAAGAAGTATGCGGCGAATCCACCCCTTCCATCAGTCTGAATGACATCGAATCAAGCCAAACGATTTTGCTGATCGAAGGTGATTTGGCTGAGACCCACCCGCGGGCTGCTTCGGCGGTGATGGCCGCAGTAGAAAAAGGTGCCCACCTTGTAACCATCGCCTACACCGGGACGCAAATGTCGCGCCTGGCTTCCCTCCTCTTGCCCGCTATGCTGGGGAATGAAGGTGAAGTGATCGATGGTCTGCTCGCTGCCGTCCTGAATATCGGGCTGGAAGATCGGGCATCGGTTGGGAGCCGTTGCGAAGGGTATGACGCACTGCGGCGGGACCTAGAGACCGTCAAGATAACCGCAGAGATGCGCCAGGCAGCGGCGTGGATCGCGCGAGCCACGCGGGCGACATTCTTGATACCCCCGGTCAGCGGGGAGGGTCCCCCGTCCCGGAGAGAGGCCGCCGCCCTTGCCACCCTGGCCGCAGTCACGGGACATCTGGGCAGGCTTGGTTCCGGGCTGTTGCCGCTTCTGGCGCGGAGCAATGTGCGAGGGGCCTGCGACATGGGGATCGCCCCGGATCGCCTGCCCGGGTACCAATGCTTGGATGACGAACGAGCTCGGCAGCGCCTGCAAGACCTTTGGGGTAAGAAACTGCCCTCGACCCCCGGCAGGGATGCGGAAAGCCTTTTGCAGTCTGTGAGCGGGTTAATTGTCCTGGCGGACGATCCCCCTGCGGTGCTGCCGATGGGACAGCGGGCAATGGCTGCCCTCGGGAAAATTGAGTTTTTGGTGGTGTTGGATGCCTTCCTCACACCCACCGCGCAGATAGCCCACGTTGTACTGCCGATTGCCAGCTTTGCTGAGACGGAAGGAACAATCACCAGCATGGAAGGCAGAGTCCAGAGACTCCATGTTGCCACGGATCCGCCGGGCGAAGCGCGAGCCGGATGGCAGGTGCTCGCGGAGCTTTGTGCGAGATTCGACGCGGGCGCCCCATACAGTTCAGCTACGGATGTCCTCCATGACATGGGACACGCGGCGCCTCGATACGCCCGCGTGGGGGAATTCGAGGATAAATGGGGCGGGATGTGGATGGCAAAAGACTCCAACGGCGGGAAGTTCAAACTCTGTGCCGCAGAAGTGCCACCGCTGACTCCTGCTGAGGGCCCGCATGTGCTGGTTCGTGATAGCGCTTTTGATTGGGGCCGGGACCCACTCGTTTCGTTTTCGCCGACATTAAGTCGCGACTATCAATCACAACGAAAGCTTTTTCCCAACGGCTTCGTTGAAATGTGCAAGCAGGATGCCGACGGAGTCGGCGTTCACCCGGGACGGCCGGTAAGGTTGACCTCAGCCCATGGGGATGCGGTAGTTCCAATTCGGGTAAGGACGGATCTTAAGCCCGGCGTGCTGTTTGTGCCTTTTGCTTTTCGCGATCATGTTGCCAACGTGTTGGGAACGCATAGTGTTACGGCCGCTAAAGTAGAACAGGCCTAAGAGGCCGGCGATGGTCTTCACACTACCAAGAGAAGGTACCACCAAATGGCTTGACAAGCTGCTGGAGGCAGGAGAGGTCATCGCTCCGGTCCGTGGCCCCTGCGGGGATGTCATCTTCTCCGCGCTCCGCTCCCCCGCGCAAGTCGTGTGGAATTTCGAGAACCCCCTTCACCCACCCAAGCAATTTGTCCTGCCTCAAACCGACCCCCTGGTCAAAATCAAACTCAACGGTCAACGCCACGAGGTCGAGCCCCTATACGACGATGCTCCCCGCACCCTCTTCAACGTGCGTAGCTGTGATGTGCAAGGCATCGCCTTCCTGACGCGCATGCACGAAGCGGAGCCGGCGGACGCTTCGTACCTTCGCCGTGCCCACAACCTCACCATCATCAGCCTGGCCTGCACCACTCCCTGCCCTCCGGGTTTTTGTGCCTGCACTGATTCCGGACCCTTCTTGAGTGGCGGTTACGACCTGCAATTGACGGATTTAGGCGGAAGCTTTCTCGTCGAGGTAGGCAGCGAAAAGGGTGAGGCGGCGATGGCCAAGGCGCCGGACCTCTTCCGGAAAGCGACCGAGGATGCAGTAACCCAGCGCAAGGCACTCGAGGTAGCGGCGAAAACCCGTTTTGGGCCAGAGACCTGCCATTTTGGCTCGGCCATGAGGCGCATCTCAACCGGGCGGGTGCAAGATGCGCTGTGGGAGAAGATGGGTGACTGGTGTCTGGAGTGCGGCGGATGCAACTTTGTGTGCCCCACCTGCTACTGCTTCAGCGTGAAGGACCTCCGTCGCGATGGAACGTGGGTTCGTTGCCGCATGTGGGATTCCTGCCAGTACGCCGCCTTTACGCTGGAAGCTTCGGGACACAATCCGCGGGCGCATCGCAAGGAGCGGATGAAGCGCCGTTTCTTCCACAAAGTAAGTGCGCAGTACTACACCCGCGACAGCATGGTGGGGTGCGTGGGCTGCGGGAGATGCATCAAGACGTGCCTAGGCACCACCCACATGCCGGCGGTGGTCGCCGCCATCAGGAAGGGGAAATGGCATGAATGAAGTTTTCCTTCCGGATATTGCCTGCCTCGAGAAGGTTCGGGATGAGACACCCGACACCAAGACCTTCACTTTGCGCTTCCGGGACCAGCCGAATGGGAACCATTTTCATTTCCTTCCCGGACAATTCCTGGAACTTTCCGTTTTTGGCTGCGGTGAGGCGCCGTTTTGCATCGCCTCCAGCCCCACTCGGCCCGGCGTCTTGGAAACTACAGTCCGGCGCACCGGGCAGTTGACCGATCAGTTGCACAGGCTGGGAAATGGCGATGAGGTGGGCATCCGCGGTCCCTTCGGCAACGGCTTCGACGTGCAAGCGGCTCGCGGCAAGGACATGCTCTTTGTGGCCGGCGGCATCGGATTGCCCCCGCTGCGCAGCTTGATTTGGAATGTCCTGGATGAGCGCGACCGTTTTGGCAAGGTGACCATCCTTTACGGCGCCCGGACGCCCAGTGACTTGGTTTACAAGCATGAACTCGAAGAGTGGGGAAAGCGCTCGGATGTGGAACTGCTCGTTACGGTGGACGTGGCCCCGCACGATTGGACGGGAAATGTGGGGGTGGTCCCAGTTTTGTTCGAGAAGGTCACCCTTCACCCGGAATCTACTCTTGCCTATGTTTGCGGCCCGCCGATCATGATCAGGTTCGTGGTCCGGGATCTCCTCACGCGCGGGTTCAAAGAAGAGTCGGTCATCTCGACCTTGGAACGCATGATGCAATGCGGCATCGGCAAGTGCAATCACTGTGCCATTGGCCATCGCTATGTATGCCGCGACGGACCGGTTTTTGACTATCGCCAGATCGCGGAGTTGGTCGAGTAGAGAGAATGGACTTACAAGAACAGCTTGCCACGGGGATTCAAGGCAACGTCGTAGTCATGGGCATTGGCAATCCCTGTCGTGGTGACGACGCAGCCGGCAGCCTGGTGGCCCGACAGATCAGCGATGCCCCCGGGGTGCGCGTGATCGACGCCCAGGAAGTTCCAGAGAACTACTTATGCCACGTGGTGGACGAGGGGCCCGACACCGTCGTGCTGATTGATTCCGTTGATCTGAAGTCCGCGCCTGGCTCCGTGGCGCTTTTGGATAAGGATCAAGTGGCGGGTTACTGGCCGAGCACACACCGCGTGCCCCTGACCCTGCTCATGGACTACCTCGAGCGGGAAACCCATGCCCGCGTATTTCTGATTGCTATTCAGCCACGTCAGACGGCTTTCTTGCAACCTATGAGCGGGGAGGTGCAAGCGAGTGTTGCGGGAATCGCCGGCGTGTTGAACGATGTTTTCGAGGTTGCTCGCCGCAGGCGAGCCGTGGAGTCGGTGTTGTAGCGCTGAGCTTTAGCTCAGCACATGCCGATCCTTCGCTCCGCTCAGGACAGGCTCTGAAGGTCGGCGCTACAAGTGCTGAGGCCGTCGCCAGGCAACATGTTTGGGGAGGAAGGCGGTAGCTGGCGCGACCGCACTCCAAGGCTCTTCGCGCAGATGAGAAGAAAGGTATGGACTTGATCACCTCAATTGCCGTCCTCATGCTGATCCTGCCCGCGGCGGGAGCCCTCTTGTCCGCGCTTCTAAAAAGACGCGCCCGCCCCGCTGCCGTAGCGATTGCCGCAATTGTAACCGGCGTGGCTGCATGGCTCACGCTCTCCACCTACGGCACCTCTTACACCAGAATGTTGGGGAGTCTTCCCTGGCTGCACGGCATCGTTGATGCGCCCATATTGGGAATTCTTATCGATCCCCTGGCTTCCTTGATGCTGCTGGTGGCGGTGCCGATCGGATTGCTCACGGTCCTCTATTCGACTTCCTACCTTACCGACAAAAACCGAGAGCACCCGGTAGGGAGTGAGCACTACGGCCGGTACTATTTCTGGCTCCTGTTGTTCATCACCAGCATGGTGGGAGTGGCAATATCGCCTAATTTCCTTCAATTCTTGGTCTTCTGGGAAATGACGACGATGTGTTCGTGGGCGCTGATCTCTTTTCACCAGAACGAGCGAAGCTTACGGGCCGGATTCAAAGCGCTCTTGATGACCCATGTCGGCAGTGCCTTCTTGCTACTGGCCATTCTCATTATTTTTGCTCGTACCAACTCATTTGAATTCTCAGCTCTCGGTCGGCTGCCCGATGGTCTGAGGTCATGGGTTTTCCTCTTTCTCCTGATTGCAGCCTGGGCGAAGGCGGCGCAGGTCCCCTTCCAGACGTGGCTGCCTGACGCCATGGAGGCTCCGACTCCGATTAGCGCTTACCTCCACGCAGCGGCGATGGTCAAGGCAGGCGTCTACCTGATGGCCAGGACGGTGAGTAGCGGGTGGGGAATCCCACCGAAGATTTCATTGCTCATGGCCGGCATGGCGCTGGTTACAATTTTCGTCGCTCTCTCCTTCTATTTCGTTCAGGATGACTTGAAGCGGTTGCTTGCCTATTCCACCATCGCTCATCTCGGCTACGTGCTGCTCGGCATCGCGGTCGGAGGTCTTGGATCAACCCTGGGTTTCCAGGGCGGCATCTTGCACATCATCTGCCACGGTTACAGCAAGGCGACCCTCTTTTTTTGCGCGGGTACGATCGCCTATGTCACCGGGACTCGCAGCATATCGGCGCTACGCGGCCTGGGAAAAAGTATGCCCCTCACGGCTACGGCATTTTTCATCGGGCTTCTGAGTGTCACCGGAGTTCCACCGCTGGCCTGCTTCTGGAGCAAGTTCATGATTCTCTCGGGCGCCATGCGTATTCCCGGACCCATAGGACCACTCATCGTCATTTTCATCCTTTGCGAAACTCTGGTCTCCTTCGGTTGGATGCTTTACATCGCACAAAAAATCTTCCTGGGCGCGCCCCTGGCGGTGGCTCAAGTCCCAAGCGATCCACCTTGGGCGATGAACGCCACTTTGATCATCCTGATGATCGGCTGTGTAGCAGCCCCGCTTGTGGGCATGCCCTTAGTGCGGTTGATGGGGAAATAGAATGGTCAATGCCGTCCGGCAAATCGAAGCCAGCATCGTAATCCTGATCGCGGGGTCACTGGTAAGCCTGATCTTTGCGCGCAAGCGGAAGGTGTGTGGCTGGGTCAGCTTCGCTTTCGTTTGCGCCTCCTCGGTGTTCACCGGGCTCGCGGTGGTTGGAGCATGCACGGTGGCGTCAGGCGAACATACGCTCCTATCACTGCCCCAACTGGGCGCCCGTCTCACCCTGCGAGTTGACCCGCTGAGCGCCATCTTCCTGGCCATCGTGGCAGTGATTGCACTGCTGAGCACGCTGTACTCCGTGCGGTACATGGAGCACTATGCGCACGATAAGGTGGCGAAGTTCTTCCCCCTTCTTCTCCTCTGCGTCGCTAGCATGACCGGAGTTCTTGTGTGCACGGATTTCTTCTTTTTCCTCATCTTCTGGGAGTCCATGACCCTGACGTCATACTTCCTGGTGACGTTTGAGAGCGAGAACCCGGCGAGCCAGCGGGCGGGCCTGAAGTATTTCATCATCACCCACGGTGCAACGCTTTGCATGGTGGCAGCGGCACTGTTGCTCTGGAGGACGTCCGGCTCGTTTTCTTTCGATGCCATCCGGCAGACTCTGTCCGAGCTGCTCAACACCCGGCCGTTCCTGGCTCACACTACCATCTTTCTCTTCTTCTTGGGGTTCGCTACCAAGGCGGGAATTCTGCCCATGGGCGATTGGCTCCCCGATGCCCATCCCGTTGCGCCTTCCGGGATGAGCGCCACGCTCTCGGGGGCACTCGTCAAACTTGGAATATATGGGCTGGTTCGCCTCTTCTGCTCTTTTCTGGTTGTGTCGCCGTCGCTCAGGATTTGGGGGATTTTCCTGGCACTCGCAGGCACAGGATCGCTTTTCGTAGGGACTTTGACCGCACTGCGGCAGACCGACACCAAGCGGCTTATGGCCTTCCACACCATCGGGCAAATCGGTTACATCTGCCTCGGGTTAGGTGTGGGCGTCTACTGTCTGCAGATGTACCCGGCCCTGGCCTCGATTGCTCTCGCGGGTGCGATTTTGCACGCTGTAAACCATGCCTGCTTCAAGTCGTGCTTGTTCCTTGGAGCGGGGTCGGTGCTTTACCGGACCGGCCAGCGCGACATGGACAAGCTGGGCGGCCTGGCGAGTTTCATGCCGTACACCACCGGCACGACGACCATAGCCTCATTGAGCATCGCGGGGGTGCCGCCCTTCAACGGGTTCTCCAGCAAGTGGTTAATCGTCGCCGGGTGCTTATTGGCAGGAATGCGATTCCCGTTGTTCCTCGTGCTGGGTCTTGTAGCGCTATTCATATCGCTCGCCACGCTCGCTTCCTTCCTCAAGGTGCTCGGATCAGTCTTTCTGGGCAAGGCTGATGAGAGCCTCGGAATTGAGGAAGTGCCGATATCCATGATCGTGCCCCAGGTCGTGCTTGCCGCCCTGTGCGTACTGTTGGGCATCTTTCCACAGCTCATGTTGCGTTTCGTCGGGCATGCAATCGCGGGTGTTACTGCCATGCCTGTGTCGGGCGTGGACGCGAGTCGGATATGGGGTGGCCTGTCACTGACGGATGGATCGCCGGTTGGATTCTGGTCGCCCCTCGCCATTCTGGCAGCCTTGGCCATCCTGGCATTGATCTCCTATGCCCTTCAGCGCGCGGGCGGAGCCCAAGTGAGGTCGGCGCCTGTCTGGTACTGCGGAGAAGAACACGTTCCGGCCACGGTCCGTTACCCCGCCAGCAGTTTCTACTTGCCCTTCAAACACGCTTTTCAGGGAATCTATCCAAGCGGACAAGTCCATGTGCCGAAATTTCCGGCTCCCCTTCGCCGCGCGCTCGATTTTGACCAATGGCTGTATACGCCGACAATCAAAATTATTGACGCGGCCTGCGGCCGCGTGAGCAGAACGCACGTCGGAACCCCGCAAATCTATCTTCTGTGGATAGTGATTGGCGCCATCATTGTGACTGGGATCATGCTGTGGGTGAATGGCTGAGGAGATGGGCATGAGTATTAGAGATCAGGTGACCGTTACGCGGGTTAAGGAAGCAGTCGCCGCACGCAGCGACGGTGCTTTCCTGTCCGCGACACAACCATACGCCGATACCCTCCATTTCGCGATCGAGAAGAGGGCCATGCGAGCTGTTGTGGAGGGGCTGGTCAACGAGTTGCAAGCGCGCTTCATGATTTCGGTGGGGACTGACACAAGACCCGTCACCGGCGACTTCGCAATTTTGCATCTATTTTCACTGGACAGTGAGCATCTCTACGTTCTGCTCGAATCTCCCGTGTCCGAAAAAGACCTGAGGATTGAATCGATCACCGCGGTCATCCCGGGGGCAAACTGGGCAGAGCGGGAATTCCGAGATGCCATCGGAGTACATCCCGAAGGGCATCCGGATCCACGCCGCCTGCTCTTGGCAGACGACTGGCCGGAAGGCGTCTATCCCCTCCGAAGGGATTTTCCTTATAACTACCAGCCTCCGCGTGCCGAGAATGTGCGCCCGCAAATGCGTGAGCCCCCCGCAGGTGCGAGTGTGGTACCGATGGGACCATTCTTTCCGGTACTGGAGGAGCCTGCCTACTACCGCCTGTTCGTCGAAGGCGAGACGATCGTGGGATGCGATACCCGCCTCTTTTACAACCACCGGGGAATTGAAAAGCTCGGTGAAAGCGCTTTGACCTACAACGAGATCCCGTATTTGGCCGAGAGAATATGCGGGATTTGCGGCTTCATTCATTCGACATGCTATTGCCAGGCAGTAGAGAAGGCTGCAGGCATCGAGGCGCCGCGCCGGGCCAGGTACATCCGAACGATCATGCTGGAGCTGGAACGCATCCATTCCCATCTGCTCTGGTTGGGCATCGCCGGGCACATCATCGGTTTTGAAACGGTGCTCATGCAGACTTGGCGGATTCGTGAGCCGGTGATGTGGCTCTGTGAAGAGATCTCCGGAAACCGCAAGACATACGGAATGAATACGGTCGGCGGGCTGAGGCGCGATCTCCCCAATCAGATAAAGCCCAAGCTCCTCGAGACTCTTGCCAAGGTGGAAAAGGAGACCATAGCCGTTCGCAACGCTGTCATTGGGGACACCACATTGCATGCCAGGACCAAGGGAGTTGGCGTGCTGACCAACGAATGGGCGAAGAAAATCTGTGCCGTGGGCCCGCCTGCCCGAGCTTCGGCGGTGGCCATCGATGCGCGGATCGATCACCCCTATGCGGCGTATGACGAACTGCCCCCTCAGATTGCCACGCAAGAGGCGGGGGATACTTGGGCGCGCGTGCTCGTGCGAGTGAGCGAGTTGCTGGAATCAATTCGGCTTGTACGCGAGGCTCTGTCCGCCATTCCCGAGGGCCCGATTTGCGCGGAGATCAAGGAGGGAATACCGCCGGGGAGAGTTGGGGTGTCGGTGGTAGAGGCGCCGAGGGGCGAGGCCGTCCACTTTGTGCTGACGGGCGGTGATAACCGGCCGTATCGGTGGAGAGTACGTGCCCCAACCTATCCGAACTTGCAGGCTCTGCCGGCAATGGTCCTCGGTGGAACCATAGCGGACGTACCGATTACGCTGGGGAGTCTGGACCCCTGCTTCTCCTGTACGGAGCGGCTCGAGACAGTTGATAGAAGGACAAATGAAGTCAGGGTTTATTCCCACGCGGAGCTTCTCGAGATGTCGCGCAGGGGCAACCCTGGTGGTTGCCCCCGGGCGGCCACAAGGGCCGCCCCTACTCAGAAGGCTCGGGGCGGAGGGGCGCGATGACAATTTGGTTCATCAAGAGTTTTCTGCTCTGCTTGCTGAACGTGGCGGCCGCTCTGTTGTTGTCGCCACTTTGCGAAGGCCTCATGCGCAAGCTCCGAGCCGCGATCCACTCTCGAATTGGGCCCCCCATCACGCAACCCTATTGGGACCTCTTGAAGCTCCTGGGCAAGGAGGACCTCCGAAGCACGGGGGGAGTGGTCTATGCGGGCCTTCCGGCTCTCACGCTGGGGTCGGTGCTGCTTCTTGCCGCATTGATCCCCATGGGAACGGTCGCGCCGCTTGCCTTCGCCGGCGATTTGATCGTGGTGCTCTATGTCGCGGCGATGAGCGGTGTCGCGATCATGTTGACGGGGTTTGCCAGCGCCAGCCCTTATGCTTCCATCGGGAGCTCGCGCGAAATGATGATGCTTTTATCGGTTGAACCCATCCTGGCCATTGCTCTCACGGTGGGTGCGTTCAAGGCCAAGACCTTGGCACTAGGCGGCATTGTCAACTGGCAGGTGCAGAATGGACCAAGCATCAGTATGGTGATAGGGGGCGTGGCATTTTTCCTCGCTCTGCAAGCTGTGGCAGGTAAATTGCCCTTCGACATTGCCGAGGCCGACCAGGAAATCATGGGCGGTCCACTGGTCGAGCAAAGCGGTCCGCGCCTGGCGCTCTTCCGATGGGCGATGTGGGTGAAGCAGCTCGTGTTCGCTTTTTTGCTGGTGGAAGTGTTCTTTCCTTGGCCGCACTTTGGAAACTACTTAATGGATCTGATTGCGACGATCGTGAAGGTGCTCGTCGTGCTTGTACTGGTGACGGTTATTGATGTCGTAAATCCGAGGCTCCGCATCGATCAAGCCATGGGTTATTTCATGCGGGTCGGGGTTTCGTCCCTAGCGGCCCTGGCCTTTGCGGTGATTGGAAAGTAGCAGGAGGTTAAGGTGTTCCTGAGCAAACTGCGAGAAGCCCTGATTTGCTTGAAAGCTGGGCGTGTGACCCTCGGATACCCGTTTTCGCCCCATGAGCCAAAACCTGGATTCCGCGGCAAGATCACTCTCGATGCCGATCTATGCTTCGGATGCGGCGGATGCGCAAACGTCTGCCCGGCCGGCGTGATTGTGCTATCTGACGCAGAGCAGCACAAGAGGGTGCTGGAGTTCTTCTGGCGCAGGTGCACGTATTGCGGTAGGTGCGAAGAAGTTTGCCCCGAGGAAGCGATCCGCCTCAGCCAACAATTCGAAACCGCCACGAACACTCCCCAGGACATGTACATTCGGCTGGAGGTTTTCATGGGACCCTGCCAAAGATGCGGCAGGTGCTTCCCGCCCCCAACGGCGCTTGACCGGATGATGAAAACCGGTTTCAGGGATGGCGTGGAGGGAGGGAGGGCATGAACCCGGAAGCGCTGCACACCAGTTTGATCGAGACCCTGAGCTTGACCTTGGTGATTACCTCGGTGGCTGCGGTTGAGATGCGGAGGCTCAAGTTTTCGATTGTCGCCTACCTCTGTCAGGCACTCCTGATTGTGGGTCTGCTTCTGAGCTTTGCGGCTGTCAACAGGGCTCTATACTGGTGGGCTGCCACCGCCCTGATCACCAAGGCGATCCTTACACCGTGGTTCCTATTCCGGGCGATCCGCGGTGTGGCTGACCGCGAATTGAAGCCGGTGATTGGCTTTGGCCCCTCCGCCGTGATTGCCGCCTTACTGATGTTAAGCTTCTTCCATCTCACCCACAGTCGAACCACACTTCTGGCGCCAACCGCGATGGGGCAGCTTGGGGTGTTCAGAACGAATTTGGCTGTAGCGTCCACGGTTTTCGCGCTTGGCCTGTATGCGGTGTTGACACGTCGGGACGCAATCAAGACGGTGATCGGGCTCTGCCTGCTTGAAAACGGCGTACACCTAAGTTTGGTGAGCCTGGCTCCCGGCTTGCCGGAAACCGCCCTCTTCGGCGTTGCGACAGAGGTGGTTGTGACCGTATTCCTTCTCCTTTACGTGATAGGGGGAGTACGGCAGGAATTCGGATCCACAGATACGTTCAGGCTGCGGGAATTAAGGTGGTGAATACGTTCAAACGGTTCGTACAAAGGATGTAGATATGGCGGGAGAAGTCCTGACAGAGACATCAATCGTACCGGCGGTTGTATTCCTCTTACCGATGTTGACGGGCGCCATCGTGTTCGCGGCAACGCGCATGGGTCGCACTTTTCAACAATGGATATGCGTTTTGACGGCGGCACTTGTCACTGGGTTGAGCGCTTGGATGGCCTACCGCGTCCTGAAGGGGGTGGTCCTGACAACCTGGAGCGGCGAGCTGCGCGTCGATGCCTTGAGTGCCTTGATGGTTGTCATTATTGGCGGTATCGGACTGCTCACATCGGTTTACTCCGTACGATACCTCGAGGAGCGCATGGCTGAGGACACTGCCGCGCGCCGCATTCGGACATTCTATGGCCTTCTGATGTGGTTTCTCGGGACCATGCTGTGGGGATGCGTTACCAACAACGTGATCATGCTGTACGTCGCCATTGAAGCCACCACACTTACCTCGGGCCTCCTCGTAGCCTTCTATTGGGATCGGCGCGCGCTGGAAGCGGGCTACAAGTACCTAATGTTGCTTACTATTGGGATTACCTTCGCTTTGTTCGGTTGTGTGTTGCTTTACGCCAGTGCGGCGGCCACGAATAAACTAGCTGGAACCAGCGCCCTGCTTATCAGCGACATCCGGAACGTGGTGCAATTCATACCGAGCGGCACTGCGGCGATTACGATCGCGTTTCTAGTGATCGGATTCGGGACCAAAGCGGGCATTGCGCCGTTTCATCCCTGGCTCCCTGACGCGCACGCAGAGGCGCCGACACCGATTAGCGTGCTGTTGTCGGGCGTGATGATAAAGATGGCGCTGTATGCCATGGCCCGCACGGTGAGCATCTTCTACCCAGCATGGCCTCAGGTCACGATCTTCCTCGTGGCGCTCGGCACGTTCACGATGCTGCTCGGCATTATCCTGGCTTTGACCCAAGACGACCTCAAGCGGTTACTGGCGTATTCATCCGTAAGTCAGATGGGCTATGTACTGGTCGGTATCGGACTCGGAACATACTTGGGATGCTATGGCGGCCTTTATCACTTGCTCAACCACGCGCTTTACAAGTCACTGCTGTTCATGTGCGTGGGTGCGGTGATGTATGCCACGGGCGTTCGGCGAATAAGCGAGCTCGGCGGACTGAGAAGTCAGATGCCGATCACGAGCGCCTGTTTCTTTCTAGGGGCATTGGCAATTGCGGGCTTCCCGCCGCTAAATGGATTCTGGAGTAAGCTGACGGTATATTTGGCCCTCGCAAGGGCCGGGTTGTGGTGGGCGGCAGTCATTGCCATCCTGGTGAGTATTTTGACCATGGTCGTTATGGTTCGGGCGGCGTACAGAGTGTTTTGGGGAGAGCGAGGCTCGAGCAGCACCTCCGCGTCAGTTGTGAGGGAAGTGCCGGCCCGAATGTGGCTCCCCATGGTGTTTTTGGCGGGAATGTGCGCATTGCTTGGAATTTACCCCCAAATACCATATCCGCTGCTGGATCGTGCGGCGGCAGTTCTGGCAACCCTGGGAAGGTGACGCGATTTTATCTATCGCCCGTTCTTTGTGAAATACCTCATGGTGGATGCAAAGGACAATTATTCGACGATCGCGGAGGTCTTGGGCCGCGGGGGGGGTTGTATTTCACACTTCGCCTCGACCTTGCGAGTTGCTGCCCGGCGACCGGTCAGGGTTGATCCATTTGGCTGAGGTGCCATCATGTTGAAACGTCTTTGCAGAAAGGCGTTTGGCAGAGCGCTCTGGGTGTACCACGCCAACACCGGAGCATGCAACGGATGCGATATCGAAGTCATCAATGTTCTTACTCCTTATTATGACGCCGAGCGTTTCGGGATCAAGCTTGTGGGGTCTCCCCGGCACGCGGACGTCCTCTTGATTTGCGGCCCAGTCACACGACAAGTTGTGCCGGCGCTCAGGAGGTTGGTGGAAGCCGTTCCAATTCCGAAGCTTACGTTCGCTATCGGCTCCTGTGCGACGGGAGGCGGCTGCTGGTTCGACAGCTATAACGTGTTGGGAGGTGTAGACAAGGTAATTCCGGTTGATTTTTACATCCCGGGGTGTCCGCCACGACCTGAAGCCATCCTTTACGGGGTGGCGCTTGCATTGGGGTTGGTGCCGAAGAAAGTTGCCGAGGAAAAGCTCAATCAGGAGACCCTCGAGGAGCTGGCGTGCGGTAAATCCATCGTCACGGGTAAGTGTGTCTACAAAGAGCCTCATTGATGCGGTCTGAGGCACTGTCGCTGCACCTCGTGCGAGTTTGTCAGCACACCATCAAGGAACAGATGCGCTGCTCCGGCAGGGTCAGTTGAGTTCCAAAACGATGAGGACAGATTGTGGAGGAAACGCGATGTCGATGAGAAACGCGCTACGCAAGGTCTGTTGCGAAGAGTCTCTCAGCATTCTCAGGTATCCGGCGATCAGACTGGTAGTCCGGTATCTCGGCTAAACTCAGGGGAGGAGACCCATGGAGACTGAAACCTTAGAGAAGATTTTGGGCGAACATCCGTTCTTTAGGGGCATGAAGGCGCAACATCTCCGAACCATCGTCGAGAGCGCAACCGTCGTGCGGTTCGAACCTGGAGAGGTGATCTTCGAAGAGGGTGAACCGGCTCACCGTTTTTATCTGATTCGGACGGGCAGGGTGGAACTGCAACTGGTGTCCTATCTAATCGAACCCCTCACTCTCCTGACTCTCCAGGAGGGCGACCTCACCGGATGGTCGTGGCTCTTTCCACCCTACCGCTGGAAATTCACTGCCAAAGCGCTCAGTGTCACACAGGCCATTTCCCTGGACGGAGGTAGCCTTCGGGCCAGATGTGATGAAGACCACGATCTTGGATTTGAACTCATGAAACGATTTGCCCAGATCATCGACAACCGTGTGGAGGCACTTTCAGTACACCTTGTGGCGGTCGGATAGGAGCGAGTTCGGATAACAAGGAGGCCTATTCTGTTCGGGCGTGTTACGCCGCAACAGGATCAAAGTTGAGGGCGGATTCAGGAGAGGATCCCGACAACCAATGGCTCTGCGTGGGGTGATGCGGAAAGCATGCGCCTCCGCCGGAGAGAGGCCCGCGCCAGCGAAAGTCCAGTGCAGTCTTGAAGCTCGGGTCGCAGGAAGAACGAAAACCCAATCTGATCCCATCGATGGAGGAGGATCACCATGCAAACTCTGCAAGGCATTCTGAGTGCGCACCCGTTTTTCCATGATATGCCCGCGCAGCACATCGAGACCGTCGTCGGCTGCGTTTCCAACGTACGCTTCGAGGCCGGAAACGTCATTTTCCGGGAAGGCGAAGAGGCCAATCATTTTTACTTGATCCGCGAAGGGAAGGTGGCGCTGCGGATACATTCCGAACGACGTGGCCCCCTAACTATCCTAACCCTCAGCGAAGGTGAAATCCTGGGGTGGTCGTGGCTTTTTCCTCCTTACCGTTGGAAGTTCTCCGCCCGAGCAATCGAGGCCACTCGCGCGTTTGCCGCGGACGGAAAGTGTCTTCGGGAGAAAGCCGAACGCGACCACGATCTGGGTTACGAGCTCCTGAAACGATTTGCGCATGTTGTCGAGGAGCGCCTTGAGGCCACGCGGCTACAGCTCTTGAATGTTTACCAAGATCAGTGAGTGATCAAAACTCAATCGTTTGATAAATCAGTAACCTGATGAGTTGTGATTCTTTCCCACCAAATACTAAGCTGGAGTGAAAACTCCGCCGTGGTTGACCCCGGGCACGCCGGTTTAACCTGAATCCGGCGCGAAAGACGATGGTATCCGGGTTCCGATCACGTTGGGTACTGTGCCGCCGCGTGTCTCTCCCAGGGATTTGGAACGGTGGCCGCATTCACCGAATGCGTCGTGACGTTTCCGAGAAATCGGAGGTCCTCACATAGCTCGGCGCGAGTCGGAGAGTCGGAACCCTGTGGGAACGTATCAATTGAGCCGAGACAGGGAACAAGCGCTGGCGTAAGCGTAGGCGTTGGCAGGTGGCCCACCACAGATGAGGTGGAAGACAGAAAGGTTTGAACCCATTCAGCAGGTTGTAGGCCAGCAGGACGATCTGGAAGAACGCCTCGTCGGCTGCGAAGTCTTGGGCCAGAATCTCCCCCAACGCATAGGCGTCTTTTTGCGGCTAATCAATTCCGCGCCAGCGCGCTGGTGGTAGAAGCGCCATAGGCGCAGCGGCCTTAGCGCCAAGTTGGTCACTAAGAGATAGCTGCTTCCGCCCATCTGCAACAGATACAACTGCGCCGAAGGCTCTTCCGGAACGGCTCGGCGGATCAGCACGAAGCGTCGCGGCCCAGCCCACCCGTCCGGCAAATACCGAAACCCCGCTGCCCACACTCGCGACGAGATACGGCGGTAGTCTTGCCGGGCCAAGGCCTCCGGGACGCGGGCGGGTGTGAACTGCGTACCACAGCACTCCTTCCGCCACCAGCTCTGCTCAGGCAGCGGATCCTTCTCTCAAGAAAACAGCCTCTCTCACCTCGAGGCGCACATGCGGTGCGTTGATGCGGTTTGCCAACGTCGAGGCGCTGTCAATCCATTGTCCCTCATCGAAGTTTGTCAGCACACCGTTAAGGAACAATTGTGTTGCTCCGGTAGGATCAGTTGAGGTCCAAAGCGATGAGGACCGGTTTCAGAGAAACGCACCGCCGAGAGCAAGCGGGCTACGCAAGGCTGTGGCGAAGGCCCTCTCGCCGTCCTCATGTCTCCCTCGATAGGACCGGGATCCCGGTTGAACTCAGGCTATTGAAGGACCACAACCAGGATTTATCCTTACATGCCGCGCGGGCAGACAAGGAGAAAGGCTGAGGGATGAGTTGCGGGTCTTCCGAGCGGATTGAATCTTGGCGACAGGCACGCTTCGATTTCCTGCGCCAGAAGAGCCTGAAGCTTTGACGCTCTCCAAACCTCTTCGAGTTCAGGTGGACTTCAAGGTTAACGCTCGTAGACATTCAGGAGTTGTAAGGTCGTTGCCCGAACCCGCTCCTCAATAACATGAACAAACCGCTTCAGGAGTTCGTAACCCAAGTCATGGTCGGTTTCGGCTTTCTCCCGTATGCATTTCCCATCCAAGGAAATGGCACGTGTGGTCTCGAGTGCGCGCGCCGTAAACTTCCAATGGTAGGGGGGAGAGAGCCATGACCAACCTAGAACGTCACCTTCCTCAAGGGTCAGAATGGTAAGGGGACCACGTCGATCAGCAAATAGCTGCAAGGCCACCTTTCCGGTACGAATAAGATAAAACTCGTTGGCTTTTTCGCCCTCACGGAAGATCACGTCTTCGCTTTCGAAGCGTACGTTGCGGGCACACCCGACGAGTATTTGGAGATGCTCCTGTTCCATGCCACTGAAAAGGGGATGCTCAGCCAGAATGGGTTCAAGTGTTTCCATGGTGATCCTCACTGTCCAAGTCTTTCGGTAGCTTTCAAGTTCTCCCCATTGTATGTTCTTGTTCCCTTCTACCCGCAATAGCCACTTTCTCCGCAGGACTTCCCAGAGCAGATTCCAGGCGGTGTCACAGATGGATACTTTGCGTGGTGTGGAGTCCGGGAGCGCATGGATGCCGCGGCCGTCGCACGCGTCGTAGATGCGGAAAGCCATCTCGCTCATGTTAACAGTGCTCTCGCCGTTAGTTTTCGACGTATCGAGCAACGCCTGCGCGACCTTGTTGACAAAGGCCACGATCCTCGCGGCTTTATTTGCGCAGCAACAATCAGATTGGTGGGGGTGACGAGGCCGGCCTCCTCGGCCTCATAGTAGTGAACTGCCGCCTCGCGGTGCCTCGACCATAACCATTCGAACCTTGTCGTGGCAGTTGCAAGGTTTCGAATGTTGGGACCCAAAATCTCCGGGTTTCTAGCGATCGTGAGGAACCGCTCGGCCGCGTAAGTCATCTCTACGGTCCTCGCCCGGTTATTCGACAGTCGGCGACGTGTCGACTTTCCTCCCTGGATTGCGCTAAGCCACCCGGAAAGCAGAGGCACAAAGGCCCTCCTTCCAGTGTGGAGATATTGTAACGCATTTCTCACACACTTTAAATTTGCAGGGGGACAGTATATCCCTTATGTAATTCCATCTGCAGAAACAGCTTGACGACACCGCTTGTCAAGAGATACATTCTGCGTGTCGGATGGCTCCGACGTGAGACGTGCTTATTCGGGGCCCCTGACGGGGAGAACGAAAATGGCTCCCCACGAACTGATTGCGCTTGAGGCTTGTTCCATCGGCATCCGAGCCGAATTGAACGCCTCAGAAGTCAACTCGGATCACGCCAGCAGGGTTCTTAAACATTGCCTCCAACAGAAAAACGAGCTCTTTGCCAAGGAGAAATTACGGCAGAAACGCATCCGCGAGGAAGTGTACAGGAAGCACTTCCCTGATGTTCCGCTAGCTGTCCCACCTTGTCAGCTCCCCAAAGAGATTCCGTGCAAAGCAGATCCTAAGCGAGCCTCCGTTAACAAAGTTTTCTCTCGCGCAATTGAGGCGCGTGATTTGGAGAGACATGCCACTCAAAGAGGATGCAATTCTCATTCTCCAGAATTGACTGTGTGGAGCGAACTATGCCACGTCCCGTCCGCGCAACAAGCGGCGCTGGCGTGGAGAAATGCACTTTTCTAGCGAACGCCGCTCGCCTGCGGCAAGCTCGCTCGCATGCAGGGTGGGCGGTCGAAAACCAGTCTCACAAGGGAGGAAAGGTCATGGAAAACGAAGTCCTGAGTATTGTCGACAAACGCACCGAGAAGACCTATGAAATTCCGATTCATAACGGGACTATTCGGGCCATGGATCTGCGGAAGATCAAAACTGGTCCCGAGGATTTTGGGTTAATGACTTATGATCCGGCGTTCATGAATACCGCGTCGTGCCAAAGCGCGATCACGTTCATCGACGGCGATAAGGGTATCCTGCGGTATCGGGGCTATCCCATCGACCAACTGGCAGAGAAGTGCAGCTTTCTTGAAGTCGCCTATCTGGTGCTGAACGGCGAGCTGCCCACCGCGACGGAATTGAAAGATTTTGTCACCAACATCACTCTCCATACCATGCTGCACGAAAACACCAAGAAATTGCTGGAGGGTTTTCGTCACGATGCGCATCCCATGGGCATGTTCATCAGCACCGTGGCGGCGCTCTCCACGACTTACCCGGAGGCCCGCAATGTGCACGACCCGGAGGTACGCAAGCTTCAGATCTATCGCCTGATTGGTAAGGTCCCCACGATCGCCGCCTATACGTACCGCCACAGCCTCGGTTACCCGTATGTTTATCCCGACAACGACCTCAGCTACACCGAGAATTTCATGAACATGCTGTGGAAGATGGTCGAGCCCAAATACCAGGCCAACAGCGTCCTGGCGCGCGCCCTCGATGTCCTGTTCATCCTGCACGCCGATCATGAACAAAACTGCAGCGCCAACGCCATGCGGGCAGTGGGCAGCTCGCAGGCGGACCCGTTTGTGGCGACGGCCGCGGCGGCCGCGGCGCTCTCCGGCCCACTGCACGGCGGCGCCAATGAAGAAGTCCTGAAGATGCTCGATGAGATCGGCTCCACGGATCACATCCCCGCTTACATCGAGCGCGTGAAGGCCGGGCAGGTCAAGCTGATGGGCTTCGGTCACCGGATATACAAGAATTACGACCCCCGCGCCCGGATCATCAAGTGGGCGGCCGATCAAGTCTTCGAGGTCACCGGCAGGAACCGCAGGCTCGACATCGCCCTGGAACTCGAGCGGATCGCGCTGCAAGACGAGTACTTCATCAAGCGCAAGCTCTACCCCAACGTGGATTTCTATTCGGGCATCATCTATCAGGCGATGGGGTTCAATCCGGCGATGTTTACGGTGCTGTTCGCCATTCCCCGCACGGCGGGATGGCTCGCGCAATGGCAGGAAATGCTATGCGACCCCGAGCAGAAGATCGCGCGGCCGCGACAGATCTTTACCGGTCACGACGAGCGAGACTTCGTCCCGATAGAAAAGCGCGGGGTTAAAGAATTTCCTGCGGCGGCATAGGATGCACCTCTATTTTGGCCTGACGAGCCCCTCCGCGGGATTGTCCGCGGGGGGGCGGCCTGTGAGTGACGCTTCTTGCCGTGCTCAGGCCGGCAAGGAGGTTCGTTCCTGGAGGTGAGCATGGAATCATACAACGACAATCCCATTCCTGCGGATGGACAAGCCATTCAAGTGCAGGACGGCAAGTTCCACGTTCCTGAAAACCCGATCCTCCCCTTCATTGAGGGCGATGGTACCGGGCCTGACATTTGGAAGGCTGCGCGTATCGTTTTCGACGCGGCAATCAAGCAGGCGTATGGGGGGCGGCGGCGCGTGGCTTGGTACGAGGTATTCGCGGGCGAGAAAGCCCACAATCGGTTCGACAACTGGCTGCCGCAGGGAACCTTGGATGCAATCCGGAAGTTCCATATCGCGATCAAAGGACCGCTGACGACACCCGTGGGAGGCGGCATCCGAAGCTTGAATGTCACCTTGCGGCAACTCCTCGATCTCTACGTGTGCATGCGCCCTGTGCGTTACTATGCCGGCGTTCCTTCGCCCATGCAGCACCCGGAACGGCTCAACGTGGTCATCTTTCGCGAAAACACGGAAGACGTCTACGCCGGCATCGAGTGGCGACAGGGGACACTCGATGCCAAGAAGGTTATCGATTTTCTGAACCAGGAAATGGGAAAGAAGATTCGCGCCGATTCCGGGATCGGGATCAAACCAATGAGTGTCACAGGCTCCAAGCGGCTGATCCGGCGCGCCATTCAGTACGCCCTCGAAAATAGGCGTCGCAGTGTGACGCTCGTCCACAAGGGGAACATCATGAAGTTCACGGAGGGCGCCTTCCGCGATTGGGGATATGAGCTCGTGAAGGAGGAGTTCTCCGGTACTTGTGTAACGGAAACAGAGGTGGGTACGGAGGTTCCGCTGGGCAAGGTTCTGATCAAGGACCGCATCGCCGACTCCATGTTCCAGCAGCTACTTCTGCGACCCGACGAATATGATGTGATTGCCACACCGAACCTCAATGGTGATTACCTGTCTGACGCCTGCGCCGCACAGGTGGGTGGATTGGGGATGGCGCCCAGCGCCAATATTGGCGACGAGCACGCCATCTTCGAGGCAACCCACGGGACCGCCCCCAAATACACAGGGCAGGACGTGGTGAATCCCTCGAGCGTCATTCTCTGCGGCTCGATGATGTTCCATTACATGGGCTGGAAGGAGGTCTCGCAACTTATCACAGCGGGTATCCGCGAGACCATACGCCAAAAGTGTGTCACCTACGACTTGCATCGTTTGATGGAAGGGGCGGTCAAGGTGAAAACCAGTGAGTTTGCTGCCGCCATCGTCGGGAATATGGCGCTGCCTGCGGCGGCATGAAGGAGGCTGCGATGAGGAAAAAGGTTACAGTTGTGGGAGCAGGAAACGTGGGCGCGAGTTGCGCTCTCCGCTTGGCTGACAAAGGGTTGGCAGACGTCGTGGTCGTCGATGTCCTCGAGGGCATCCCGCAAGGCAAGGCGTTGGACATATTGCAGGCCGGCCCCGTGACGGGCGTCGACGTCAAGATCACGGGCGGTAACGACTACGAGCTAACCGCCAACTCCGACATTGTCATGCTGACTGCCGGCTTCCCGCGCAAGCCGGGGATGAGCCGGGACGATCTGCTGTGGGCCAACTATGAAATCGTTAAGAACACAGTGGAGAACACAATAAAGTATTCTCCTCGCTGCATTCTGATTGTGGTCACGAACCCCCTCGATGCCATGTGTCACGTGGCGTACCGGGTCAGTGGCTTTCCCAAGAACCGGGTGATAGGAATGGCCGGCATCCTGGACACGGCTCGCTTCCGCACCTTTGTCGCTCAGAAGCTGGATGTATCCATAAAAGACGTCACGGCCTTTGTCCTGGGTGGCCATGGCGACACCATGGTGCCTTTGGTGCGGTATACGAGCGTGGCCGGTATACCCCTTACAGACTTGCTGGACGCTGAGACGATTCAAAGCCTCGTAAAACGCACGCGAGATGGGGGCGCCGAGATCGTCAAGTATCTCAAATCCGGCAGCGCGTACTACGCTCCCTCGGCGGCCGCAGTCGAAATGGTTGATTCGATTCTCAATGACCGAAAGCGGGTGCTCCCCTGCTCCGCCTTCCTGGAAGGCGAGTACGGGATCCACAATCTCTTCGTCGGTGTGCCCGTGAAGCTCGGAGCAGGAGGAATCGAGAAAATCTTCGAAGCCAGGCTTACCGAGGAAGAGAGTGCGGCTCTGCAGAAGAGCGCTGCCGCTGTCAAAGAGCTTGTCAACGTGATGGCATCCAAGCTGGACCAACCAGCCGCCGCAGCGTAGGTGCCTGAACAGTTCAGCCTCGGTGCCGTTCTAGCCTCTCCGCCGCGGGGCGGGGTCAAGGGCTCAGGAAAGCCCGCGGCGCGCGCGGCTCCTCTTCTGGCCCCTCCCAGGATTTGGTGACCCTTGCTGGGCCGACACCGTTGGGGACGGAGTACAATTCGGTCCGCGAGGGGCGAAGATGTTCTCTCCCGAGGTGGCCGCTTTTGACGACTGAGAAGTCTTCGCGTAAATTCCGGGGCCGAGTGTTCATCAACTGGGATCGCTGCAAGGGCTGCGGCTTCTGCGTTGAGTTTTGTCCGCCCAAGGTGCTATCCCTCAGCAGCTCGTACAACGATCACGGCTATCACCCGCCCCAACTCATCCGTGAGTCGGGCTGTACGGGCTGTGACCTTTGCGGGCTTTACTGTCCCGATTTTGCCATTTATGGAGTCCGCGAGCCCGTTGCAGCCGACCTCACCACTGGAGGAACCCCTGAAACGTCATCTAAAACCGTGCCGTTATCGAGAAGCGAAGATTGAATGTTATTGAAGACAAAAGGGCACAGCAGTGAACGCTAACCCCGAGTCGGTCTTGGTCGGTACGCACTTCCTGGACGGCGATTGTGCCTGCTGCGAAGGGGCGCTTGCCGCGGGCGCCAATTTCGCCGCGGGTTATCCCATAACCCCCTCCACAGAGGTTGTCGAGCGCTTCGCCTCGCGCATCCCGACCATCGGCGGCGTCTTCCTCCAGATGGAAGATGAGCTGGCCTCCTCGATTGCCATCTTGGGCGCGACGTGGGGTGGCGCCAAGGCCTTCACGGTCACCTCCGGCCCCGGCTTCTCCTTGATGATGGAGCACATCGGCTACGCGGCCATGACCGAGACTCCCAGTGTTTTTGTTGACGTGCAGCGCGGCGGGCCCTCCACGGGTTTGCCCACACAGCCCGGCC
>Ga0208457_1000914_pt1 | contig 24305 bp, 25 predicted proteins | sample June2015DPH_10_1_FD_185513 | JGI IMG/M metagenome (GOLD analysis project Ga0208457, IMG submission 185513) | Peatland microbial communities from SPRUCE experiment site at the Marcell Experimental Forest, Minnesota, USA - June2015DPH_10_150... | ecosystem: Environmental > Terrestrial > Soil >... | reverse complement strand
CTTCCCCGATTACTTTCCGCTTCATTTCTGGGTCAACGACGCCTTTCAGTTTCTGCATGAACCGCTCTTGCGCGTTAGCTATTATGAAGTTGATTGGGAACTTTTGGAACGCTTCTCTGATAGCTTCTGGTTCGCCTTCCCGCATGAACCCATGGTCCACAAAAACCGCTGTTAACTTATCGCCAAGTGCTTTCGCTGCGAGTGCGGTGGCGACGCTTGAGTCTATGCCTCCGCTTAAGCCAATTATGGCTCTGCTTCCACCTACATCTGACTTTAATTCAGCAACCATCTTTCCTATTAGGTCTTCCATTTGCCAGTTAGCTTGGCACTTGCAAACTTGAAAGATGAAGTTGCGGAGCATGCGCATGCCGTTTTCCGTGTGAATAACTTCAGGGTGCCATTGCAGACCGTAAATTGGTTTTTGTTTGTGTCTGAAGGCTGCAACTGGGCAGTTTTCGGTGTGAGCTAACACCTCAAACTCTGGTGGCAGAGCAAAAACTGTGTCGCCGTGGCTCATCCAAACTTTCTCTTTCTCACTTAACCCTTCCAGCACGCCTACTGGCTTGTCGATGGCTACTTGCGCGATTCCGTATTCTTTGCAGGCTGCCGGCTCAACTTTGCCATTGGCTAATTGTGCTAAAAGCTGGTGTCCATAGCATAAACCTAGAATCGGTAAGTTCATATCTAAAATGCGGGGGTCAAGTTTGGGCGCGTTTGGTTCGTAGACGCTTGCGGGTCCACCTGAAAGAATTAAGCCTTTAACGTTGAATTTTTCATTCAGAGCCTTAACTTCTTCAGGCGATATGTCGTGGGCAACAATTTCTGAGTAGACACCGTGTTCTCTGACTCTTCTCCCTATAAGGTGGCAGTATTGCCCCCCAAAGTCCAGTACAAGTATCGTGTCGTATTTTATTTGCATTCTATTAGCTCAAATTATTGGGGTTTGAGCTAGTAATTTAAGATTACTATCTTTTTCCTGTCAAAAGTCTAAGCAGTTTTAAAGCTTAAATGGTTTTTTCCTAACTGTAGCATTCATTGGTCGGCAGAAAAAACTAAACTTTTATTAATATAATCAACTGATAATTAAAATTATGTTTCAAAAAGGCTGGTTTAGTTGAAAGAACGTGCAGGAAGTATGTTTATGGAGTTAAATGAAACGGACATAAAAATTCTCAAAGGCCTTTTAGAGGATGCAAGGTTTTCAAGCAGGCAAATAGCCAAAAATGTAGGCGTTTCAGTTGGAACTGTTTTGTCACGAATTAAAAAGATGGAAGATGATGGTCTCATCAAGGGCTATTCGGTTTTGCTAGATCATGAAAAACTTGGTTACCAATTGACGGTAGTAACGGAGATTACAGTTTCGAAAGGCAAGCTTGTGGAAACTGAAAATGAAATAGCTAAAATTCCCAACGTGTGCAGCGTCTACGACGTAACAGGCTTGACAGACGCCATTATTGTTGCTAAGTTTAAGAGTCGAGAGGAACTGGGGCAGTTTACTAAGCGATTGCTATCTTTGCCATTTATTGAGCGAACAAACACTCACGTAGTCTTGACCACTGTGAAAGAAAACTTCCGCCTGCTATAGTTTAAGCTGTTTTTGGCGGGTCTATAACCAACATGCATGGCAGAAGGCTCTTTTTTTTCTATAGGCTATATTATAGTCACAACTATTGCCGCGTGCTTAGTCATGCATAAATATTAAATGGCACCGAAACAACATTCACCATGCGACCATAGGGTGCCGAAGCAATATTCACCTTTAGTCAAAAAACACGCTTAAAACATGTGACCAAAAATTTTTTGTTACAAACCAATTTCATGGTGAAGTTAGATGAATATGAGTGCGAATGGGATTTATACTTCGAGTGAGGTTTCCTTAAATTTTACAGTGAATAAGCCTGTTGATTGGGTGGGCTATAGTCTTGATGGAAAAGACAACGTAACCATCACTGGCAATACTACTTTGACAGGGTTATCCAATGGCTTACATAACATAACCGTTTATGCGAAAGACTCATTTGGAAACATTGGCGCTTCAGGAACAGTAATTTTCACTGTTGCCTATGAGCCTTTCCCAACGGGACCTGTTGCCGCTACTTCAGGAGCGTCAGTTGCTGTTGCCGCTATAGGTTTAATTTACTATTACAAGAAGCGTAACCATTAACTCTAATTTTTTATCTCTTTAAGCGCTTTTTAGTTGTGGTTTTCTTTTTTATATTTAAGTTCCCGTGCAGCAACGGTTATTTTTGTTCCTGATGCGACTGGCGAGGTTATCCAGACGTTTCCACCTATGACAACGTTATCACCGATTATCGCGTCCGGTCCGAGAAGAGTTGCGCCTGAATAGATAACTACGTTGCTTCCGACTGTCGGATGTCTTTTTCTTCCTTTTATAATGTTTCCTTTTTCATCTTTTGGAAAACTCAGTGCGCCTAAGGTTACGCCTTGGTAAAGTTTGACGTTGTCGCCTATTTCTGTGGTTTCTCCGATGACTACTCCAGTGCCATGGTCGATGAAGAAGTTTTTGCCGATTTTTGCGCCCGGATGGATATCTATGCCTGTTAAGGAATGGATGTGTTCGCTCATTATTCTCGGAATTAACGGTATACCACGCAGGTAAAGTTCGTGGGCTATCCTGTAAGTTGTTATCGCCAATACGCATGGGTAGCTTAGGATGACTTCTTCTGTGCTTACAGCTGCTGGGTCTCCTGCGTAAGCGGCTTGGATGTCTCCGCTTAACATTGATCTTATTTCAGGCAACTTTTCCAGAAGTTCTTTCACTACAACGTAGGCTCTTTTTTGGCATACGTCCTGTGGGCACTCGCTGACTTTTCTGCAGATGTATTTTAGGCTTTTTTCCACTTCATCTGTGAGTCTTGTATAAACTGAGGTTAAGGTGGTGCCGAGGTGGTATTTTATGTTGGCTTTGGTGATTTCTGCCTTGCCCAAGTAGCCTGGGAAAAGAATTGTGAATAAATCTTCTAACACTTCGGTAACTACTTTTTTTGATGGAAGGTCCCGTCCTTCAAGGTGATCCATGCCGCCGAAGGTTTGATAATTAGCCATCATGCTGTCTACTAGTTTTGGTAAGCCTTTTTCAACCCAGTTCTGCTCCACTTTATCATGGTTGCGCATAAGCGCTTCTAGCATTCTGTCTGGGTTCCAGCTGTCGCTTTCTAACGTTTTCTCTTTGCTTTCTTGGCATTCTTTTGGACGAGGCTGATTAGATTTTGCGGTCATTTTTGCTTTCCCTTTCTTGATTATGTGGAAAGGGTGAATATAAGAGAAGCGTCTTTTTGACGCGGTTTAGATGGTTGTTGTTGAATTTGTTGATGGTTCTTGGAACAGTACTGTGCTGAGGTAGCGTTCGCCCGTGTCTGGGAGAATGACGACTATGAGTTTGCCTTTGTTTTCTGGTCGTTTCGCTATTTCTAGGGCGGCATATGTTGCTGCGCCTGAGGATATGCCTACGAGTAAGCCTTCTTTTAACGCTAGTTGCCTTGCGGTTTGGACGGCGTCATCGTCTTTTACCTTGAATATTTCATCTACCAATTCGAGTTTTAGTACGTCAGGTTTGAAGCCTGCGCCTATTCCTTGGATTTTGTGTGGTCCTTTCTGGCCGCCGCTTAAGACTGGTGAAGCTGCGGGTTCCACGGCTACGGCTTTGAACTCAGGTTTGAGCGGTTTGATGTATTGTGCCACGCCTGTTATTGTTCCGCCTGTGCCTACTCCGGCGACTACAATGTCTACTTTTCCGTCTGTATCATTCCAGATTTCTGGTCCAGTGGTTTCTCTGTGAACTTTGGGGTTGGCTAGGTTCTTGAATTGCTGTGGCACGAAACTGTTTGGCGTTTTTGCAGCTATTTCTTCAGCTTTTTTGATGGCTCCTCCCATGCCGTCTGATCCTGGCGTGAGGATGAGTTGTGCGCCGTAGGCTTTGAGTAAGTTACGTCTTTCGATGCTCATGGTTTCAGGCATGGTGAGTATTAGTTTGTAGCCTTTCACGGCTGCTACCATGGCTAAGCCGATGCCTGTGTTGCCGCTTGTCGGTTCGATAATGGTGGTGTCTGGTTTGATTAAGCCTTGTTTTTCCGCTTCCACTATCATGCCTAGGCAGATGCGGTCTTTGACGCTTCCGCCCGGATTTCTGGACTCAAGTTTAGCTACCACGGTGGCGTTTGTGCCTTGGGTTAACCAGTTTAGTTTTATTAATGGTGTTTTTCCTATGGTTTTGAGGACGTTGTTATTGATTTTTGTCATCTTTACTCACCTAATATAACAGTGTTATAATTATTCAGGGAAATAAACCTTATTGCTCACTCCGAAGGTATTCAGAAACTTCATAGTTATAAACAAATCTAAGCACCGAATGCGCTTGGCCGTAAAGTAAAGCCTTTAAATGTCATGATTAATTCTATATTTCGCACCAACCTCTAAAAAACAAAAGCATGCTCGCGGAGGTCGCCCAGCATGGCCAAAGGCGTAGGACTGAGGCTCCTATCCCGCAGGGGTTCGTGGGTTCAAATCCCACCCTCCGCACCAACAAAGAACCTATGGGAGTCAAAAGATACTGACTTACTGAATTTTGGTTTATGGCTAAAGTTTAGTAAAGGCAATAGGGAGTCTAGCATAAGTAGAAAGCTTAGATTCTTTGCCAAGCTGTCAGGTACACCAAGCGACATGACTAATCAGGTTCTTAGTTCTAGTTGGTGTGATAAGTCTAAGTCGAATTGTCTTGATGCTATCGCTCAGTTTGCAGAATTCAAGAATATTCCTTACTCTAGACCGAATTTTAGAGCCTACAATAATGAAGAGATGTTTGTCCCTAATCCCGAAATGGTTAAGCAATTTGTATACCGTATCAGGTCAATTCCAGTTAAATCTATGATTATGTTATCTGTAGAAACTGGTTGTTCAAGCGGTGAAGCTTGGATGCTTTTGTATCGTATGTTACATCCAAGAGAGAAGCTTTCCAATTGGTTAAGAGTTCTGGGAGAACAGACAATAAAGCAATCAGGCTTGTTTGACAAAGTTAGTCCATATACGGAAAACTCCACTCAAGCCGAACTTGCACAGGTGTTAATTCATCGTTACGGCGTTGCAATTTCAGAAGGTCAGGGAAAACTTGGAATAGTAACAAGGAATGACTTTATGAAGTTAATAATATAGGCTTTTCCCGACCCTTTGTATATAGTCCCCCACCATTTCTACAATTGAGCCTTAATCCACCTGTAAGTGGGGGGTCTTTACATTTTATTGGTATTTGGTAGGGATGTTATGCCTTTTATATAATCTGAAACTTCGGTCAAGAGTAATTTCACATAATTGGCTGGTCAAGAAACGTTGACTAAACTCTCCTAACTGTCAGTTCTAGCTTAGTCAAGAAAGTTTGACGAAATGCTTTATATTATCTCTTTCTTGAAGTTGACTAATAAAAGTCGGTAACATGAAGAAGATAGTACTATCGTTGACGTTGGCATTTGTTCTATTGCTCTCCATTAGTGTATCAGACCTTAATACGGCAAAGGCTAATCCTGTTTGGGAAGAGATGAATGTTCCCAAAGAGCCGTTTAATGACCCTCCCATTATTCAAATTATCTCCCCAAATCAAAATCAAACTTTTACCTCCTCTGGAGTATTGCTAAACTTCAATGTTGAAATTCCAACCTCATGGGTTTTTCTTATTTTTCAATATAATCCTCCATTACGCCTGACTTTTGGAAATATTACATCAGTTTGCTACTCATTAGATGACAATCAACCCCAAAACCTTACTGTAGATACTGTAAGCATCCCTCTTGAAGGTGATTTATCACAAAACCTTAACTTTTCAGTTCCTTTAAACTTGTCAACAGGAGTACACACATTTAGAATATTTGTTTCAGGCTTTACCTACTATGTTTCAAACCCGTGGGTGTACAACCCTCCCCTTGCAAGTGTACCAGTTGAAGCAAATACTACCGTTAGCTTTAATGTCGTATCACCCACGCCTATAATTTCAAGCCCACAGAAGATAGTCTATAATGAAAGTACTGTTCCTTTACAATTCAATTTAGATTCATCGGCTTCTTGGATTGGTTACAGTTTAGATGATAAAGCCAACGTTACTGTAATAGGGAACACAACGTTATCAGGCTTACCCAATGGAGAGCATAATGTGACTGTTTATTCAAACGACTCATTGGGAAATGAGTACTCTTCTCAGGCTGTTAACTTTACGGTTGCTTTACCGACAGAACCTTACTCAACATGGGACATATTCGCTGTTTTAGGAGCACTTGTAATAGTGGCTATAGTAATCGTAGGCGTGGTAGTTTATTTGAAGAAATCAAGGATAGAGCCAAAGGCAGTATAGAGGATAAAATGGGTTATAATAATCTTAAAATCTTTCTTTGCCATATATGTTTATGGTGATGTTTATGTCTAAGAAAACAACGGTAATCTTGCGTGACGATGTTTACCAAACGCTAAAAGAGAAAGCAGGCGCCCGAAACATTTCCAACGAAATAAACAAAATCCTCATTGAGCACTTTGCAAAAACAGAAAGCATGTTTGGCACCATGAAAAAATCTGACACTGCTGACCTAAGAGACCACAAGGACCGTTGCTTATGAGATATGTTATCGACTCCTATGCTTGGATTGAATATTTCATGGGGACAAAAGCAGGTGAGAGCGCCAAGGCTATAATTGAAAATTCTGAAGAAAAAATAACCCCTACCATTTGTTTAGGGGAAGTTTATGCCAAGGCCCTCAAGGTTGAAAGTCAAGAACTTGCCGAAAAGCAAAAGACTTTCGTGAAAGAAAAAAGTGCGCTTGTATATCTGGACGAGTCAATCGCCGTAGAATCCGCTAAAGTGCAAGTCCGTATGAAAAAAGAAATTGATGGATGGGGACTAGCTGACTCAATAGTTTACGCAACTGCAATCGTTAAGAAAGCAGAAGTAGTAACCGGAGACGAACACTTTAAAAAACTCAAAAATGTGCTGTTTATAAAATAACCAACCTTGGTTTAATTAAGCGTAGAACTGAGGTTCCTATCCCGCAGGGGTTCGTGGGTTCAAATCCCACCCTCCACACCAATTTGCACACATACACCAATTCTATTTCATTTATTATTGTTTAGTTTGAAGCTACTTTTAGTGGTGGTTCAGTTTGACTAGGCGTTCTGAGGAAGCTGAAACTGAGCGGCTGGAAGCATTCAGCGACGGCATATTCGCTTTCGCGATTACTCTGCTAGTTTTAGGGCTCTACGACCCCACAACCCGCGGATTCAGCAACATGTTTCGGGGGTTCATAAATGAGTGGCCGAGTTTTTTTGCGCTCGCCACAAGCTTCCTTACCATTCTTGTGATGTGGATGAATCACCACAACATGTTCAATTATGTTAAGCGGCTAAACAGGCGATTCATGTTCCTAAACGGATTACTTTTGATGTTTGTCAACAGTATCGGCGGCAACCTACGCAGGCATTTTCTTTCTTCTTTCACTTGTCTGGAATGTCCTTTGGCATCTTGCTTCTGATAATTTTAGGTTGCTCGGTAAGGAGGTTTCGGCAAACCAGATTGCTAAAGTGAAACGCCAGTACTATGTTGGACCTATGTTGTATGCAGTCGCCTTTTTTACTTCATTTCTTAGCGGGTTAGTGAGCGTTGTTTTAATTAATTCTAACAGCTGTTTTTTACGGCATAACAGCAACGATTGGTGAATAATTATCGTACGATTTTTACGTCGCCCCATCGACTTGCCAAATTCGTTGAATGAACGCTATTTACGCCTGGTGGAACGTAAACTCGTATTTCCCCAAAATAAGTAAAGAAATTAAGATCATACTTTAGATTCTGGTTTACGGTAATATTAACTAAAGTGGTGTACGAGCGGGCGGTAATGTTAGCCTTCCCGTTTTCTATGGTGTAATTAAAGAAGCTGGCCGGTTCCGTATCATAGTTTGATTTAGTGTTATATTGAGCGCCTCTATCTGAGATAATTGGTCCGTATTCTTTGACGAACGCAATGTGGCAGATTTGTGTGCTGTCGTTTGTGAAGTAAATCCTGATGTCTCCCTCCATACTGTTCACGGTCAAATTTACGGTATCAACATTAAGAGCTTGTGACTTGGTGAGGTAACGGTTTTCTGAAATGTAAGTAACCGTATACATTCCAGCGACTGCAGAGCCTAAGAGTAAAATACTGATGAGAAGCACTATAAGCGCTGGCTTTGTAACTGCAAAACGGCCCAAACCCATCAGTACCAAAATTCCCGCTATGATAAAAGCTATCGGTATCGCATAGTCAAACTCTACACTTGAGATGACTGCTATGTCGGTTAAGAAAAGAAAGATTGCTGCTGCACCGTACGGTGAAAGATATCTCTTGCTCAGATTTTTCTTTGTGTTGATGTGGGCGTCTTGTTTTGTTATAGCCAAATAAATATATGTTAAACCAACCAGTAGGGCAACTAATATCCACAATCCAAACGCTGGTCCCAAACCAAATGAAATAAGCGAAGCGATCATGGCGACGGACTCAAAAATTAAGGTGGCGATATCGCTATAAAAAAATGTGATAACGCCTAATCCTATAAGAAAAACCGCCAATCCTATCCTCGGTCTAATCCTGATTTGCCACCTCTGAGCAACATAACCCAGTACAGCACTTGTGATTCCCAGACCCAAGTAAAGGCTTGCAATTACATATTGCCTTGTAAAGAGATTCATAATTCCTATTAGAGCAAACAATAATCCGAAAACAATTCCCCGCAAGGAACGAGATTGTTGGCTTGGTTGTTTTGGTTTTTGGTCTTCTGGCGGATTTGGCGTATATTTTCTGAGCGGTGTTGGCTCTTTTGGAAACCATCCTCGAGATACGGTTCTCCAAAGTTTTCTTTTATTCATACTTTCAACTCATGCCTTCATTCTGTCTCAATTTCTAGGCAAAGCGTTTTCTGAAGATATCCCTTCATTTACAGTGCTATTCGTGCTTGATTGGGGAACCACAAAAAGTCCACTCCGAAACCAATACTGAATTATGTACACTTTTTTCTGCCTTTCATACCTTAAGAACAGTAAATATCTTGCAAACCAAGCTGCAGGCACAGAAGCAACGGCACAACTTAAGAATCCACCACTTATTGCTTGAAAATTAAATAAAAATGTGCTATAGGATACTGCCCAAATAATTACCATGGTTCCGACAATCGCAGCCGCCAATATTCCTGGTTTAGGCATTTGCACGTTATTGCCTCTTGCAAGGCGCTCAAGTCGCCTCTGCGTAAATATTGCGCTAAGAATTACGCCAACTGCTAAGCCTGCCGCTATCCAGCTAATTTGTGACGGTACGGGAATATGGTATGAACCGTTAATTTGAAGTATAAAAAAGAAGGTGAGTATAGTCCAAAAAATAGCTTGAAAACCAAGAAATCTAATAGCTTTTAGTGCTCCGTCTCCCATTTGATTTGTCATTAAAGGTTGAGGATTTATTTTGAAATCTATTTTGGTTGGTGCCTTAGGAAGATTTGGTTCTTTAGGTAACCACCCTCTAATGCGCGATTCCACGGTTTTTTTAACGTTCATTTTTTCAACTCTGCGGTGAGTTTGCAAAATCGCTGTATTGTTTATTATTCATGGATTTTATCTTAAGCACCTGTTGAATTGGAATAGCGATACTCCCAATCAATAGTGCTGAGGCGATAATCAAAGTCGGAACCATGTAAGTGGCAAGTAAAGGCGTGTACAATGTTGTCGGCACTGGCTCAGTTGTTGACCAATACCTACCTATGTTTTCGTTAACATGAGTCGTTCCATTGTAGTTATAATGGAGATTTAAGATGTAAGTTCCATTTTGTGTAACTGACCAGCCTCCAGAACCATCAGCCGTGTGGCTGGAAATATTATTCCGCTCATATACCTTTACAAGGGGTTCCCCAAAGGCTGACTGGTAACTTATCGAAAAATCAATACTTGAATAGTTTGAACTATGAGGAACAACACTGGCGGGAAATATACCAAAAGCCAAGCCATCTTGAGTTGTTAAATTTGCCGAAAGTCTGGTGTCAGGAATTTGCTGTGTTAAGTAGAAAGTTTGTCTTAAAAAATTTTCATTGTGTTCGACTGCATCTAACCTTTGTTCTACATGAGATGCAAGGGCTAGCGAGAATACGAGAAGAATTATTCCAGCCAAAACAAAGATGGTGCTAATAATTTTGTGCTTGTTCCTGCCGCCTTGGGGAAGGGAATCGGTTTTTTTAAGCTTTTCAACCAATGCATACGGTAAACTAAAAACTGACAGGATAACTAGGGAAATTATTGCATACCCCGTAAAATTGATAATTGTAAACCAAAAAAGAACGCCCGTGAAGCCAATTATCGCTAGAGCGTTTACAAATAAAATGCCGCTGTACCAATCATTAAGACCCTGCTTGCGTCTCAACAAAAAACCAGTCAAACCTATAAAAAAAGCTATGATGGATAGGTTAATATAAAAATTCCATGGGAAATCGAACTGAACAATTTCCAAAATTAAAATCTCGATAAAAACAATACAAGAAACAAATCTTGAGGTATTCTCCCAAAAGGTTGATTTAGAATTACTCGATTTGGTCATACCTTGAACTTGAAAGGTCTTTTTTAAGATTGGTTCTTGAGGGAACCAGCCTCTTATCCGATTTTCCAAACTTTTCTTCACATTCATGTTTTCAACTCTGGAATAAGTTTAGTGAAAATCATGTGCGCTAGTTTGGCTGGGTGAATTTGCTCGGCGTTCTCTATTTCTATGCCTCTTTCTTTGGCGATTTCGATTAGGTATTGTTTTGTTTGGTTTAGGAAGGCTTGGTCGGTTACTTCTTCGGGGTTGTCATGCCAGTACCAAACTTTTAGTCCGTGGCTATTTGTGTAGGTGATTATGGCTTTCTTTTTTAGGGCTGGATGGTAGCCCAGCAGTATGGCTTGTTTGGGGTAGAGTTTGGTTACTTGGAGGTCGTTGACTTGTGCAACTTCTAAAAGTGTGGTTGATAGTTTGGCTTCGGCGGTTAGTCTGGTTTGGTTGACGTATTGGCGTGTTGTTTTTAGTTTGTCAGCTATGTTGCTTACGGAGAAGCCTTTGCTGATTAGTGACCAAACGACTTTTTGACTTCGGCTCAATGGTGAAGCCACTGAACAATTCGGGCTCATATTTCTCTGTAAACATTTAGATATTTACAAATATTTAAAATTTGCTAAAACTGCATTATCAAAAAATGTTATATTGCTAAACTACAAATTAAAAATAATTAGTTGGCTGAGGCTATTCATTGACTGAAAACACCAACCGCCAAGAAAAAGAACTGCTGTTTCAATTGGAAGCCATGGCTCTACAGATGGAACACGGGCGCAAAGTTGCGATATACAGCGGATACTTTTCGGTCGGAGCATCCTTTGAAGTGTTTTCGCTGACACTCGCAATAACTGGGTTGCTTGTTGAGAAAGGCTTGCCATTTTACTGGACAATACTGATTTTCGTCTATTTCTTCACAGGTGCAGGTTTTATCACTTATTCTTTGGCAGGTTTTGGAAAACTCAAAAAAACCGAAAAAATGGGATTAGAAGTACTGAAACAAAAAATACGCGGTAGCAGTTAACAGCAGAAACGCATAAACCGCAACCAATTTGCAGAGCAGTTTTTCCATAAAAAAACCGTTTTTCATAAGTAACGGTTAAAAGCCAATGATGCACACAAATATTTAACACACCAAAAAAGGTTTGGTTACAGAAATGCAATCCGCTAAAACCGAACAAAGAAAATTCGTATTTGTTGACCCAGGCAAGTGTACTGGTTGCGGAATCTGCGAGTACGCTTGCACACTAGAAAAAGGCGAAGCCATCTGGAACCCAATCAGGTCCAGAATCCGCGTTATCCGCATGACACCCCTCTTCAACTTCGCCCTTGCATGTCGAGCATGCAAAGACGCCAAATGCGTAAAAGCATGCCCAGAAAAAGCTCTTTCACAAGCAGAAAACACAGGCTTACTAATAATCGATGAAAAGAAATGTAAAGGCTGCGACTGGTGCGTTCAAGCATGCGAATACGGCGGAATCACCATCCACTCCGACACAGGAAGAGCCATCGCCTGTGACCTTTGCCAAGGTGAACCCAAATGCATCGAAGCATGCCCAGAAGAAGCCTTAGAACTTGTTGATTCTGACGAAGCAGCAGAAAAACGTTTCAACGACGCGCTAGAAAAGTTGCCTGCAGAAACCGAGCAGTTAACCACCGCAGTCAAGAATAAGGATTGGAAACCACTGCTAGCTATTGCAGAGAAGCGATCCGAAAAAGTCACAGAGAAGCTTGAAGCGTTAAACAAGAAGGCAGTTGCACAAAAACAAAAGTAACTCTTTTTCTGAATTATGGGTTTTCTTCGTAACCTCTCAATAAATTGTCAATATCCAAACCAACCTTTTCACCGACATAACCACCTTCCAAAACAAAAAACACAGGCTTTTTCAATAAAGCAACTCTTTTGCCAATCTCCCAATAATCTTTCTCAATTAAGCCTAAAGACACTAAATCACCAAGATGAGTGTCAAAACCACAAGAAACTGCAACCACCTCAAACTTACCCGAATCAACCACACCTAGCGCTTTGTCAAGTGTCTCCAAATACCGTTGTCCGCTACAGTCCGGTGGCAAAGCAAAATTAATACAGTTGCCTTCGGTGAAATCACCGGTTCCCGGATAATTTGGCGATTGATGTAGCGAAACGTAAACCACCTTCTCGTCGCCTTGAAAAATCTCCTGAGTACCATTTCCATGGTGCCCGTCAATATCCAAAATCAGCGTTCTTTTGCCTAACTTTTTAACTGCTATTGCAATGTTGTTTAGGTAGCAGAATCCACGAGTAGAAACGCCTAAAGCAGCGCCGTTTCTGCCAACATGGTGTCCTGGTGGACGCATAAGTGAGAACCCGTTAATTTTACTAGCTAAAAGTGCACCACCGACTGAAAGCCTTGCGTACTCGAAGATGTTATCGTATGCAGGCGTATCCGGATCTTCAACCAAACCTTTCTTGAGTTTCCAAATGTAGTCGGCATCATGAACAGTTAACAGTTCCTCTTCACTTGCAGGTGTGGGCTCCAAAAACTCGTATCCCTTCTCTTTCAAAATTTCAGATGCAATTTTAACTCGTTGTGGTCCCTCAATGTGCCAAGTGCCATAGCCTAAACATTTTTCTGAATAAACTACCTTTGTTTTCATCGTTATCTGCATCCATTAGACAGATAAGAGACGCTTTCACTTTAAAATATAACTTAACCCAATTAGCATCCGCAAAGCAATCGGAGAAAAAGGTTTAATGATTTCAGAAAATCCATTCGATCAATTCCGCCAAGAATGCCAAACCGCACTAGCAAACGCGTTGAAAAAGATTTTGCCGGAAATAAAAAAACCAACCATAACGCTAAGCAAAACACCAAACATTGAGTATGGACAATTAGCTTCCTCAATATGCTTTGAACTGGCAAAGAAACTAAACCAGAAACCACTAAGCCTTGCAGAGCACCTTGTTGGCGCAATCGATAAATCCCGATTCCAGTTGATTGAGAAGGTTTCATTTGCAGGTGCAGGATACATAAATTTTCATGTTAACTTCGCTAAGTTTTCAGCTTTAACCCTCGAGTCGGTTAAGCAGTTAAAGTTTGATTATGGCTTCGTCAAAACTGCTAAGCCAAGCAAAATTATCGTTGAGCACACAAGCGTTAACCCGCTTCATCCAATCCACATTGGACAAGCCAGAAATCCCATGATAGGCGACGCTTTAGCACGCATTCTAGAATGCAGGGGATATAAGGTTTCACGCCATTACTACATTGACGATGTTGGTAGACAATCATCTGTTGTCGCTTACGGTTACCAAAAGCTTGGCAGACCTAAACCCACTGAGAAAGCCGACCACTTCGTTGGTAAAATTTACACTGTTACCAGCTGCCTTGTAGAAATTAATCGTCTAAAGAAAGCGCGTGAACTCGCTATCGCTGTCAATTCAGCTGACGATTTGGTTAAGGCGAATAAGGACATTGACGAGTGGATGTCAATTGCCGCTGAACTCAAAGAAAAATACCCAGTGCTTTTTGAAGCGTTGATGGCTAAAATCGGTGAAGACCAGAATCCAGAGGAAGAAATAAACCGACTGAACCGTGCTTACGAGGATGGAGAACCTAAAGCTAAACAGCTAATCCGCGAAGTCAGCGACTTGTGCCTTGAAGGTTTCAGAGAAACCATGAAGCGCGTTGAAGTCACGTATGACTCGTGGGATTGGGAAAGCGATTTCGTGTGGAGCACCCGAGTTAGTGAGGTTTTACAAAAGCTGAAGACTTCACAGTTTGTTTGCAGTGAAAAAGGGGTTTTGGAGTTTGATGCTGAAAAAGTTGTTCAAGTGCTGAACTTGAAGGGCAAGTTGGGTTTGGGTGAGAATCATGAGGTTTCACCGTTGACGCTTGTGCGTGCTGACGGCACCACATTGTACACTACTCGTGACATAGCTTACACGCTATGGAAGTTCAAGCATGCCCAAAAAGTCATAAACGTTATTGGTATTGAGCAGTCGCTGGCTCAGTTGCAGTTGAAACTTGCACTTTACGCACTGGGTTACAGCGAATACGCGGAGAATTTTGTGCATTTCGCTTACAATCTGGTAACTTTGCCAGGTTACAAGATGAGCAGTCGCAGAGGACACTACATCACTTTTGACGAAGTACTCGACGAAGCGATTGAACGAGCATACGAAGAAGTTTCGAAGCGTTCACCACAACTTTCCGAGGAAGAAAAACGCAAAATCGCCAACTTTGTCGGTTTAGGTGCTGTGCGTTACGCTCTTGTCGATGTTGATTCGTCAAAGCCAGTCATCTTCACTTGGGAGCGCGTGCTGAATTTCGAAACCAACAGTGCACCATACGTGCAGTACACTCATGCAAGGGCATGCAGTATCTTGCGCAAGGCTGCAAGAGAACCAGAAAAACCAGCATTTGAGCTACTCTCCGAAAAGCTCGAACGCGATCTTATCTTGAACCTTGCAAGTTTCCCTGACACTTTCGTCGAAGCCGCAGAATACCTAAAACCCAACCTTATCGCTGATTACGCAAACGTGTTAGCGGACAAATTCAACACCTTCTACAATGCATTGCCAGTCATAAAAGCAGAATCACAGGGACTCAGCGACGCACGCATAACCTTAACGCAAGCCATACAAATCGTAATGCATAACGCTTTAAATCTAATTGGCGTTGTGGCACCAGAAAAAATGTAAGTTCAAAAATGTGCAATAGTTGATTCTGAGTATCTATGGGCTTTTTCAGCGTTCAAGTATTCGTCTTTTTGCTTCTAAAGTCACTCAACAAAAAGATGGGAAGGAGGGTAGGCCGATTTTAGCTATGAAAATAGATTTAAAATTGGAGTACTGGTAGGGTCATTTTTGTTGGTGAATTTCTCTATCAAAAATTAGGGATCGACAGGGGTAGGTATCTTTTTTGACCTAGTTTTCATAGCTAAAAAGAGGGTATCCCTCCCGTGGGGTAGGCGCATTTTGCTTGGTCGTTTGAGTAGCAAAATGAAGGTATCCCCTTTGGATCAGCCAGCTTCTCAAACAAGCCTTTGTATGCTGGTTATGCACGCGTGGAGTGATTTTTTTTAGTTACATTTATGTTATCATATGCATGGTTGGCTGATTTTAGCAATGGCAAATTTCATATACAAGCCAATTAATTTTACAACGAGGTGCACACTAATGAGCGAATCATACTTCAAAAAGAAACTCGAACCAATCAAAGTTAAACAAAAAAGCATTTCACAACTTTTAGCTGAAATGAGCAGAACCGCTTACCAAGGAAGAAAGCTTGGTGAAGCCGTTGAAGTTTGGGAAAACATGCTCAAAGAAAAAGACCTCACGATTGCCATGGGCTTTGCAGGTTCCATGAGCACAGCTGGGCAATGGACCATAATTAATTGGCTTATAGAAAACCGCTTCATAGACGTACTGGTCTCCACTGGCGCTAACGTTTCAGAAGATATTGTTGATGCTATGGGCTTGGGCTACTGGCAAGGAAGCCACATGGTTGACGACGAAGCACTCCTGAAAGCGGACGTTAACAGGTACTATGACGTTTTCGGTAAAGAAACTGATTACCGCAAAATGGAAGAAGTAGTAACAGACTTCGTCATGACCCTAAAAACCGACTACAATTACACATCCGCAGAATTCCTCTACTTACTCGGCAAGTACCTAGGCAAGAAAAATATTCCCGCAATATCTGCAGTTGCGGCGGCGAATGGCGTTCCAATCTTCAGCCCAGCCATGGTTGACAGTGCCTATGGCGAAACTTTCCTTATGGCTAAAAACCAAGGCCACAACATCACCATTGATTCCGTTAAGGAATTTGACCAGTTCGTAAGCATAGGCACAAAAACCAAGGATGTCGGCGTGGTCTACATCGGCGGCGGAGTCCCCAAAGACCTAACACAACTCATCGCCATATCCGTCTCACCACTAACTTGTGACCAAGGCGTAAAGGGAAGAAAAGGCGGCTTACGCAAAAGCTTACAAGAATACTATTACCCCCATAAGTACGCCATACAAATAACCACTGATTCGCCTCAATGGGGCGGATTATCCGGCTGCACGCTGGAAGAGGCGATTAGCTGGGGCAAAATCAACAGTCAAGCAGGCACGCGGGCAGTATGCTACTGCGACGCCACAATCGCACTGCCACTAATAGCCCATGCACTCTGCGAAAGAGTACCTGAAAAACGGAAAGGGCCAGATATGAGCTGGCTATTCAAAGGCGTCCAATAAACGCCCTAACTTTTATTTTGTTTTCTTTTTCAAGTTGTCAAATTGGCGGTTGATACTTAGTAGTTAATTACTTTTTTACTACGTACATGGGCTAAACCACGCGGAACTTTACTACGTACATTCTAAGACCTGTTGGGTTGTACGTAGTATAACTTGAAGTTGTGGATAAGAGAGCCCTATGATGTACGTAGTAAGCCATCAACCGTAGAGTTTACAGAGCCTTCTTTTTACTTAGCCTATCCAAAAGCGAACTAGTCATAATTGGCAAAATCACTGAAGCGTCGCCTTCAATCATTATGCGTTTTGCTTTTTCGCTTATTTTTCCCCATGAAACCGCTTCGCGTGGTCTTGCGCCGCTGAGGCTGCCATCCCATTCGTCTGCTGTGCTTATGTAAACCACGTAGTCTAAGCCGTCTTTGAACTGGTTCCACCAGATCGTATGGTGCTTGCTGATTCCTCCGCCGACAATTAAGGCGCCGCTTTTCTTTGCGTCAAAAATGATGTTGTTTAGTTCACCTGAGTCTTTAAGCAAGTTAAGCTTGAAATCGTGGTCTTGGCTGAAGAACCATGTTTGATAGCCTACAGCGCCATCAACTATGCCTGGTACAAAGATTGGAATGTTGTTTTTGGCTGCCCAATAAAGAATAGAGCTGTCATTGCAACAGCGCAACCCGATTTCTCGCACCAGTTCGCTCGCTGAAAGTTCACGTTTGCCCTCTTTATACAGGTCCTGCAGTAAACCTTGGATTTTCTGCTCAATAATTATGCCATAACTGTCATTGGGGACAAGCACGTTTCCCAGGCGGTTTACGCCTTTCTGATGGAGTTTAGAATCGTTCATTATGAAGCTGCCACGATAGTAGTCTCTCCAACAGCGTGCCATGTCATGGTCCAATGTCCCGCAAGTAGTAATGACGACATCAACGAGTTTGCGTTTCACAAGCTCCCTCATCACGCCGCGTGTGCCTGTGGCGACGAGGTTGCCGGTGAAGGAGAGAAACTTTACGCAGCCTTTTGTGTTAATCATGCTTTCAAGGATGTTTACGCCTGTGGCAAGTTTGCCAGCGGTAAAACCCCAAGCTTTCTCCATCTGGTTAACAAGCTCATTTACGCTCATTTTATCATTGAATTCGTAGTCTTTGACTGCTTCTTTCAAGGGCTTTCCCTTCCGTTTCAATACTCCAACCACTAAGGCCGAAATAAATATGTTCGTCTCTTTTTTTCTTTTGACTAGTAAGAATCAGGTTCAAACCATAAATTACTATAGTAACTCAAGTGCGAATCTACCGTTTAGTGTCGAAAGATTTTTCCTAAACAAACTCTAAGGTATAGTGAAGTTGACCGCGGTGGAAAGAAAGAAAGCTTCTATAATTCGTCGGGCAAACGCTAACGACATCGGAGTTATCTCTGAAATTGAGAAGATATGCTTCCCAGAATTAACTGCTTATCCTAAGCGTCAGCTGGCATATTTAATCCTGAAAGCTAACAGTACAGCCCTAGTTGAAACTGAAAACTGTACGGTGCGAGGGTTCATAATCGTGACTTATCGGAAGGGAAGTCTAATCGGCAACGTCGAAACGTTCGATGTCGACCCCCGTTTTCGAAACCTAAGTGTGGGCATCAGCCTTCTGGCAGCAGCAGAAGAGGACATGAAGCAGCGGGGGATGAAATTCGCGCAACTCGAAGTTTCTGAAGGAAATGAACCTGCAATCAACCTCTATAAAAAAGCAGGGTACACAATCAAGCAGAGACTTGTAGGCTTTTACCGATTTGAGCACAACGGAACACGTGATGCCATCCGCCTGGTCAAACCTCTCTTTAAGGCTCCGTAGTTGGAATCCAAACGTCGTTTTGCAATTTTGTAAAGCCGTTCGTATATTCTGTTATTATCTTAAGCAGATGAACACGATAACGCTTTGGCACCAACTGCATGTCACCCGTGCTTTTGTGGAGATGAATAGTTTCAACATGAGCATGTTCAGTTCCCTTTATTGAAGAGTCATATTTGTTGGCGAGAAAAGCGGCGTGCTCTCGTTCATCTTCATCCAGTCTGAGACCCCCCTTGGCTAGTAGAGCAGGAAATGCGGCGATGTCTTTTTTGCCATAGCCCATAATGGCAGGGTTAACGTTGTTGGCGCGAAGGAACAACTGAACTCCGAGACACTTGCTGCAGTCGCCGCACGGCACCATGTCTCTGCCTTGGAAGTGGCAACTGTGGCAAGAGCGTTGAAACTTAGCAAGTTCTGGATATCGTTTCGTCAATATTCTCTCTACAATGAGTCCTGACACTGGTCTGACGGCACTCCATTGGCGCATTCCAAGCATCCTCTTTTCGTACCATTTCTCCATTCTTAAGTCAAAGTCTTGCGTCTGGTCGTAGACGCCATAATAATGCTTTATTCCTTTGTAGAACGGAGAAATGCGGGGGTCGTCAAATTCACTTCCGATTAATAAGTTGCCGATTTTTTTGGAAAAGAATATCGGCAGTAAATAGAAAACGTAGACTGGGAATATGCATAGCCTTATTGGGTAAGTGTCTGACCATACGTGTCTGTGATCAGGCCTAATGATTCTCATGTGATCCAGCATGAAAGTGTAAAACCTGTCCACATTAATCCAAACTCTCCCGGTATTGGGCTCGCTGGTTACGTGGTGACGGTAAGCTGGAAGTGCGGTTCGCCAGTGTCCACCGCTCTCGTTGACGTACAAGGGATAAACCTTTGCCCCAACCTCCTTCAACATGGCATAAGTCAAGAGGCTCTCTTTTCCACCACTTGAAAGTACACCACACGAGTTTTCATCAAGTCCAGAGCAAAGCTGGGAATCTTCTACGACAGAGGCAGGAACTAAGCTTGCTAAGGGCTTAGCGTTCTCTTCAGTTACGTCTTCATCTGATAAACGAAATTCAGGTAAAACATAAGGGTTTTTTCTACGTATCAACTTGTTGATGAAAATGTCTCTGCTGAAAATATCCAAAAGATCCTTCAGCAGCGAAAAATCAGATTCGCTTATTGAATATTTCAGTATGATTTCCTTAGTGAAGAGGCCGTAGTTAAGAATAGGCATAGCTGACGCCAGCCTCAAAAAAGCCAAGTGCTCTGCTGATAGAGATTTCTCGTATTTAGCGAGAAGAACGAAGCTGTGCCGTTCTCCATCAATACTCTCACAAACTATGCGAGTTCTTACAGTTTTTTCCTTAATTTCTGGGTCGTAGACTTCGATAGAATTGAAACACTGAATATTCGTTAAGTCAACCATCCCTAAGTTTCTCGACGGCGTCAGCTATCTGTGTAACGCCGTCAACGACGGGATCTTCCACAGGCACCTTGAATCTTTTATGCAGCTTAGATTTGGCTTTTCTAGCCTCTTCAGGAGACAGGTGCTCATGATTGATGCTTATTCCGATGAGGGGACGTTCGGAAAGGAGCTTGGCTATCTTAACAACGCGGAGAGGATTAGGCATAGGGTAACCAGGAAATCCATCAAGATATGGACGGCCAGGGGCATCTTGCAATGTGAAGCCGTGAATTTGTCCTGCAGCCATTATCTCAAACCCGCCTGGGAAAAATGGGTGCACCAAACTTCCTTGTCCTTCGATTATGATGAATTCTGGTTTTTCATCTCTCCACGAGTCAAATATTGCTCCTTCAATTCCGCCTGAGACGAAGTCGTTTATCAATGCGTCGATGACTGCTCCATGTGGCCAACCTTGCATCCATCCAGTTTGTCCAGTGTAAATCATGTCAGCTTTGCGTTTGCGTTTCCTCAGTTCGTTGACTAGCATGACTGCCGTGGTTCTCTTTCCAATAGCTGAATCTGTGCCTAAGGTGGCGATTCTGGTTGAGCCTACTTTGCCAATTTCACCTGTGTAGAACCGTTTGTGGTCTCTGAACATCTTGCGGACATCTGTGATTTTGCAGCCGTTTTTGTTAGCTATTGAGGTGAACCGCTCCTCGTCTGAGATGAATTGATGAAGCCCTGAAACTACATTTAGGCCTTGCTGCAAAGCATAAATGACCGCTTTGTCGTAACCTTGCGGCAAAATGCCTCCTTCGGAAACTGCTCCGATTATGAATGTGTCTGGTTTAGTTTTTTCGCGGGCTTCTTTTAAGTCGTGGAATAGTGAAATTCCTCTTTTTTTTCCGTCTAATATTTCCCCTGCGTCCCCCAGAGGAGCAGTTGAATCTACGACACCCACAATTTTGTATCTGGTTGTGTAACGTACAAGTCCGTGAGCTGTTTTGCCGTTTGCGTTTAGGTATTCTCTTTCGCAGTAGACTAATGCTTTTTCTTCTGGCATATGTTGCTCACGCTTTGCGTCCAGTAAGAATTACCACATATCGGTCGCCTGGGTAAGGTTCCTTTTTATGCCTGTCCAGAAGCGCTATTAGCCCGGCTGTGGACGCTGGAAGTACACTTAGGCCTTCCTTTTCTCTTATTAAGCGTGCGTAATCTATCATGCTCTTGTCCGTTGCGTATGCAGCCCATCCATGGGTTTGTCTGATGGCGGACAGTGCGTAGTCGCCGTCGATTGAACGCCAGTTGATTAGAGGCTCGTTGATTGTGGTGTTTCTGATTTTTTCTGGTTTTAAGTCGCAACAGTGGGGCATGTTTTTGATGAATGCGTTTATTATGGGGTTCATGCCGTAGGATGAGCCTGCGATGAAGCGGGGTATGCGGGATGTTTTTCCTCGGTTGTATAGGCTTAGGAAGCCTCTGTATATTCCTGCTATTGTGGAGCCGTTTGAGGCTGGTACGGCCACGGCTGCAGGTGCGTCCCTGAGTTCGTCGTAGATTTCGTAGGCTATTTCGCCGTATGCTTTGAATTGGAGGTTGGTGTTGCTTCCGCCTGGATTTGCATCGTAGTATCCGTTTTCTTCAGATTGTTCGCGGGAAATTCTCACTGACTCTTCATAATCTCCAGGAGTTTTGATTATTTCCGCGCCCCATTGTTTGATTTCTTTGATTCTGTTAGCGTGGTACCCTTCAGGGATGTAGATTAGGCAACGTAATCCAGCTAGGGATGCGGCTAGCGCGATTGCTGCGCCGTAGTTGCCGCATGAGGCGACTGTTATCTCGTTGTATCCCCTGCGAAGTGCGTCGAGGGCTTGCGCGAAGGCGATGCGGTCTTTTTGTGTTCCAGTTGGGTTTCCGCCTTCGAATTTTAAGTATATTTGTCGGAGTCCCACTTCTCTTTCGATGTTTCTTGCTCGGGTTAGGTTTGTGTCGCCCACTTCTGAGTCAAGTATTATTTCGAAGCATTCGAGTCGTTCTTCTAGGGATTTGCTGCGATCTCGGGCTGTTTTGCTTTCAAAATACAGTTCGGGTGTTATTGACGGTACTTGGGCGGTTGCGCCGTCCAAAAGTGAGAAGGGGCTGCGACTTTTTAGGTCTTCGTCGTTTTCATGGTTATGTTGCAAGTGTTCTTCTTCGGTCTCTTCCATAATTATTTCTCTTCCATGATTATTTCCTTGTTTAGGATTGCTTTGTGTTTTGAGAAGAAGTACTTATTTCTAACTATACAATTCTTGGATAACGCCAAGTGAAAGGAAGCTTCGATTGATGAATCTAGAAACATTAAAGACTTTAGCACATGCGAATCAGTTGCTAGGTCGATGTTTGAGACGACCAACACTCATTAGACACCAGTAATTAAAAGGCGATATTAGTACAGTTATATTTAAAATTAACTATGATTAATTCGTTGATTATGTCCACATCCAAAATTAACGCTAAATAAAAGAAGCATAATCACCTTACAATTTGAAGAGACAAAGAAAATGCAAAACGCCGTCTCAACGCTAAACCAAATCGTAAAGGAAACATGGTGGCCTGCTTCTTGGAACAGGAAATGCATCCCTCTGCTGCTACAGGCATTCAAAATTGGCGAGGGCGACTTGCCTTTAGAAGTTGTTCGAAAGCTTGGCTTAAAATAATTTTATAGGAAGCCTGCGTCCTTTAATTTTAACGCCAAGCTAATGTTGCCTTTGAAATGGATTTTTCCTGTGAAAAAAGCTTTCTCAGCGCTTAACTTTCCGTTTACTATGTTCATAAAATCGCTTACAGCGATCTTCAGTGTCAATGCTGGTGATGGCTGGGTTCCCTCTGTTACCTGCAATTTTTGATCTTTTATAATGACCACCCAGTCACCTCCCTCTAAACCGGTTAAGTTTAATTGAGTTATAACGTCAATGCCTGCCGCTTTATCAGGTTTGAATCTGACAGGTAACGCTTTTTCGAAAAACTCCTTTGGCGTTTTAGCTTCCATCATTTTCAACTCGTAGTTTCCTCCTATTGTGCACATTTAGGTTATTGAACTTTATTGAATGGTTTATCTGAAAAGGTCTTTTTCTTTTGGTCTAGTGAGTTCTGTTGCTGAGGCGTTTTCGGCAGTTTGGTACTTGTACCCTCGGATGATAGCGGCCGGTATTCCCTCATTCGCTTGACCAATGACAAGTTCCGCTGCCGAAGATAATTCGTCAGCGATGGCGGTTTGTTTTATTCTCAGAACATATCCGAAGAGATCTTTTTCGCCTCGCCTGTCTCTTATAGGTTTGATTCCTGCTACGCCAACTGTCACGTTAATTTCACCCATCCTGAAGGGTCTGCCATGTGTGTCAGAAACAATAACCGCCACATTAGCGCCTGTTAACCGTTTTATTTCTTGCCTTATGTTTTGTGCAGAAGCATTAGCGTTTTTTGGCAGTGGCACAACATTTCTGTCGCCTGAAACGTTGGATCGGTCTACTCCAGCGTTGGCACAAATCACGCCACTCTTGGTTTCTGTAATGATGCTGTTTTGACCAATTCGAACAATGTCTTTGGTTTCTTGAAGAATTACTTCAACCATAGCAGGGTCTTTGTTGATTTTTTGCGCTATTTCCTTTGCCCTTTCCGAAGGCGTAACTTGGTCGAGATTAATTATGTTTCCTTCAGCTTTCGAAACAGCAACATGCGTAACCACAATGACGTCTTTTTCTTGGATTGGTGTGTTCTGTTTTTTTGCCGTTTCAACGATAAGCTGACCCAAGTTGTCTCCTTTCTTTATTAACGGTAAATTTTCAACAGCGATTACTTGAATAGTGTTCACACAACATACCTCTACTGAATCATTAATTGCTAATTATTCAATAGAAACTTAAGGTTATCTCAATTTGAAAATTGAAAAAAGTTGATTCAAAACCTGGAAAAAGAGGGGCAGATAAAGTATCTCTTTTTTTGCAAGGCAAACTTGACTCGCTGAGCTTAAGCAAGGTGGCAGGCAAATAATCGGCGTTAGCAGGGTAATCGCTGAACCTGATGGAAAAAGTAGCGAGTTCGCTGTCTTGGTTGCCGATCAATGGCAACTTAAAGGTCTCGGATCAATGCTAATGGATTACATAATAGCGGTTGCAAGAAACATGAGACTGGAGAGAATCTTTGCTACTGTTCTTCCAGATAACATTAAAATGATAAGGTTATGCGAGAAAAAGGGATTTAAGATAGAAACG
>Ga0208457_1000913_pt1 | contig 24326 bp, 22 predicted proteins | sample June2015DPH_10_1_FD_185513 | JGI IMG/M metagenome (GOLD analysis project Ga0208457, IMG submission 185513) | Peatland microbial communities from SPRUCE experiment site at the Marcell Experimental Forest, Minnesota, USA - June2015DPH_10_150... | ecosystem: Environmental > Terrestrial > Soil >... | reverse complement strand
ATATCATGGAAATAGGAACATTGCACCAAGGATTGCAAAAACTTTCGATGGCAGAAAATAACTTCCTATCTTTGACCCAGCAGAAGAAGCGGTTTTTAAAAAAGTGACTTTTTCTACAGGCTCGTTAACTGCCATACGTTTGGCAGACTTAAGAAGAGGACGATATGAAACTACGAAGCTTATCAGTGCTATCATTTTATTATCTGATTTACTTCGGTATAGTAACAACGATTGTCACGCTGGCAAGGGATTATCTACTTAAGAACCTGCGGACAAGTCTTATTGTCGGTCTTCTATTTTTTATTGCGCCATTCATCATCGTTCTGCTCACACATATGAGGCCAGCTTTCTCAAAGTGGCTGAGAGTGTCACTGTTCATCTATTTTAGAGTATCAACATTCGCAAAAGCATCATTTGCCATTCTAACAATTCTTAGCGTTCTTTTTATATACAACTATATAGCCTTTGGTGTCAGTGGTGAACAAACCTTCCTCAATGTATTCCTTATCAATCTCATTCTCCTGTTTTTTATCACATTGGTGCTCAGTGACAGATTTCAGATTAGGGATCCACTTGGCCTTCTGATTCAACAAATTGCACACCCCGAGGTGTATCTATATAAAGATGGGGTACTACACCATATTCCAGACCCACCTACGTTGCAATTGCTCGGCTACTCTTTCAACGATGTTAATATCATATCAGCGCAGGAGTTTCAGAAATACACTTTAAGGCCCGCTTTGGAAAGTGTAGCAACAGGTAGGCTTGTCCGGGGCAAAAACAAACCCGAGGTGTACATCATTATTGGTGGAGAAAAAAGGCATGTACCGGATCCAACCACTTTGAACGTAATCCAGCAACTTAACTCACAGGCAGGTCATACGCGAACTATTGAGATTCTTTCACAAGGTGAAATGGAACAATGGCCGACCGGCAAACCGCTGGTCAGCTTAATTCAACAATAGTTCAGGTTGGTACGGCAGTTAACGCGGCCCAAAAGGCTAACGCCCCAAACTTTCAGGCTTCTTTTGGGCCAAGAACGTTAGCTGAAATGTCCTAAAGAGTAAACCCCGTTAGAAATTCCAGCGGGGCATTAAACCCCGCCGGAATTATTCTAAAATCTAACCCCGCTGCAGAGCAGCGGGGCATTATTTCTAACGGGGTAAACTTGAATGAAGGTGCGTGATATCATAAAATTGTTGGAAGCGGATGGCTGGTATCGAGTCGATACAAAAGGCAGTCATCGGCAATACAAACATGCTGCAAAGTTGGGCAGAGTGACTATCGCTGGCCATCCAAGCGATGATTTAGCGCCGGGCACTCTGAACAGTATCTTAAAACAGGCAAAACTGCAGGAGGTAAAATAAATGTATCGATTTCTTGTTGTCATTGAGAAGGCAGATGGCAACTATTCAGCTTATTCACCTGATTTGCCAGGCTGTGTCGCTACGGGCGCTACTCGTGAGGAGGTGGAGCGCAATATACACGAGGCGATAGAATTGCATGTGCAGGGTTTACTGGAAGATAATTTGCCTGTCCCTCAATCTAATTCCTTTGCAGAATATGTTGCTGTCCATTAAGGGACTTTTAAGCGCTTCGGCTAATACCTTATGTTGCGCCTCCCGTTTCGCAAACCGTTAAACTTTAGCCGCTCATGGGAGGCGAAGGAAAAAATATAGCAAATATAACCCGTCAAGGAGAAATGACCATCTGCCATCAGCTATCTGCCAATACGCCCCCCCTTTTCCCTCTAACCTTTTTTGTTGTAAAATGATTGCATGAACCCATTTAAACTCGTCTCCGAGTTTCAACCCAAAGGCGATCAGCCTCAGGCCATCGAATCATTGAGCGAGGGTGTTCTGGAAGGTGCTCAACACCAGGTCCTCTTAGGGGTGACCGGGTCCGGAAAGACCTTCACCATGGCCAATGTGATCGAGAAGGTCCAGAAACCCGCTCTGGTCATCTCCCACAACAAGACCTTGGCCGCCCAGCTCTATGGTGAATTCAAGGAACTCTTTCCAGAGAATGCGGTCGAATTTTTCGTCAGTTATTATGACTATTATCAACCCGAAGCTTATATTCCCTCCACGGACACCTATATCGAGAAGGACACTCAAATCAATGAAGTCATCGATAAGATGCGACACTCGGCTACCCGATCCCTTCTCGAAAGAAATGATGTCATCATCGTCGCCAGCGTCTCCTGCATCTATGGTTTAGGATCTCCTGAGGCGTATCATGGAATGCTCCTGTACTTGGAGAAGGGAATGACGATCAACAGGGAGGAGATCCTTTCAAAATTGGTCGAGATTCAGTATGAGCGAAATGATATCGATTTTCATCGAGGGACCTTTCGGGTTCGAGGGGATGTGATTGAGGTCTTCCCGGCCCATGAGGAAAGCCGGGCTATCCGGATCGAACTCTTTGGAGACGAGGTCAATGCCATTTCCGAAATCGATCCCTTGCGGGGTAGAATCATCGAGCCTCTGGATAAAGTTCCCATCTATCCAGGAAGCCATTATGTCACTCCTCCGGACCGATTGCAGAAAGCCATTCAGAACATCCGAGAGGAATTGAAGGAAAGGGTAGGGTGGTCCAGATCCCAGAATAAGCTTCTGGAGGCTCAGAGGCTGGAGCAGAGGACAAACTATGATTTGGAGATGCTTCAAGAGCTCGGTTACTGTCAGGGGATTGAAAACTATTCTCGCCATCTTACCGGAAGAAAACCCGGCGAACCTCCCCCGACGCTACTGGATTACTATCCGGAGGATTATCTCTTATTCATCGACGAAAGTCATGTGACCATTCCCCAACTGATCGGGATGTACCGGGGAGACCGGTCCAGGAAGGAAACACTGGTGGAGTATGGATTCCGTCTTCCCTCCGCGCTGGACAACCGGCCTCTCATGTTCGAAGAGTTTGAAAAACGTGTCCGCCAGGTCATCTATGTCTCAGCGACCCCGAGTGAATATGAAATGAAGAAGAGCCGTGAAAGGATTGTGGAGCAGATCATCCGCCCCACCGGCTTGAGCGATCCTCTTCTTGAAGTGAAACCGGCGAAGAACCAGGTTGACGATCTTCTGGGGGAAATACAGAAGCGGGTGAAGAAAAAGGAGAGGATCCTCGTCACCACGCTCACCAAGCGCATGGCCGAGGACCTGACCGAATATTATGCGGATCTCGGAATTCGGGTAAAGTACCTTCATTCTGATATTGACACCCTCGATCGGGTGGAGATCATCAGAGATCTTCGTCTGGGGAAATTCGATGTCCTCATCGGGATCAATCTGCTGAGGGAGGGACTCGATATTCCGGAGGTTTCCCTGGTGGCCATCCTGGATGCCGACAAGGAAGGTTTTCTTCGATCAGAAAAATCTTTAATCCAGACTTTTGGCCGTGCTGCTCGAAATGTAAACGGCCAGGTGATCCTTTATGCGGATAAGATGACAGGGTCTATGGATCAGGCGATTCTGGAAACAAATCGGCGAAGAAAAATCCAGGAGGAGTTTAACAGAGTCCATCAGATTACTCCACAGACCGTGAAGAAAGCGGTTCGAAATATTTTGGCTTCCATCTATGAATCAGACTATTTCACCATTCCAACCGTGTCCGATGCTGAAGAGGCGTATGTTCCCGTCAAAGAGATTCCTGCGATCATTCAGAAGCTGAAGAGAGAGATGAAGGAAGCAGCAAGTCATTTAGAGTTTGAACGAGCCGCAGAGATCCGGGATAAGATCCAGGGCCTTGAAGAGTTGGAATTGAAGATGAGGTAACACCTTTAGGTGTCATTGCGAGTGGAGCGTGGTAATCTGACACAAAGTGTCATTCTGAGCGAAGCGAAGAATCTTGTTGAGATCCTTCGGCCTTGCCCTCAGGATGACTGCTTTACAGTCAGATTGCTTCGTTGGCTCGAAACTTCCGGACTCCTCGCAATGACGATGAAAGCCTTATGGAATCCTTAAACCAAAAGATTGATCGGCTACCCACTCATCCTGGGGTCTATTTGTTTAAAGATAAAAAGGGGACCATCCTCTATGTTGGGAAGGCGGGGAATATTAAACATCGGGTGAATTCCTATTTCCAGAAGCGGGAGGGGATGGATGTGAAAACCCTCGCGATGCTGGAAAAGGTCGCAGACATCGATACTATCGTTACCGATACAGAAAAAGAGGCTTTCATTCTGGAGAATAACCTCATCAAAATCCACCGCCCCCGATATAATGTGAAGCTGAGGGATGATAAAAATTATCCCTGTCTCAGGCTTTCCATGGAAGAAGCATTTCCGACGCTCACCATTGTGAGACGGATCAAGAAAGATGGTTCACTCTACTTTGGCCCCTATCCCTCTGCCACTTCTCTTAGGGAGACCCTGAGATTAATAAGACGGCTATTTCCCATTCGTACCTGCCTGGATACGAAATTTTCTGGCCGTCTCAGACCCTGTATCAATTATGAAATGGATCGTTGCTCAGGACCATGTTGCGGGAAGATCGACCGGGACCAATATCGGGAAATTGTGCATCAGGTAAGAATGTTCCTTGAAGGGAAAAACAAAAACTTGGTTGAAAGCCTGAAGAAGAAGATGGGAGAAGAATCCGAACAACTCCACTTTGAAAAGGCTGCTAAGATTCGAGATCAGATTGAATATATCGAGCATGTGATCGAAAAGCAGAAGATTGTCTCCAGCGATTTTGTTGATCAAGATGTAATCGGTTTTCATCGCCAGGACCATACGTTTGTTGTCCATCCTCTCTTCGTCAGGGGAGGGAAACTCCTGGGAGGCAGGGGTTTTACTTTTCCCTCCACAGGTCTTCCTGATGAAGAGGTTTTCTCCTCCTTCCTTCATCAATATTACCGTGAAGGCAAATTTATCCCCGAACAGATATTGATCCCGAAGGCGATTCCCGAGCAAGACCTGGTTGAACAATGGCTGACCGGGCTGAAGGGGAAAAGGGTTCGACTCTTTGTTCCCATAAAAGGAGATAAGAAGCATCTTCTAAAAATGGCCTGTGAAAATGCTGAACAGTTTCTTCTTGCAAAGAATGAACTGGATAGAGACAGGGAGAAGCTTTTAGAAACCCTGAGGGAGAAGCTTCATCTAAAAAAAGTTCCTCGAAAGATTGAGGCTTTCGATATCTCGAACCTCCAAGGGGGAAATGCTGTGGGATCTATGGTCTTTTTTGAAGACGGGAAGCTCAGTAAGGAACGATACCGTCATTTCAGGATCAAAACGATAGAAGGAGTGGACGATTATGGCATGATGTACGAAATCCTTCTCCGCCGGTATCAAAAGGTCGTTGAAGAAAATGATCTTCCAGATCTGGTTTTGTTAGATGGAGGGAGAGGCCAGTTGAATGTGGCGCAGGAGGTATTCAAAGAACTGAAGATAAAAGAGGTCGATCTCATCAGCCTGGCTAAGGAAAGGGCTGTTGAAGGGTCTCGTCTTTCGAGGTTGAGAAAGACCGAGGAAAAGGTCTTCCATCCTCAGTATAAGGAACCCTTCATTTTGGGAAAGCATTCACCCGTTCTTCACCTTCTTGATCGAATTCGTGATGAAGCCCATCGCTTTGCCATTATTTTTCATAAGAAAGTTAGAAGCAGAGACACAATCAAATCCGTACTGGAAGAAATCCCGGGAATCGGAAAAGTGAGACAAAAGGAGTTGTTGAAATTTTTTGGAAGTGTTGAAAAGATCAAAGAAGCCACGGAAGAAGAATTGGCCAATGCTCCAAAGATGAACCGAAAAACAGCCCAAATCGTCTATCGTTTCTTTAGAAAGGGAGAAGGGTAGGGTCCTTTGGCGGAAATAAAAACGGTGCGCTTATCTACCCGGTGGTAAGCAGAAAAAGCGCACCGTGTCATTCTTTCTTCATGGAAGGACTATGGAATTAAGTCCCTCAGGCACTTCCTGTTTCACAACGAAACCAGGCCGAATAGGTGACATTAAAGCCGGCCTTCTTGAAATCCTTTACAATTGGATCTGGGCTACTCGTCTTTAATCGAAGTACGATCATCCATTCCTTCTTTTCTGTTCTGGGCAAGGAGATCATACTTAATACGATCGTATTATGTTGGTTCACGATAGAAATAATTTTCTCAAGGTCACCTAACTTTCCGCCCAATCCTTCGATGGTGATTCTTGACCCTTCCTCCCTTACCCCTAAGGCACGGGTCAGGAACCTGACGATGTCCGATTCGGTCGCAATACCAACCAGTTTCCCGTTCTCCACCACAGGAAACGAACCGATCTTCTTCTCTTGCCCGATCTTTAGAGCCTCCTCGAAAGGAGTGTCTGGAGTGAGGGTAACAGGATTCTTCTTCATAATTTCCTTCACCTTCATTTTTGAAAGGAGATAATTCAATTCGTGGACGCTCAATGATGTGGCCGGTGAAGGTGAGGCCTCGAGAATGTCATGTTTCGTAACAATGCCCAACAATTTTCCTTTGTCCACAACTGGAAGCCTTCGGACATTGTTTTCTTTCATTATCTTTTGAGCATCCATAACCAATGTTTCACTGTCTACAGTAACTGGATTCTTTGTCATCATATCTCTAATTCTCATTTTTCATCCCTCCCCTTTAATTTATTTCCCTTGTTATAAGATAATCATCCGTATCCCCATTCCGCAACAATAATAAGAAAACCTGAATATTTTCCTCATCTTAATCGTTCTTATTAAAAGAGTCAATAACAAAATTCCCGCTTTGGAGTCATTCCCTGTCCTACCTGCCCCTCCTCCCGCAAGGGAGTCTCAGGGGAACAGGTTTGGTGCTTGGAGTTTTGCGCTTCTCATGAACCCCATTATACTTTTCTAAGTGATGCATCTTAGTGGCCCCCAAGGTTAGCGGTAGCAGATCGGACTTTTTCCTCAACAAGAAGTCGGATCTCATTTAATCGTTTTTCAGTCAGAGCCTCAAACCGGAGGACCAGTGCTGGCTGAGTATTTGAAGCCCTCACCAATCCCCATCCATCCTCAAATTTGACCCTGACCCCATCCACCTCAATGACCGGGTAATCTTTCCTCAATTCTTCTTTTACCGTTTCAACGACTTTAAATTTAATCTCGTCCGGACAATCGACTCGAATCTCAGGGGTGATAAATGTCTTGGGGACATCGCTGAGGAGTGTGGATAATTTCCTGTCCGTCTTTGAGAGGAGCTCAATGAGGCGGCATGAAGCATAAATGGCATCATCATAACCAAAATAACGGTCTGCAAAAAAGATGTGTCCGCTCATCTCTCCACCGAGAGCAGCCTTTTCTTCCCTCATCTTCTCCTCGATCAGGGAGTGGCCTGTCCTCCACATAATTGCCTTTCCACCGTGCTTCTCAATATCGTTAAATAAATTCTGAGAACATTTCACTTCGGCCACGAAAGTGGCTCCTTTTTTATCCTTTAGTATCTCCCTCGAGAATAGGATCATCAATTGATCGCCCCAGATGATGTTTCCCTGATCATCCACCACCCCGATACGATCCGCATCTCCGTCATATCCAATTCCTACATCTGCCCGAATTTTTCTTACCCTGTCTATTAGATCTTTTAAATTCCCCGGAATGGTTGGATCTGGGAAATGATTTGGAAATCGGCCATCCACCTCACAGTAAAGTTCTTCTAACTCGCAGCCCAGATCCCTGAGAAGCGATCCAGCCACAACCCCTCCCGTCCCATTCCCTGCGTCGATGGCCACCCTCATTCTCTTTTCGATATGAATATTCTTTTTGATATAGTCTTGGTAAGGTCGAATGATTTCTTCTTTAGAAAGTTTTCCCTTACCTGCTACAAATTCTTTCTTTTCAATCAATCGCCTCAGATTCTGTATCTTTTCTCCAAAGATGGTGCTTTTCCCTACCGATACCTTAAATCCATTGAACTCTGGCGGATTATGACTTCCAGTGACCATCATTCCGCCGTCTTTATTAAGATGGAAAATGGAGAAATAATAGACGGGTGTTGGACAGAGACCGATATTGACGACATTACATCCTGTTGAGATCAGACCTTCGATCAAAGCTTCCTCAAAAGCCTTTGAACTGAGTCTTCCATCCCTGCCAACCACTAATTCTTTACGGCCCAATTGAGCCATATGAGTCCCGAACCCCTGACCCAATATCCTGACAATATCAGGGGTCAAATCCTGATTGACTACTCCTCGAATATCATATTCCCTGAAGATCTGTGGGTTGATCTGCATAGGTTCTCCTCCTACTATAAAAACGCAAAGCCTGCCTACCGCAGGCAGGCGCATAGTGCATAGCGATTTTTGTTATCTCAACCTTAACCTCAACCTAATGTAGTAAAATTATCTTAAATTTCCTCAAGAATCAACTATTTGTATTTTGTATTTTGACTTTTTAGGGTGGATGAGCTAAATTACAAAAATTGGAGAATCGTCCTATGGAGATCAAAGCCATTCGTGGTTTTAATGACATCCTTCCCGATGAGATTGGAAAATGGCAATTTGTAGAAGAGACAGCTCGGGAAGTCTTTGAAGGCTTTGGTTTCTCAGAGATTCGTATCCCCATCCTTGAACGGACAGAACTTTTCTCTCGGGGTATCGGAGAAGCAACCGATATTGTCGAGAAGGAGATGTATACCTTCACTGACCGGAGTGGCAACTCCCTGACCCTTCGTCCTGAAGCCACAGCCTCCATGGCGCGCGCCTATTTAGAGCATCAGCTCTATACCTTTGATCCCGTAGCAAAACTTTATTGCATCGGACCGATGTTCCGATATGAAAGACCTCAGAAAGGCCGCTACCGGCAGTTCTACCAGATTGATGCAGAGGTTTTTGGTGTGGAGAACCCCATGGTGGATGCTGAGGTCATTGTCATGCTCATCCATTTTTTAAAAAGGGTAGGGCTCGAGAAGCTTGAACTTCAGATCAATTCCTTGGGCTGTCGTGCCTGTCGGCCCAGGTATCGGGAAGAACTGAAAAAGTTTTTGACGAAAAAGGCATTTCAGCTTTGCGAAGATTGTCAAAGAAGGCTTCAGACCAATCCTCTGCGCATCTTTGACTGCAAGGTCGAGACCTGTCAGGAGGCCATTGCCAATTCACCCAAGGTGAGCGACTTCATCTGTTCAGAATGTCAGAAACATTTTGACAAGGCAAAGGAATATCTTGAGATGGCGGGGCTCACCTACATTTTGAATCCCAGAATGGTAAGGGGGTTGGATTATTATACCCGTACCGCTTTTGAGGTGGTTTCTTACCAACTGGGCTCCCAGAATGCGGTGACAGGTGGAGGACGGTATGACAATCTCTTTCAGGAGATCGGAGGCCTTGATGTTCCAGGAATTGGTTTTGCTATTGGGATGGAGAGGCTTGTCTCCTTATTGCCAAAGGATAGAGAATTTTTCCAAACTCCGCACCTCTTCATTGCTGCTTTGGGAGAAGGGACCCTTAAAGAGGCTTATCAAATCATCAATCAATTACACCTCGAGGGAATTCGAGCGGAGTTAGACTATGAGGGAAAGAGTCTGAAAAGTCAGATGCGAAGGGCTGATAAACTCAAGGCTCGATATGTTCTCATCCTGGGAGAAGACGAGTTGAAACGAGGCAAAGCAGTATTGAGAAATATGGAAAGTAAATCCCAGGAAGAGATCCCGATTAACAAGCTTTTAGAAACCCTAAAATCAAAGACCGTTTGAGATTGATCGATAAACTTTTTAGTGGTATTATTTTGGCCTTAACAGACACGAATCACGGACACGGACACGAATATTGGGGGATCGTTCAATGGTAGGACGCCGGACTCTGACTCCGCGAATCGAGGTTCGACTCCTCGTCCCCCAGCCATAGACTTCCAAATAAAATCAATTACTTAAACAATTCTACCCCCTAAAGAAGCTTGTCCGTTTTTCCTTTTTACTGAATTTATAATCAATTCGCATGAATTAATTTTTCGCTTGACATTACTATAAAACTGTGATAACGTAATAACTATAAATTTTAGAAGTAATTTTGGTAAAAAGAGGGCTTTATGGTTAACTTCGCCCAACTTAAAGAAAGTCTATTGAGTTATATGCCCCAATTGGAAGAGGAATTGTGGAAGTTATCAGAGCGAGCAAACCAAAACAGAAATTTGAATCAGATGGGAAAGGTGGGTTCCATTATAAGGGAACAGAAAAAGTTGGTTGATGCAATTAGCTACCTATTTGACGAAATAGCAAAGGTTCAGATTGAACCCGAAACTAATTCAGCAAATCAGGCGATAAGAATAATTTGTTCCAGAAACGGAAAAAGTCCTACTGCAATAAGAATTGGTGAAAAAGAAATGAGAATCAGGAAATGGAATGAAATACCTGTAACAATAGCAAATTGGATTCTTGAAGATGGAAAAAATCTCCCCGAAATTCAAAATTTTATCAGCCCCGATAAAGAAGGTTTTATGAAATCAGCTTTTCTTAAACAGCTAAGAAATGGTTGGTTCATTGAGGTGGGAGACCACAAAGAAGCACTGATCAAAAAAACTGAGAAGCTATTGAGAAATGCAGGTTATCCAGAAGAAATTCTCGTTGAAACTGAGGATGGGTCAAGAATCTCGTCGGTTTCTGATAGGGCTTCCAACGATTGGGTGAAAAGGCTGATGAAACTTTATCGTAAGGCCCCGCCAGAAACGCAGAGTAAAATAAAGGAAGTGCTCGGTCTCCATTAATGTTTGAACATGAAAAGAGAGGGGAAGAAAAATGAACATATCGGCTGATACCAGCAGTAAAGGAGCTTAAAGGGTTAGGTTATCAGCTTTGTATAAATAACAAGGAGTAAACGATGATTGTCTACTACGAAAAAGTGATGGAATTATGGAGAGCAGGGAAGCTTTTAGATGCGGTTGAGTATTTCAATCAGTGCAAAAAAGAAGGGTTGCTTAGTGAAGAGGAAATTGAGGAATTGGACAAAAAACTTCCCGAATTCGGGGAGTTAATTGAAGAAGAATGTGAAGAGAATCCTGAAGTTATATTTAACCTATATACTATGTTGAAAAGAGCAAAAAGTTGGGATGATGAAACATTGTGCATGGAATTAAAAATTAGTGAAAAGACTTTAGGAGATATTAAGAGTCATTATAGACCAAGGTCTAAAAAGGTTGGCCCTAAGATGTTCTACGAACTTTTCCCTGAACTTTTCCAATGAAGCGTTGAGTAAGTTAGTTTTATCTAAGAATAATAGATTACGAAAAGAACGAATGTCTTTGTCCTGGGGTTTTAGTTAGAATGTCAAAAAAGGGGACTGTTGTTCCCCATTTATTTTTAATAGAATAAAAATGGGTCTGACTCAATTCGGTCGAACCCATTTTTATTACCAAGAAGAAGAAACCGTTTACATAATGTTCCTACACCCCCCCGCTCTTCCTGGAATCTATTTCTTTTCTTTTTCTGAGACTTTTGCCCAGGAATCGCGAAGAGGCACGATCCGATTGAATACAAGCCTTTTAGGAAAAGAATCTTTAGGATCGACGCAGAAATAACCGAGCCTTTCAAACTGGTATCTGCCTCCCGGTGCCGCACCTGCCAGGCTGGGCTCGACACGGCATGAGGTAAGGGTTTCCAACGATCTCGGATTCAAGTATTTCGTAAAATCATCCCCTTCGCCCGTTGGATCGGAGAATTTGAAGAAGCGATCATACAATCGTCCCTCAGCAGGAACCGAATGATTCGCTGATACCCAATGGATGGTTGCATCGACCTTCCGCCCATCTGGAGCAAACCCACTTCGCGTCTCCGGGTCATAGGTGCAGTGCACTTCGACCACTTCGCCTGTGTTAGGGTCTTTAACTACGCTCGCACATTTTATAAAGTATCCATACCGGAGACGCACCTCTCTGCCGGGAGCCAGCCTATAAAACTTTTTGGGAGGATTCTCCAGGAAATCTTCTTGTTCTATATAAAGTACCCTGGAAAAGGGAACTCTCCGCGATCCCATGCCGGGATTCTGTGGATGATTGGGACATTCGAACTCTTCCACCTGCTCTTCGGGATAGTTGTCGATGACCACGCGAAGGGGCCGCAATACCCCCATGACGCGTGGCACCCGTTCATTCAAATCTTCACGAACGCAATGCTCAAGGAGAGAAACATCGACGAGATTTTCATTCTTGGCAACTCCGATTCTCGCACAAAAGTTTCGGATTGCCTCCGGAGTGTAGCCTCGCCTTCTCATTCCCGCTATGGTGGGCATTCGTGGATCGTCCCAGCCCGTTACGTACCCCTTACTTACTAATTCGATCAGTCTTCGCTTACTGAGAATCGTGTAGCTGAGATTGAGGCGAGCGAATTCGATCTGCTGAGGGTGACAATCCACATTCAACTGATCCAGAATCCAATCGTACAAGGGACGGTTATTTTCAAACTCCAGCGTGCAAATCGAATGAGTGATTTTTTCGATGGAATCCGAAAGGCAGTGGGCAAAGTCGTACATCGGGTAGATGCACCATTGCCTCCCTGTTCGGTGGTGAGTCGCTCTCTTGATGCGGTAGAGGACAGGGTCTCGCATGGTGATGTTTGGAGAGGCCATATCGATTTTGGCACGAAGGACATGGGCTCCATCCTCGAATTCACCCACCCGCATTCGTGCGAACAAATCCAGGTTCTCTTCAATGGTGCGGTTCCGATAGGGACTCTCTTTCCCTGGCTCGGTCAAGGTGCCCCGTTGCTCTCTTATTTCATCTGCACTCAAACTGCAGGCATAGGCTTTGCCAGTTTTAATCAGCTGGACCGCAAATTGGTAGAGTTGCTCAAAATAGTCAGAAGCATAGAACAGGCGATCTCCCCAATCAAACCCCAGCCAGCGGACGTCGTTGATAATCGATTCGACATATTCAAGGGATTCACCACTCGGATCTGTATCATCCATCCGTAAATTGCAGGAACCACCGTACTGCGCAGCGATACCGAAATTGAGGCAGACGGACTTGGCATGTCCGATATGGAGGTATCCGTTCGGTTCGGGTGGAAAGCGGGTAGCCACACGCCCTTGAAACCTATTGTTTCTTAGGTGTTCCTCAATAATGTCTCTTATAAAATCCGACGGGGGTGATGAATTAATTTGGGCCATAGAATCGGTTCCTTTCTCCTGCTCTAAGATTAAACAGTCTATTTCTCCCTCTTCAGGGCAGGTTCTATTTTACAACAAAAACTGGTTTTTTCCTAAATCAGCTTTTTGTCTCGAAAAGATTGATATCGAATTGAATTAATGGTATTAAAAATTTAGGTAATTGTAGGGTTGTTACCCGAACACGAGACACGAATCACGGGCACGAAAAATGGGGGGTCGTCTAGCGGCAGGACGCAAGGCTCTGGATCTTGCTACCGAGGTTCGAATCCTCGCCCCCCAGCCAATGATTTCAATAACCTACGTGAAAAAAAAGTTGCCCCAAGTGTGCCCAGGATGAAGTCACATCAAATTTCACAACAACCCTAAATGGAATTCTTAATTGCTTTCTTTGCAATTAGGTTGATATAATATATTAGAGGAGTTGATAATGTATCCAGGGGGCTAAGAATGAAAAATGAAAAGGATCAACTTAAAGGTGAAACCGTTTCTTTCAAATACATTTTTCCAAGTGACTTGAAGGAATTGCATGTAAACGGGGCTTTCGGTGGGGTTGCTCCAGATGGCATGATACATATGGCTTTGTATTCAGAAAGGCAGGCTATTCCAAATGTTGAAAAACGTCTGATGAATCCAGACAAAACCCTTGGAGACCAAAAAGAAGAAGAGAAGAAATATGAATATGTAAGAATCGTTCAGGCATCTTTAGTGTTCAATGATAAAGTAGCAACAAGTTTCATAAATTGGTTGGATGGTCGAATAAAGGATCTTGAACAACTTAGGGAACAAATTGCAAAGATTGCAGCAAAAAAGGGAGAAAAGTAATGGAGGCATTATTCTCTACAGCAGAAGAATCAATCAATATCCATAGTAAGGTTATTCCTCCACAGGGGGTAGCAACTTTTCAAAAAGGCTTTAAAGACGTGAAATCGGTTTCTTCGGACCCTGCATGGTTTAATACAAAAATAGTTTCTGGTACTATTACGGATTTAGAATTTTCTGTCAAAGAAGAATTAAATGATGAAGAAATACTAATGCTGGCAAGCAGAGGCGGTTCTTTCTCATTCTTGGATGATGAGGAAGAAGATATTTACACGGAATTAGATGGGACTCCGATAAGATGAAAAGAGGAGATATTGTTTTAATAAAATATCCTTTTACTAATTTGGTATCAAGCAAGGTACGACCAGCATTGATCATTTCTTCTGACTCTTACACGAAAAGTGGCGAGGATGCAATATTTATGTTTATTTCTTCACAAACAGTTAATCCTCAACCTACAGACCTTTTCCTGGATCAAAGTGACACAGAGTTTCTAAGAACTGGGCTCAAGAAAGCTTCTTTGATTAGAACTGCAAAAATTGCAACATTGTCTAAAAACCTTGCATCAAGTCATCTTGGTCAGGTAGGTCCAACGCTAATGGGCGAAATAGGAAAAAAGCTAAGAGAAGTTTTGAGCTTAAGCTAAGAGTACTTGCATGTTCATAGAGCCAAATTCACAAGCCAATCCTTTGGGGTTGGCCTTTTCCCTTCAGAGTCACATCAATTTTAACAACAGCGTTTTGAGAATGGTCCGGTTAACTTATCCCTCCTCATATATCCTTCATCCATCGCCTTTCTTATGCGTGTACACCTCTCTGAGGCCACTGAATCGACTGGCCAAGAGTTATTGCCTTGCTCAGCCTTAATGAATGGTCAGGGATGCCGAATCGAGTTCTTCCTGAAAGTGAGATTTCGAAATTCGACGACTCTGTTCAAGATTTCAATAGGTAATCCTCAATAAAAGAATTTTGCAAAGTCCTTTGAATGATAAATAACGAGGATCACCTTTAAGGGATATTTCAGGCGTGTTCGGTTCTTCCCAGTAATCCATGTTGCGAGCGGCTCCAAAATAATGTATTGTTGATGGCCTGTTTGAGGTGCCCCCCTCAAGAGTACTCGTTGGCAGGAGATTGCCACCTTAAACAAGTGGAGGGATAATTTGGTGGGTGTTGGTTGGTTCGATCGTACCTGGATTCGCTATGGCATCACAATCGGCGTGGTTGCAGTAGCATTTCTGTTGCGCCTGGTGCTAACGAAGTGGGTTGGCCCTGGTTTGCCGACCTACGTTACCTTCTTTCCAGCCGTAATGCTCGTCGCCATAGTATTTGGCTTCTGGGCTGGCCTTCTGGCCACCGCGATGGTTGCGATGATTTCGGCCTATTGGATTCTCCCTCCGGAAGGGTTTGCTATTGAGCTCCTCTCCGATTTCGTCGGCTTATGTTTTTTTTCGGGCATGGGTGTGTTGATAAGCGTAGTAGCCGAATTTTATCGTCGCACTCGGCAGCAAGCTCACGAGAGGAGCTTGGAACTTGCAAAAGCGAATGAAGCGCTTCGGGATCTATCCACGAGACTTCTTTCAGCCCACGAGGAGGAGAGAAAGAGGATCGCCGGCGAGATTCATGATACCCTCGGAGCTTGCCTGGCTGCAATTAAATTCAAGGTGGAAAGTGCTCATCTTGAGATCGGAAAGACGGCCAGCGGTTCGACAGAATATTTGAATACCATCATCCCCTTGATTCAAGAATGTGTCGAGGAATGTAGAAGAATACAGATGGACTTACGGCCATCCATCCTTGATGATCTGGGTCTCTTGGCTGCCCTTTCTTGGTTCTGTAGGAGGTACCAGACGATTTATACCGGGATTAAAGTCGAGTTGGAAAAAACTCTCGAAGAAAGGGACATCCCCAATTCCTTGAAGATAGTTATCTTTAGGGTAACGCAAGAAGGGATGAACAACATTGCAAAGCACAGCAAAGCGGATCTTGTCCATTTGTCCTTGTGGAAGATGGACGGGAGAATTGAACTTGTTCTCGAAGACAATGGTGAGGGTTTTGATCTGAAAAAAGTGCTCGGTTCGGAGAGCACGAAGCGGGGATTTGGTCTAACGAACATGAGGGAGCGGACAGAGCTTTCAGGTGGCTCTTTTGCTATCGAATCCGCCGAGGGAAAAGGAACAACCGTTCGTGCGTCGTGGCTATTGAGCGGGAATAATTGATCGTGAAGGAACCGTCTCTTGGGGGGTTTTCACTATCTGCTATAGATGTGCTGTTTTCAGACTGTCCAAAATGTTTGGATTTGATTTTCATATATTTACCCGGCCTAATTCATTTCTACCAGAAATCCTCGATTCTTAAAGCATGCCTCGATTGAAGATAAGTAGGCGAAAGTCTTAACATGGCTTTTTGGCCGGCGGGATTTTGGAAAAATGAGAACTTCTTCCCGTAACTTTGATTTTACATTTTTGTAACACAATACAACATTTCAAATAGAAATCTTTCACATAAAATAGTTTTCTGAGGATGGAAGAATCAAATTTTATAAACTTATTCGCCCATGTGACCTCTCTCAAAATACAGCCCTTTTCACCCTAAAATACAGTGTTCGCCTTATTTAATCCCTAAATCACTCGTATATAATTACCGAATAGGTTGAAGGAAGATGTTCTTATGAAGTGTCTTCGCTGCAATAGTGTCATGATTTATGATAAATTTTACGCCCTTATGAATACTTTGGGGGATGGAAATGTGTTATCTGCGAGGAGATTGTAGACCAGGTGATTTTGGAGAATCGGCAGTTGATAAGGATGGGCCGGGTGCCAAACACGAGAAACAGGAAAAGGTGAGAGGGTTGATATGGGCAAGACTTTTAATCCCAAAAAATACAATATGGTCTTCTGCTCGGTTTGTAATGGAAAAGGAAAATTGCCCAAGAACCCTGATGGTTTTGATGTTTGCAAAGAATGCGGAGGTTTTGGATTCATTAAGAAAGAAATGGGAATCTTTGAAGAGGTAGAAAATGAGGAGCAAACGGTCAAAGTCAGTCAAAGAGACAGGCATAGAACAGAATACAAAAAATGTGAGAAAGGAAGCAATATTATGTTTAGAACAATGCTCGTTGAAGATAATCCCTCATTTAGACAAGTAGTTAAAAATAACTTACAGGATATATTTCCTTCAATGGACATTATTGAAGCTGCGGATGGGGTGGAGGCATTGCAGAAAATCGATTCTCATCCCCCAAATCTAATCTTCATGGATATCAGATTACCTGGGGAAAACGGCCTTGAATTAACCAGGAAGATAAAAACTAATCACCCTGACATCATCATTATCATTCTTACGAGTCATGATTTACCAGAATATCGAGAGGCGGCGATCCGATACAAGGCTGATTATTTCTTTTCCAAGGGTGCAATAGGAACTAATGAGGTTTTCAAATTGGTCAAATCAATTTTATTAGAAAAAGGTTTTAATGCGGATGGCTCAAAGGATAATCCTGCCTAATGTGATATGTCAGATTACTCACTTTCAATCGGAAATCCTCAACCTTTGGCGTTGACTGAGTTCCATACTTTGTAGGTGTACTCTTCAATTTAAACTCTCTCCAAATATCCTCATCTCTCCCATCCAATTAAGCTCCCCTCCCCAATTCTCATTGACACCCCGTTCTTAATCTAATACACTCTAATCCAAGTTCAGAGCATCTGGTTGTTGACCCGTTCGGCCGCGCCAAGCCCCGCCTTTAAAAACGGAGTAAAGAAGCGCGGCTCAGGGTCAACCCTGAGCAAGCCCTAGCCTTCAGGCCGGGGAGTCGAAGGGTTGACTTTTTTCGTTTGGAAAACGAGTGATCTTTGAATGCCCCATTAATGAGGAGGTTAAAAAAATGAAAAAAGAAGAGAAAGGCTTTCAAGAAGACGGTTTTTAACAGGGTCTGCGGCGATTGCTCTGAGCGGTTTATTAACGAAGAAAGTTTTTTCACAGGCGAAAGATTCTCCTCCCCTAAAAACAGGGACACGATTGATTTTATTAGGGACGGGTGGAGGTCCTCGACCGAATAAGATGCGAGCCCAATCCTCGTGGGTTGTTCTGGTTAATGAGGTTCCCTATGTGGTGGATTGTGGAGAAGGTGTTAGTCGCCAACTGGTTTTTGCTAATGTGCCTCTTCGAAATCTCAGGTATATATTTATCACTCATCACCATTCTGATCATAATCTTGATTAGGGGAATCTCATTTACAATGCCTGGGTTTCTGGGTTTAAAGGAAGTATTGATACCTACGGACCACCGCCCATAGAAAAAATGACTAAGCTCTATTTTGAGATGAATGCTTATGATATCAACATTCGCATTCCAGACAAGGGAAGACCTCCCCTTACACCGATGATTTTTGCCCACGAGTTCAGCAAAGATGGTGTGGTGATGCAAAATGAAAGTGTCAAAGTGACAGCTGCTCTGGTGAATCATCCTCCAGTTGAACCTTCTTTTGCCTATCGTTTTGATACGCCAGATAGGTCGATTGTCTTTTCAGGGGATACCACTCCTTGGGATAACTTAATCAAACTCGCCCAAGGCGCAGATGTATTAGTCCACGAGGTCATCCATAAACCTTCCCTAACCCGATTAATGGCCAGAATTCCTAATGCGGATAGACTTGTTGAACACATCGTGGCCTCTCATACCACTCATATCGATGTAGGGAAAGTTGCCAAAGCAGCAGGGGTAAAGACTTTGGTCCTAACTCACTTTGTCCCTTCTGACGATCCATTATTGACAGATGGAATGTGGATAGAAGGCGCAAAAACTCATTTCAACGGGAAGGTTATTGTTGGAAAAGATCTTATGGAAATTTAGGGACATATATTTTTCCAAGAAAATAAACCTGAAAATGGTGTGCTCATCAAAAGATTGGTAGTTTTTTAAGACAAAAAAGGGCACATTTCCCCTTCTTCCCTAATTCTGGTTATTTAAAAAATACTTTAATATCAAGTGGTTTGACAATGAATTAGCTTTTGGCATTGAAATTGCTCTAATAATAATCAAAACAAACTTTATTAGCTTAGAAATGCCGATAAAGCCAAACCACGAGTAATCGTGGGACGGAAAGCCACGGGTCCCAGGCTCCTGGGACAGCCGGGTTGCCGAAGCAGAAGGAATTTTGCTAAACCCGTGGCCTATAATTTAGCCACGGGTTTTTTGTTGATGGGAACGACAAATTATTAAAGGAGGAAAGGAAGAATGAAAACACTTTGGATAGGAATGATGGCCGTCACATTTGTTTTAGGAACGGGAATGGTAGCTGTGATGTACATTTTGGGAAGGATGACTCTCTCCTATGTAAAAAGTATAGCTTGAAACCAGCCCATTATCACCAAACCATACGTAGGTGGAGGTTAAACTCCACCTCTCCCCGTTATTAACCTTCCTTAAGAGTTTTTTCTCTAACCATTTCTTGACAATTAACAGACTCGTAAACATTTTTAAATTGAGAGAGTGTATTATTTTATAAATTTGCCATAGGTCTGATGATACGGTTTGATCACTGGAGGTGGTGATTATAATGAAAATTTTATTATTATTGTTGGTGGTAATGCTCATGGTCATCAATGGGTGTCAAAAGTCCGATATCGTTCAACAAGGAGTGAGGAATGATATGAATAAAGAGGATGTAGCGATAAGGAAAGCTACCTTCTCGGGGGGATGTTTTTGGTGCACAGAAGCGGACTTAGAAAAATTGCCAGGCGTTGTGAAAGTCATATCAGGCTACACCGGAGGAAACAAAGAGAATCCAACCTATGAAGAGGTATCGTCTGGGACGACTGGGCATGTCGAGGCCGTTCAAGTTTATTATGATCCCTCTAAAATAACTTATGAAAAATTACTCGATTTCTTCTGGATGCATATCGATCCCACCGATCCGGGTGGACAATTTGTGGATCGGGGTCCGCAATATCGGAGTATTATATTTTATCATGATGAAGATCAAAAAAGATTGGCAGAAAAGTCTAAGGAAACGTTGGATAAATCCGGGAGGTTCAATAAACCTGTTATGACGGAGATTATAAAGTTTACTAAATTTTATGAAGCAGAGGAGTATCACCAGGATTACTACAAAAAACATCCTCTCAAATACAGTTATTACAGATACTGGTCCGGTCGCGATCAGTTTTTAAGCAAGGTTTGGGGGAAGGAGCTGGAAAGCACAAAACCCGAGAATGAAAGATTTTATAAAAAGCCCGACGATGCAACCCTGAGAAAAAAGCTGTCTTCTTTACAGTATAAGGTGACTCAAAAGAATGGTACTGAACCTGCGTTTCAAAATGAATATTGGGATAATAAGAAGGAAGGAATTTATGTCGATATCGTTTCTGGGGAACCCCTGTTCAGCTCCCTTGATAAGTTTGAATCCGGGACCGGATGGCCAAGCTTTACCAGACCCCTTGACCCAGATCATATTGTCGAAAAAGAAGATAACAGCTTTTTCATGAAACGCATTGAGGTGAGGAGCAAAAATGCCGATTCACATCTCGGCCATGTGTTTTCCGATGGGCCAAAGCCGACAGGACTCCGGTATTGTATGAATTCCGCGGCGTTAAGATTCATTTCCAAAGAGGATTTGGAAAAAGAAGGCTATGGAGAGTATTTAAGGCTTTTTGTAAAAAAGTAAAAAGGAGAATTGGAGTAAAGTTACCGTGTTCATTTAACCTTTTTCTAAGATGATTCTTGCATCCACGGCGACAGCCTTATCTCCAAAAGCAAATATTGGGTTTAATTCTAATTCTTTAATCTGTGGATTCTCCTCTATCAATTTGGATATTTTAAGAATAATTTTCACTAAAGCAGAGATGTTGGCAGGTTCTTTTCCCCGGTAGCCCTGCAATAACGGATATCCTTTTATTTCTTTAATCATTTCCTGGGCGTCTCTTCGCTCAACAGGAATCACTCTGAAGGAAACATCTTTGAGTAATTCTACGAAAATACCTCCCAGGCCAAACATAATGACAGGACCGAATTGCGGATCTTTACTGGTCCCTACAATGACTTCTGTTCCTGGTCGGATCATTTTTTGTACGGATACTCCATGAACGACTGCGTCGGGATATTGTTTCCTAACTTTTTTTAAAATTTCGTCGTAGGCCTTTTTTACTTCAGTACCATTGTTTAATGAAAGCTTAACGCCACCTGAATCGCTTTTGTGAATCACATCCGGGGAAGTTATTTTCAGTGCTACAGGAAAACCCATTTTCTGGCTCAATGAAACGGCTTCTTTTTGGGTTTTTGCCAATTTGGTTTCCACAACAGATATCCCAGCCTGTTTGAGAATTCTTTTTGATTCAAATTCGGTGAGTATGAACCTGCCTTCTTTTTTTACTTGATCGAATATCGAAAGCTTCCCCATCATTTTTCTCCCTTCTTTCGGTTTGAATATTGATAAGCAATGCCGAGCGCTTTAATGGCCATCTCAAGATCTGAAAATACCGGAAAACCCAGATCCTCCATCCGACTGGACATGTCATTGATGAGAGGGATACTCGGGCCATAGATCCATGTGGCTATGGTTTTCTGATATTTTCCCTGTAATGCTCCATAAAATTTTAGGTATTCCTCTACGAATTCTTCAAACGGGCTCGTCCAGATGACATTGAAGAGACAATCAATGTTATCGTCTTCCAGAACGGTTTTTAAAATGTCGGCATAGATCGTTATGTAACTATTAACCGCCATGGGCGGGCCAATATCCACCACCGTTTTCCCCAGGCCAGGGAAAATCGCATTTAACTTTTCGGCTATTTCAGGAGATAGCCGGGCAACCGATAAACCATATTTCGCCCCTTCGTCTATAGCTAAAACCCCCACCCCTCCGGTAAAGGTGACGATCCCCAACCGATTTCCCTTTGGTAAGGGTTGAAGAGAAAATATTTTGGGTAACTCAAAAAGCTCACTGAATTTTTCCAAACGAATGACCCCCGCCTGCTTGCAGGCAGCACTGAAAATCTGATCATCTACCGCCAATGCACCTGTATGGGAAGCAGATACCTTTGCCCCTTCTTTTGTCCGGCCAGATTTTAAAATTAAGACAGGCTTTTTGGCAGTGACCCTTCTTGAAATTTTTAAGAACCTCCGTCCATCTCGAATACTTTCCAGGTACATGGTGATGACTTTCGTTGCCGGATCGCTTTCAAGATATTCAAGCAGATCACATTCATCCACATCGCATTTATTTCCGTAGTCGCATATTTTACTTACCCCGTAGTGAAGATCAGCGTAAGGGAATGCCTGAGGATTGATCATCCCTGTTTGAGCACAGATCGCTACTGCCCCTGGCTTAACTTTTTCATATCCTGGTTCATATGGGTCAGGAGTCAGGCCATTGGCTGAATTCACAATGCCTGCCGTATTGGGCCCAATAATTCGGATTCCTGCTTTCTTTGCAATCTCTACAATTTCATTTTGCAGTTTGGCTCCCTCTCCATCTCTTTCCGCAAAACCATCCGCCACCACAATCACCGCCTTGATTCCTTTCCCTGCACATTCTCTCATGACATTGGGAACGGATCGGCGATTGATCATAATGAGTGCCAAATCTATTTTCTCTGGTATTTCTTTGATGGAAGGATAAGCCTTCAGGCCGAGGACTTCTTGATAAGAAGGGTTCACAGGGTAGATTTTTCCTGCAAAACCTGCATTCAATAAGGTTTTGATTACCACATAACCGCCAAAGTAGCCTTCTCTCAACGATCCGATGACCGCAACACTTTGTGGTTCAAAAAAAAGCTCCATCGCGCTTCTTTCTGATTCCGAAACCTCGCATTCCATTTAAATCTCCCTTCTTCCTCACCCATAATCCAATTTAATAGAATAACATGCTAAAAGGTAACAATTTTACAAGACGATTTCAACTTGATTTTTCGATTGACAACCTGCTCTATCTCTAATAATTTTTGGAAAGCTGTAGACATCTTCGAAAAATCAAGATGTCAGGAGAATTCCTCACTCTTGCCCTCTCCCCATGGGGGAGAGGGCAAGAGTGAGGGGATGGTTTGGATATCCGGTAATTGGAATTTATTTGGAGCTTGGGATTTGGTTATTGTAATTTTATTCTAATCTGGTATTTGGACCTCGAGAAATAAATCTCCTCGGTTACCATCCCTATCCACCTGCCCTAATCCTTTCAAACGCAAACGCGTTCCTTCATGAACTCCAGGTGGAATGGTTACAAAGAGGCTTCTCTTTTTCAATCCTTGGGGGATGGAAATTAGCTTACGAGCACCATAAGAAGCCTCCCTCGGAGTAAGCGTGATGACCCCATGAATATCCAATTCTTCCGGAGGATAGCGAGGTGAAATAGTTTGAATGCGAGGTGTGGTTTGCCTTTCAGTATGTTGACGGAGCATTCCACTTAAGCCTGTCCTTGGGATCACATCAAATATTTTTATAAAAATAAGACCAGCGACAAAACCGCCGATATGGGCCCAGAAGGCAACGCCTCCGACATTCCTGGGTGTAAGGCTTGCAGAAAATAATTGTAAGAAGAGCCAAAACCCGAGAAAGATAAAGGCTGGGATCTCGACAAATTGGAAAAAGAAAAAGATCGGTATCAATGTCAAGATCTTGGAACGGGGATAAAGAAGGAGATAAGCTCCCATGACACCTGAAATGGCTCCGCTCGCCCCGATGGTAGGGATATTGGAATTCCAATTTGTGAAGAGGTGGACCAAGCCAGCTGCCACACCGCAGAAAAGATAGAAGACGAGATATCGAATGTGGCCGAGCCTGTCTTCAATATTGTCCCCGAAGATATAGAGAAACCACATGTTCATGATAATATGAAGGAATCCTCCGTGAAGAAACATGGAGGTCAGAAAGGGGAGATATTTTTGGAACCTTGTAAAGTGAGCGGAGAGTTCTGGATCATGGTATCGGAGAGGAACCATTCCATAGAGATAAAAGACTTCTTTTAAATCGGAACCCTGAAGGAGTTGCCATAGAAAAACAATGATATTGAGGCCAATGATAATGAAGTTGACCGCCGGAAAGTTCTTTGAACGAATGGCATCTCGAATCGGGATCATAGTATTTTGCTATTAATATAATTTTTCTCCATTTTGAATACAAGAAAAATCAAGAGCCTTTCAATCTGAAAGGTTGATCCATATTTAGTGCTTGATTTTTAATAGGCTGTGGGTTAATTTGGACAAGGTATTATAAGCACCAAATTCCAATGACCGGAATTTCCCCTCCCCTCACCCTCTCCCCCATGGGGAGAGGGTGAGGGGAGGGGAGGATCTGAATTTAGGGTAATTGGAATTCCTGTTTGCCGGCAGGCGGGGGAATTCGTTTGAAATTTGTCGTTTGACATTTGGAATTGAATTAGAATCGTGGTCCCATCGTCTAGTGGCCTAGGACACTGGCCTCTCACGTCGGTAACAGGGGTTCGAATCCCCTTGGGACCACCA
>Ga0208457_1000912_pt1 | contig 24353 bp, 18 predicted proteins | sample June2015DPH_10_1_FD_185513 | JGI IMG/M metagenome (GOLD analysis project Ga0208457, IMG submission 185513) | Peatland microbial communities from SPRUCE experiment site at the Marcell Experimental Forest, Minnesota, USA - June2015DPH_10_150... | ecosystem: Environmental > Terrestrial > Soil >... | reverse complement strand
GGTCTGGTGCGCCGGGATAAACCGGCAGGAAGCAGAGAATGAAAGATTCTCACGAGGAAGGAGTAGCGATCCACTCGGCCCCGAGTTTTGCGCTACGTGCTGCGAGGCACGGAGCGAAGCGTAAACAGGGGAATAGGTGGGCTGGGTATGGAGCTTCGAAAATGTGCCATCGGGACGCCGACGCCGTCAGACCAGCGGAAGGCAACATGCACAGGGGCGCTAGCGCAAGTCCCTGGGCAGTCCTGCGTAGTCGTAGACCCCAGACACGCCTAGACACTTTCTGCACGAGAACCGGGAGACCTCGGAGGCATCGGCCGCCGTATAGCGTGGCCGGTCGGCGGGAAAAGGCGATTGCCGTACAGCCCGCAGGCACGTCTTCGAGGGGTCGGACAGTGGCATAGTACCGATGAATCATTCGAACAACACGGGGAAGCCCTTGGCGGAGAATGAAGAGGGAAGGCCGCTGATCAAGGAGAACACTCGTCAGTCCAGCACGCACCCGACGCAGAGCGGGGCACGCGTGTCCCAGGGGTTGATGGGTGTGCGGAAAGCCGCGAAGGAACACAAGGAGACGAAGTTCACCGCCTTGCTCCACCACCTCACGGTCGATTTGCTCCAGGAGAGCTTTTACGCACTGAAGCGGAAAGCGGCGCCTGGGGTGGACGGCACGACGTGGCAGGAGTATGAGATCGGATGGGAAGGTCGACTGGTCGATCTGCACCGCCGGGTCCACCGCGGGGCGTATCGAGCGAAGCCCTCAAGAAGGGTGTATATCCCAAAAGCCGACGGGCGGCAACGCCCGTTGGGGGTCGCGGCCTTGGAGGACAAGATTGTCCAACAGGCCGTGGTCACCATCCTCAACGCGATTTACGAGGAAGACTTTCTGGGCTTCTCGTATGGTTTCCGACCAGGACGCAGCCAGCATCAAGCGCTGGATGCGCTCTCGTATGCGCTCACGCAGAAGCGAGTGAACTATGTGCTGGACGCTGACATCCGGGGATTTTTCGATGCTATTTCACATGCCTGGATGCTCAAGTTTGTCGAGCACGGCGTCGCCGACCGACGGATTCTCCGGCTGATCCAGAAATGGCTGAAAGCCGGGGTGATGGAGGAAGGCGAATGGTCGGAGACGGAGATGGGTACTCCGCAGGGGGCGGTGATTTCACCGCTGCTGGCGAATATCTATCTGCACTACGTCTTTGACCTCTGGGTGAAGGCGTGGCGCAAGAAACACGCCAGGGGAGACGTGATCGTCGTGCGCTATGCCGATGATACGGTCCTGGGGTTCCCATACCCGGCGGAAGCCGACCGTTTTCTGGAGGATTTCCGGGAACGGTTGGGGAAGTTCGGGCTGGAACTGCACCCGGAGAAAACGCGCCGGATCGAGTTCGGGCGGTATGCCGAGCTGAACCGGAAAAGCAGAGGGGAAGGTAAGCCCGAGACGTTCGACTTTCTGGGCTTCACGCATATCAGCGGGAAGAACCGGCAAGGGTACTTTACCGTGAAGCGCCAGACGATCAGCAAGCGCCTGCGGGGGAAGTTGCAGGAAATCAAGCCGCAACTCCGGCGGCGTCGGCACGATCCGGTGGCGCCAACGGGCGAGTGGCTCCGGTCGGTCGTGCAGGGCTACTTCCACTATCACGCGGTACCGGGAAACCTCGACCGCTTGCGGACCTTTCGGGACCGGTTGACCCGACTGTGGCGAACTCAACTGCGCCAACGCAGCCAACGCCACCGCCTCAACTGGGACCGTCTGGGTAAACTCGCGGACCGCTGGTTGCTTGCTCCGCGCGTTCTGCATCCTTGGCCAACGCAGCGCTTCGCCGCCACGCATCCGAGATAAGAGCCGTATGCGCTAACCAGCGCACGTCCGGATCTGTGCGGGGGGTACCGGGTAACCGGTATCCCTACCGCGACCGCCAGCCGGCGGAGTTCAAGAACAACTCCGCGCTACCAGAACCAAAAGGCCCGGTCGCGATTGCGGAAGGCGGATTTGAGATTTCAAATGCGGACGAGAGGCAAATGTCGTATGCGGACGCTGGATTCAGTTACGGTGACCATGGCGCCGGATTTGAGGTCATCACCACATTGTTCCAGCACGCGGACCAGAAGATCCGCGAGCTGTTTGGCTTTCAGCCCTTCGATGCGGATGCGAATCACGAAGGGCTCCGCCGCGCCCGAAAGGGCCAACTGGGCATGAAAATCCGCGTCCAGGGTAACGACGATCTGGCCATGGCGCCGAGCGCGGGCGAGGATGCTTCCATCGTCGGCAGCGGCAAGGCCGACATCGCCGACGTGTTCAGCCTTCAAGCCCGCGTCGCGCAAGTGAAGTATGGTGGAGCGCGGCAGGCCCTGGTCGAGAAGCAGCATCAGCGGGCAACGACCGGGGGAAGAATTTTGTCGTCGAGGGAAGCGGCGGCGAAAGCGAGCGCCTGGCGAATATCTTCGTCTTCGATTTCCGGGTACTCGCGCTTGAGCTCGGCACGGTCGGGATAAGTCGCCAGGGCTTCAAGCACACGGCGAACTGTCAGGCGCATGTTGCGAATGCACGGCGCGCCGTTCATGCGGGCCGGGTCGGTCGTTATGCGGTCTAAGTTCGTCACGGTCTGGTCCTCGCTCCTTAGATTCTACCTTGCGTCGGCCAAAAAACCAAAGGGGCCGGTGTGGGAAGATATTACCTCAGCCAATCGATGTGGATGTGAATCACGGGCGGCCCCCGCCGCGCAACGCCATCAGGCGGTGACCTCGAATTCGGCCAGGTCACGCGCGTAGTCGGGGCAGGCGGCGATCTGTTCGCGGTTGAGATCAGGGAATTCGGCGGTGATTTCCGCGGCAGTCTTCCCCGCCGCCAGATAGCCCAGAATCAAGCTCGCCGGGATGCGGGTTCCCTTCAGGCGCGGCTTCCCATACAGAATTTCCGGGTCGCTCGTGATGTATTCCTTCCACTCGACGGGCATAGCCAACTCCCTAGCAGTGATTCTAGCAATGCGGCGAGCTAAAAGCAAAAGCGGATAGCAGGTGGTCGGTTTTTCACCACTCCGGGACGCTTTACAGGGGCAGGTCAGGTTACGGCGAGAAACCAGTTCGCCCGGAGAGCGACTTTGTGTCCTCGTACAACCCATCGCCAACCCATACTCAAAACCCTAACTACCGGTAAATAAAACAATTACATCTTTTCGATTGACAGTCATCGTGTAGATTTGTGATATGTGTCATCGACAGCCATGTTTATGGCCTGTTACGGTCGCATTTGCGTCGGGTCTTGGGTTCAGGAGTGCCAATTTGCGGCTTTCTGGAACCCACCAAGCCTCAGTCCTTTCCTGCGTGATGAGGCAAGAGCAATGTGGTTCCTCGCCTCTCGATCGTCGAATCAGGTCACTGATGGCCCAATCTGCGCGATCCCCGATTTTGATCTTGGTCACGGCAGCGGGACTGCTGCTGGCGCGGCCAAGTTTGCCCGCAGGCATTGCGCAGGAAAGCAAGGCCGCCGGGTCACCCGACCTCGTGATCGTGCAGGCGCCCGTGCTGCAGTCAGGCGCGCTCTCCCAACGCTTCCCCCAGGGCAGCCGTCTGGTGCGGCTTGAGGCGAAGAGCCATTCTCTAACAGTTCTTACTCCGGACTTCCTCGCCGCCGCCGATCCGCGCCTTTCCTTTGACGGCTCCCGCGTACTTTTCGCGGGGAAAAAATCCCCCGGCGTCCCCTGGCAAATCTGGGAAATGAACACCGACGGGTCCGGTCAGCAGCAGGTCACCCACTGCTCCCAGGATTGCCTGAAGCCTGCCTATCTGCCGCGCGGCGAGATTGTTTTCACGGCTCTTTCCCCGCGCCCGGCGGGCGCGACATCCCAGCTCTGGGTCAGCAAGGTGGATGGCTCCGACGCGCATCCCATCACCTTCGGGCCGGGCGACTTCCAGGTGGAGACCGTTCTGAAGAGTGGAGTGATCCTGGCCACGGCGCGCTCGCCGCTCGTTCCCGCCGATGGGCAGCCGGCCGACCGCCAACTCTACACGCTGCGGCCGGACGGCAGCGGTCTGGCCACACTGCGCTGCGATCACCAGCACGCGGCGCGGCGCACTCAGGCGGAAGAACTCGACGACGGCTCGGTGGTTTTCGTGAAGAGCCCGATATCCCAGGCGGCTCCGGGAGGCGAACTCGCCTGGATTCGCCGCGGGGCGTTGCACAACGCGCCGCTCGCCGCAGGGCCGGTCCGAGTCCTTTCGCCGCAGCCGCTCAGCGCAGAAAAACTGGTGGTGGCGCGCCAAGCCAGCGCCGCGAACTCTCCGCGCCAGAACCTCGCTCTTTACGCCTTCGATGCCACGCACGGCAGATTCGGAGATTTGATTTATGAAGACCCGAAGCTCGCGAGCGTGGCCGCGGTTCCGGTGGCAACACACGAGCCTCCCCGCTGGTACTGGAGCACGCTGAACCCCGCGCTCCAAACCGGGTACTTTGTTTGTCTCGACAGCTACCTGGCCGAGGGCGCTCTCCACGGGCGGCTTGCCGTCCCGCTATCCAAAGTTCGCGTGCTGGGGCTCGACCCTGAAACCCAGCGGGAGACGAGCCTGGGGGAAGCACCCATCGAAGCAGACGGCTCATTCTATATCGCGGTCCCGCCCGATGAGGCGGTACGGTTTGAAGTACTCGACGCTAACAGCCAAATCGTGCGCGAGCAACGGAGCTGGATCTGGTCGCGCTCGGGGGAAGAACACGGGTGCGTGGGCTGCCACGAGGATCGCGCCCGGGCTCCGGAGAACCGTTGGCCGCTGGCGCTGCGTCGCTTTGACACGCCCACCCGGCTGGGCGTCGAGGCCCACCCCCAGGCCGCCCATTGAGGTCTTGATGAATACGTCACTGGCTCGACAAATCGCTCTCGCGGCAATCGCCGCCGGCCTGCTCGGCGCGAGTCTGCGCGCGCCCGCTCAGGGTCCGCCCCCCAAGACTCCGCCGCCCGCCTCGCGCGTTACTTACGAAGACGTCACGGAAAAATCCGGTATCAACTTCAAGCATTCTTTTGGCGAGCAGAAGCTCAGTTCCATCATGGAGGCCACGGGTTCCGGTTGCGCCTGGATTGATTACAACAACGATGGACTCCTCGACCTCTACGTGGTGAGCGGCCGCTACCTGGAGGGTGTCACGAAGTTTTCCAAGCCCGAGGGCGTGGACGCTACAAATCATCTTTACCGCAATAATGGGGACGGAACGTTTACGGACGTCACCGCCCAAGCCGGCGTGGGCGGCAAAGGTTTCGGCATGGGCGTGACCGTCGGCGACTACGACAACGACGGCTACGAGGATATCTACGTTACGGGCTGGAATACCTCCGTCCTTTACCACAACAACGGCGACGGGACCTTTACGGACGTGACCGCCAAGGCCGGCGTTGAGAATCCTCACTTCGGCACGGGCGCGGCGTGGATCGATTACGACCGCGACGGCAAGCTCGATCTCTACGTCGGCAACTACTTGAAGTTCGATCCCAACGCCAAGCGTGAGTACTTCACCGCCGACGCCTTCCCCGGCCCGCTGGACTACGAAGGCGACGCCGATCGCCTCTTCCACAACAACGGCGACGGCACGTTTACGGACGTCTCGCACAAAGCCGGCATCGATAATCCGCTGGGCCGCGCCATGGGGCTGACCGCCGGTGATTTCGACAACGACGGCTGGCCGGACATCTACATCGCCAACGACACGATGGAAAGCTACATGTACCACAACAATCACGACGGCACGTTCACCAACGTGGCGTCGGACGTGAATACGGCCTTCGGCGCCAACGGCGAAGCGACCTCCGCCATGAACCCCATCTTCGGCGACTACGACAACGACGGCTGGCAGGACCTGTTCGTCTCCGACATGCGCTACCACCGCCTGTTCCATAACCCCGGCGCCAAAGGCTTCTGGCTCGACACTACGGTCGAGACGGGCGTGGCGGCGGTTTCCGGCCAATACGTAGCGTGGGGCGACGGCTTCTACGATTACGATAACGACGGCTGGAAAGACATCTTCGTGGTAAATGGCGGCCTGCACTGGCTGATTCCCATGGAGGATTCCCTGCTGCGCAACAATGGGGATGGCACGTTCACGGATGTGTCGTCGCAGTCCGGCGACTATTTCAAGGTCAAGAAAGTCGGGCGCGGGGCCTGCTTCGGCGACTACGACAACGACGGCTACATGGACGTCTTCATTGTGGTCCTGGGCGGCAAAGGCATCCTGCTGCACGCCAAGCCACCCGCCTCCGGCCCGCGCAATCATTGGCTGACCATCAAGTTGGCCGGCAGCAAGAGTAATCGCGATGGCTTTGGAGCACGCCTGGAAGCCATTGCGGGCGATTCGCACCAATACGTTGAGGCGGCTTCCGAAAATGGCTACCTCTCCCAGGGCGACCCTCGCCCGCACTTCGGTTTGGGCCAGCACGCGGAAGTGGACAAGCTCATCATTCATTGGCCGAGCGGCACGGAGCAGGTGCTGGAGCACGTGAAGGCAGACCAGATTCTCACCGTAAAAGAGCCTGACGGCAGTCCGGCCTCAGGAGGCAAGGGACGATAAACAAAGGCGAAGAACAAGTCAAAAGGCAAAGCGCAATGCGCAAAACGCAAAACCAGAATGCCCAAAACGGTCTTCTTGGATCATGGCAGTCCCGCTTGGGGCTTTGCCTTTTGCCTTTTGCGCTTTGCCTTTTGATTTACTCCGCACCGATGGCCGCAACTCTCAGCTCGCAGGCCGAGGCTCCGGCAGAGCCTGCGTACCTGACCCCGGGTGAACTCAAGCTCGCGGCGGATGGGAAGAAGCTCTTTGTGGCTTGCGAGGGCAATGACTCCATCCTGGCCGTCGACACGCAATCGAAACAAGTGGTGGCACGCGCCCCGGTTGGCCACCGGCCCAGAGGCATTACCCTCTCGCCGGACGGCAAGACCCTCTACGTCTCGAACGCATGGAGCGACACGGTCAGCGAAGTCGATGTGGATTCGTTCCAGGTAAAGCGGACTCTGAACACCGGCTGGGGGCCAGTGGGCCTGACCACGGATCGCGCCGGCAAGACGCTTTACGTCGCCAACAGCATCGCCGACAGTGTCTCATTGATTGACCTGGCCTCGGGCACAGAAATCAAGCGCTTCAGCACGCATCGCTATCCCGAGCAGGTGGCGCTCTCGCGTGACGGCCGGCGGGTTTACGTCTCGAACGTCCTGCCCCACCTCTCGCCTTACGATCAGCCACCCGTTTCCGAGTTGCTGGCCCTGGACGCCACCAAGCAAGTGGTCGCGGAGCGCATTCTGGTTCCCGGGGTGATTGAGCTACGCCATATCGCCGAAGCGCCTCCCGGGCTGGGAGGGTATCTCCTGGTTCCTTTCGTGCGGCCGAAGAATCTCGGGCCCCTCATCCAGGTGAGCCAGGGATGGGTGCTGACGCACGGGATGGCGGTGGTTCGGCCCGCCCTGCACGAACCAGCGGGCGAAGCGCAATCGAAGGTGACCCAAGTTCTTCTCGACGACATCGATTACTACTTCGCCGGCAATGACGGCGTGGCCTTTACGCCCGACGGCCACCGTGCGGTTGTGACTTCCGCTGAGGCCAACTTCGTCTCCGTGCTCGATACGGCCAAACTCGCGCGCCGCCTGCAGCAGGTCCCCGCGGAAGAACTTGCGGACCGGCTTGATTCCGCCACTACCTTCGTCGTGGCACGTCTGGGGACCGGCCACAATCCGACCGCGGTCGCGGTTTCTCCTGACGGCCTTCGGGCCTATGTCGCGAATCGTCTGGACGATTCCCTGACGGTTGTGGATCTGGCGCGCTTGCAGGTCGCATCCACAATCGATCTGGGGGGACCGAGGTCCCTCACGCCGATGCGGCGCGGCGAGCAATTGTTCTTTTCCGCGAAGTATTGCTTCCAGGGCCAGTTTGCCTGCGGCACCTGCCATCCGAACTCGCACCTGGACGGCCTGGCGTGGAATCTCGAGACGCCCCAACTGGGACGCGACCGCGTGGCCAACCGCACGCTACGCGGAATTCGCGAGACGGCGCCTTACAAGTGGAACGGTCACAATCCCGATCTCGCCACGCAGTGCGGCCCGCGCATCGCCAAGTTTCTGTTCCGCTCGGAGGGATTCAACACCCCGGAACTGGAGGCTCTGGTCACTTATATCAACAACATTCCCTTGGCGCCCAACCGGCACCTTGGGCCCGACGGGCAGTTGACCGAGGCGCAGGAGCGCGGCAAAGCCATCTTTTACCGCGACCACACCAATGACGGCCGAGCCATTCCCATCCAGAACCGCTGCTATGTGTGCCACCCGGCGGAGACGCATTACACCAACCGGATCAGCACCGAGGTGCGCTCCGCCACCAAGTATGACACCAGCGGATTGCTCGACACCCCGCAGCTCGAGCGCGTCTACGAAGACGCGCCCTACCTGCACAACGGCGAGGCGCTGACGCTCGAGGAAATCTGGACAGTGTTCAACAACTACGATACGCACGGCATTACCTCAGACATGGGCAAGGAGCAGTTGAACGACCTTATAGAGTACTTGAAGACGTTGTAGAAATGGCAATGAACACGTCAAAAGGCAAAGCGCAAAAGTCAAAAGGCAAAAGTACAGGACGGACGGCAATGATTCAAATTAATCTCGGTTCACCGCGTCGCGAAAAACAAGTCAAAAGGCAAAGCCGGGGCAAAGACTGCCATGCTTCGCGAAGGTGGTTTTTGTGTTCCTACTTTTGCCTTTTGCCTTTTGCGTTGTGCCTTTTGATTTTCCCGGCAACCTTCTCTTTCGCTGTGGAGCGGCCGCACCTCATTACGCGCTGGGAAAATTACACCACCGCGACGGGCATGCCCGATGCCAAGGTCTTCTGCGTCGCCGTGGACGGCAACCGCGTGTGGGCGGGCACTGAAGACGGCCTGGCCCTCATCGAAAACGGCAAAGTGGTGAAGGTCTACAAACCTGAGGACGGCCTGGCACACCGCGCGGTGATGGGCGTGGCCGTGGACAAGAACACCGGCGACCTTTGGATCGCGACCTTCGGCGGCGTCAGCCACTTCTCCGGCGGCCACTTTGAGAATTTCACCAACCTGACCAGTGGCCTGCTGAATGATATCTGTTACGGCATTGCCGTGGTGGACCAGTACGTCTGGGTGACCACCACCGCCGGCGTCAGCCGCTACAACACCTATAGCGGCGAGTGGACCAACTGGAGCGAGAAGAACGCGCCCTTTCACGAGCCCTGGGCTTACGGCGTCGCTCCGGCCGGAAACAAAATGTACTTCGCGATCTGGGGCGGCGGACTGCTCGAGTACGATGTGGCCGGCAACTACTGGAAGCCCTACACCGACCCGGACGAGGAGATGGAAACGGTGCTCTTCCGCAACCAGGGACTGATTCACATCATTGTCTCCAACGTCACCTGGAATCCCGACACCCAGATGGTCTGGGCCTCCACCTATTTCGGCTTGAGTGGTTATGACGGCCGCAACTGGCACAACTACCTGACGATGGACAGCGGCCTCGCCTCGGACTTCATCAACGCTCCCAAGTCGCGTCGCAACGAGGTCTGGGCCTGCACCGACAAGGGGCTCAGCATGCTCGATTACTCCACCAACACCTGGGTCAGTTACTGGCCCGGCAAGCAGAAAAGCCAGGGTGAAATTGAAATAACCTGGCCGGATCGCACCAAGCAGAAACTCTTTACCCCTACCGCCCTCGCACACAACTACATCCTGAACCTGGACTTTCAGGGTGAAGACATTTGGGTGGCCACAGCCCAAGGGCTGAGCCACGGAATTCGTGAACCTCAGAAGGAGGCTCAACTTTATGCCCACACCAGAAACCCTCGTAGCACCGGAGACCTCGCACCAGGCCATCCCCAAGAAGGCCATTAGTGCGCCGGAGGCCTTGAATGAAGCCCCTGACTACGCCAAGCCTTCGTCATTCTCTCGCGGGCTACGGCTGGATATCAAAGGCATTACGATCCTGCTGATCTCGGGCACGGCCAGCGTGGATGACCAGGGAAGAAGCATTCACGTGGGCGACTTTCGTGCCCAGACCTGGCGGACGTACCAGAACATCACCAAGTTGCTGGAGGCCGAGGGCGCCACGTGGAAAGATATCGTCCGCACCACCTGCTACCTGCGCGACATCGAGCGCGACTATGAAGCCTTTAACGAGATCCGGACGCAGTTCTTCCAGGAGCAGGGCCTCAAACCGCTGCCCGCCTCCACCGGCATCCAGGCGATTCTGTGCCGCCCGGAACTGCTGGTCGAAATCGAGGCGATGGCGATCTTCGAGTCGGACCGCAACGCCGGCAAGAACGGAAAGGAATGTCCTTAGTCCAATGTCCGAAGTCCGAAGCCTCCGACAACGGACACCGGACCTCGGACTTCGGACCAGCGACAGGGAGTATGGCCATGAGAATCTCAGGACAGCTCACCCCGGATGATTTACCGCACATCAGTCCGCTCCTCAGCCGCCAGACTAACCCGCAATACGGCGAGGACCGGACCCGCGTGGTGGAAGTGGGTAGAGTGCGCTTCGGCGACGGCCGCCCGGTGGTGATCGCCGGGCCCTGCGCCGTGGAAAGCCACGACCAGACGCTGGCCGTGGCGCGCGCCGTCGAGCGTGCCGGCGGCGACATGCTGCGGGGCGGCGCCTACAAGCCCCGTACTTCGCCCCACGATTTCCAGGGCATGGGCATGGAAGGCCTCTGCATCCTGCGCATCGCACGCGAGCAAACCGGCCTGCCCATTGTCACGGAAGTCATGGACACCCGGCTGGTGGAGCAGGTGGCCGAGTACGCCGACATGCTGCAAATCGGCTCCCGCAACATGCAGAACTATACCCTACTGGCGGAAGTGGGGCGCGCCGGCAAGCCCGTGCTGCTGAAACGCGGCATGGCGGCCAGCCTCTGCGAGTGGCTGGGCGCCGCGGAGTACATCGCCAAGCAGGGCAACCTCAATATCGTGCTCTGCGAGCGCGGCATCAAGGCGTTTCCGGCCGGGGAGTATTCGCGCTTTGTGCTGGACTTGAACGTCATCCCCGCGGTGCAGGCCAACACCTTCCTGCCCGTCATCGTCGATCCCAGCCACGCCACGGGTGTCGCCTCCATGGTCGAACCCGCCAGCCGCGCGGCGCTGGAATTCGGCAGCCACGGCCTGATGATTGAGGTCGCCGACTTCGCCTCCGGACGGCCGCGCTGCGACGCTGACCAGGCCATTAACGGCGAAACCCTGGCGCGTATCGTGAAGTTTGCCCGAAGTCACCATGAGCGCCTGCTGGTGAACCAGGCGGCAGTCTGAGGTCCTTCGCTGTCATCCTGAGCGCAGCGAAGGACCTCGGTATTTCGCTCAGGTTGACAGTTTTTGGGAGATTCCATGAAAAACACATGCCTTGGCTTGATCCTTCTGATGCTGCTGGCCACGCTGGCTGTAGCCGCCCCACAGTATAAAGATCCCGACGAGACTCCCAAAGACGCCGTCGTCAAGCGGGATGAAACGGTGAAGCCAGAGGGCCGCTACGCCAACATGCCGGATGAGGCGGTGCCCTACCGCCGCTTCACCAAGCCCTATTACGACTGGTTCGTACGCGAAGACACCCTCCAGTATCACGGCGCAGCGGACCAGCGGCCCGATGGCGATCCGGCCAAGCTGAGCAAGATTGCCATCGGATTTTTCAGCCCGGTCGAGAACAACCCCGAATCCATCTTCGGCATTCCCGCGTTGCACGGCGCCGAGCTCGCCATCGAGCAAGCGAACGTGCGGGGCGGATACAAAGGCAAGCCGTATGCACTCAAGCTTCACAACGAGTCGGCTTTGTGGGGAGCTTCCTCGACTGAGCTGGTGAAAATGCTCTTCGATGAGAACTGCTGGGGCATGGTGGGGTGCATCGATGGCCAGAACTGCCATATCGTGCTGCGAACCACACTTAAGCTGGAAGTGCCCATGGTGGACATCGGCACTACGGACCGCACTGTCACCGAAACGCGCATCCAGTGGCTGCTGCATAACTTTCCGGATGATCGCCAGCAGGGTTACACGCTGGCCGACTATGTTTTCAAAACCCTCAAGTTGAAACGCATCGGCGTGTTGCGCACCCAGACGCGCTACGCGCGCATCGGCGTCGGAGAGTTCAACGACGAGGCGCGCCGCATGGGGCGCCAGCCGATATTGGAAGTGAAGTTCGAGCGCGGCGACAAGGATTTCGCGAACCAGCTCCGCATGTTGCGCGACGCCAAGGTTGAAGGCGTGGTCCTCTGGGGAGAGGCAGCGGAAGCCGGCCTGATCCTGAAACAGATGCGCGAGATGGGCATGAAACAGCCAGTGTTTGGCAGCAGCCGAATTGCTTATCCTCAGTTCCTGCAGATCGCTGGGCCGGCCGCCGAGGGCGTCGTCCTGACTTCCGCGCTCGACCCCACCCGGCAGGATCCAAGGTGGCAGGCTTTCCGCGAGGCCTACCTCCAAAAGTTCCACGAGGAGCCCATCGACTATGCTGCTTATGCCTACGATGGTATGAACATCCTGATTGCCGCCATCGAAAAGGCCGGCCTCAACCGCGGGCGGATCATGGATGCGCTGCGCGACTACCAGATGAAAACCTACCAGGGCGTGACCGGCACGGACTACTTCGACCACACGCTCAACAACATCGCGCCCGTCAACTTGGCACGCGTCAAGGACGGTAAGTTCGAATACTGGCTGGCGCCTCGCCAGAGCGGACACGAAGGCGTCGCCCATAGCGGCGGGAAGTAACAGGAAGAGCAAGTCAAAAGGCAAAGCGCAAAAGGCAAAAGTCAAAAGTGCAGGACGCAATGATTCGAATTAGTTGTGATTCCCAGCATCAGAAAGAGCAAGTCAAAAGGCAAAGCCAGCCACTCTTGCCTTTTGCCTTTTGCCTTTTGCCTTTTGCCTTCTCCCTCTACCTGCTGAGTCTCTTCGCTGTCCTGTGCTTCGCGCAGGCGCCGCTCGCCGCCCCTTACGCCGCCCTCAACCGCGACGCAGTCAACTACAACGGCCCGGGACGCGATGCCGGACACGATCTGGCCGGCACGGACATCCGCCTCGGCTTGCTCGCACCGCTGGCCGGCCCACGCCAACCCGAGGGTGAGGCGCTCGCCCGCGCCGCCCAGATGGCCGTTGATGAAGAGAACTCCACTTCCCTGCCCGCCGGCCGGCGCCTGGTGCTCGTCACGCGCGACGAGAGCGGGCCGTGGGGCCAAGCCTCCGCAGAGATCGTCCACCTGGTATTCGATGATCAAGCCGTGGCGCTGATCACTTCTGCCGAGGGCGGCGCTGCGCACCTGGCCGAGCAGGTCGGAAACAAAGTCGGCATCCCCATCCTGACGCTTTCTACCGACACCACCACGACCGAAATCAATTTGCCCTGGATCTTCCGCCTGGGGCCTGCCGACGCCGCGCAGGCGCAAGCCTTCGCGCGCGATATCTATCTCGAAAGGAAGCTGCAGCGCGTCGTGCTCCTTACTGAGAACGACCACGATGGCCGCATGGGTGGCGAGGAATTTGAGAAAGCCGCGCGCCAGATGAATGCGCCCGCGCCGACCCGGATGGCGCTCGAGCCGGAGAAATCACTAGCGGACATATCCCTCGCGGGACTCGAAAGCGCGCAGGCAGTCGTCATCTGGGCCGGCGCCGCGGCCGCCAAGCTGCTCGCGACGCGCGTGCGCGAAACATTACCCCAAGCCCCGCTCTACCTCTGCCGCAAGGCAGTACAGGGCGATAGGAGCGCCCTGGCCCGTCCCCGCTGCCGCGCCTGCGCTGACGACGACGCCGGCATCTGGACCGCAAAGGCGCCCGAAGGGCAGGCGGAGTCCCGTCGAGGCTTCGAGCAGCGCTACCGCCAGCGCTTCGGAGCCGAGCCCGGAATGGGCGCGGCCCAGGCCTACGATGCCGTGCACGTTCTGGCCGCTTCGCTCCGCCAGTCCGGACCAAACCGAGCCCGCCTGCGCGACGCCCTGTCCCAGGTTTCCGCCTTCCCCGGCGCCGCGGGCCTCATCTCCTTCGATCACGCCGGCAATGACCTTACCGCAGTCACCCTAACCCGCCTCCCCTGAGTGTGTGGCGGGGGGCCACCAGTGACCACAACCAAACATGACGTAGAGTCTTGTAGGGCCGGGGCTTGCCCCGGCCTAGGCCGCCCCGAGGGGCGGCCCTACACACACGACGAAAAATGTTTACCTGAGAAACGAGGAATTACGATACTGCAGCGCGTAGCCCTCACTTCGCCTCTTTCCAATTCCGGCCCACGCCCAGGTCGACTTTGAGCGGTACGCGCATGGGGTAGGCACCTTCCATTTCCGCCCGCACGATTTCCCGCGAGCGGTCGAGTTCCGCCTCCGGAGCTTCGAAGACCAGTTCATCGTGTACGGTGAGAATCATGCGCGTTTCGAGCTTCTCCTGCCTGAGGCGCGCCTGAACCTTCACCATCGCAAGCTTCAGCAGGTCGGCAGCGGTGCCCTGCAGCGGCGTATTCATGGCCTCGCGTTCGGCTCGATTGCGCGAGGTCGCGTCGTTGCTGCTGATTTCGGGAATCGGCCGTAGGCGCCCGAAAAGCGTGCGCACGCGCCCCGTCGACCGCGCTTGCTCGACTAGGCCTTCGAGGTATTCTTTCACTCCGCGGTAGCGTTCAAAGTAAGCGTCGATATAACGCTGCGCCTCGCTTTTGCTTGAGCCCGTGCGGCCCGCCAGGCCGAATGAACTGAGCCCGTAGATCACCCCGTAGTTGATGGCCTTGGCCATGCGGCGGTGTTCGTGGGTCTGAAGGCCCGCCGGCACGCCAAAAATTTCCTGCGCGGTGCGCGCGTGAATGTCCTCGTGGCGCGTGAAGGCCTCGATCAACCGCGGGTCCTGGGAAAGATGCGCCAGCACGCGCAGCTCAATCTGCGAATAGTCCGCGGAAATCAGCCGCCACCCCGGCTCGGCGACGAACGCCGAACGGATGCGCAGGCCGAACTCGTCACCGATGGGAATATTCTGTAGATTCGGATTGGAAGATGAGAGCCGGCCGGTCCGCGCCACGGTCTGGTTGAAGCTCGTGTGCAGGCGGCCGGTTTCCGGATGGATGAACTTCGGCAGCGCGTCAATGTAAGTGGATTTCAGCTTGGCGCGCGTGCGGTACTCAATGATCCGGCGCGGCAGGTCGTGCTTTTCAGCGAGCGCTTCCAGCACCGACGCGTCGGTGGAATACTGGCCGCTCTTCTTCAGGCGCTTGCCCCCGGGCAGCTTGAGTTTTTCAAACAGGATCTCGCCGAGCTGCTTGGGAGAGTCGATATCGAAGGACCCGCCGGCCAGCTCGTAGATCTCGCGCGTCAGGGTGGTCAGCTCCTTGCCGAACTCCCCGGACATGCGCGCCAGGATTCCGGCGTCGATGCGCACACCCACGGCTTCCACTTCCGCGAGCACGGCGGCGAGCGGCAACTCGATTTCGTCGTAGAGCTTCCTTAAATCCTCGCGCTCGATTTCCGGACGCAGCAGCCCGGCGAGGTCGTGCGTGCGGCCGGCGGCTGCCGCGAGCGAGGCGGAAATCTTGCAGCCCTGCCGCCGTAACACGACGTCCGCGAGATTTTGGCTCGAGGCCAAGGGTTCAAGCAGGTAGGAATAGAGCATCGTGTCGTCGGCAACGCCCGCGAGGGAAACTTCCCGCTTGCCAAGAAGCAGCCGCAACAACTTGGAATTGTGCACGGCCTTGCGGCGCGCGGCATCGCGCAAGCTCGGCGCGAGCGCGGCCAGCAAAGCCGCCGAATCGCCCCACGCGACGGTCGAAAGCCGCTTGCCATCCGAGAGACCCAGGCCGGTTAGCCGCCCGGCAAAGCCTTCTTCGCCCTCCACGCCCATGGCTAAAGCGAGCGGCGCGCCGCTGTCAGTCGCCTGGAGCCAGCGCTCCACAGCCTGCGGTGAGGCGAGTTCTTCAGACTCGATTGCAGCCTCCAAGGCCGCGGGCGCTTCTTCCAAAAACTCCCGCAACAGCGAGGCGAAACCCAACTCCTGGCAGAGAGCCTTCACCTCGGCGAGATCCAGGGGGCCGCGCCGCAGTTGCTCAAGGCTGGTTTCCAGCGGGACGTCTGTCCGAATCGTGGCCAGCTCGCGGCTGAGCAGCGCTTCCTGGCGAAAGTCGCGCAGCGCTTCGCGGTAGCTCTGTCTCTTCACTTTCTCGTAACTTGCCAGTACTTCTTCGAGCGTGCCGAACTGCTGGATCAGTTCGGTTGCTCCCTTGGGGCCAATGTAGCTTCGCCGCTTCTCACCTTCTGCGAGTGGCGGCTCATGGCCGGGCAGCGGGCGCGCCCCCGGGATGTTGTCGCTAGGGTCGCCGGTGAGCGCGAGCCAGTCAACCACCTGCGAGGGGGCAACCCCCAGGATTTCCTTCACCTTCCCGGCATCGCAAAGCGTCTCGCCCTCGCTCGCACCCCGCGAGGGCTTCAGCACACGCACCCGATCGTTGACCAACTGAAACAGGTCCTCGTCGCCGGAAACGATGAGGACGTCAACGCCCTCCGTGGAGCCAGCCTGCGCGAGCGTGCCGATTACGTCGTCGGCTTCGAAGCCTTCACGCTCGACGAGCGGTAATCCCAAGGCGCGGCAGAATCGCCGCACGAAGGGAAGCTGAACCGCGAGGTCTTCCGGGAACTCCGGGCGGTTGGCTTTGTACTCTTGGAAGAGTTTGTCGCGAAAGGTGGGGGCGGCGAGGTCGAAGGCAACCGCCAGGTAAGCAGGGTGATGATCTTTGAGGAGCTTCCGCAAGGTGCGCAGGAAGATATAGACGGCCTTGGTGGGCAGTCCGCTGGGCGCGACCAGCGCCATCTGCATGGGCGCAAAGAAGGCGCGAAACACGAGCGACATGGCATCAATCAGGAATAACGTCTGGGCGGGTTGGGGCAAAGCCATCCTCCTCGCTGCGGGCTTAAGAACGCAAACCATTCTACCTCAACCCTGGGTGCGGCCAAGGTCCAGGGCGGGTTGGCCCACATAGCGCGACCGTTGGCCGCAACCCAAGAAGGATTTCACCACAGAGGCCACAGAGGTCACGGAGAACAGACGCAGAAAAAACCTGTGGGCCAACAAACTAAGGTAATGGTAATCCCTAGCCGCGCCAGCAGAAGTACCTTTCTCTGTGGTCTCTGTGCGCTCTGTGGTGAGCATTTTGTCCGAAGCGCGAGAAGAATTTCGGAATGAGGAGTACAGAGGAACGTCGAGAGGGCCTCTGCGCAGAGTGGCGCGAAACCTGCAATATTGTTGTATCATTACCACACTCATCATTTCGCCTTGGAGACGAGTGCAGTGTATCCGCTTGAAAAATAAGACTAATGCAAATTACGCGATTATGGCATCCAAGCTGCAACCTCTTTGTATTTGCGTCGGGGAGGGATTTTGGATTCACAACATACTCTGGCTTCAGCGGTTTCACTTTCCGGAATTGGGTTGCACACCGGGGTGAATGTCAACTTACGGTTGTGCCCGGCACCCGCGAACAGCGGCATCGTGTTCAAGCGCACTGATCTGGACGGCTTCCGGATCGAGGCGCATTCCCGCCACGTCGCCCGCGTAAGCTATGCTACTAGTCTAATGAAAAAGGGAGTACTCATCTCGACCACGGAGCATCTGCTTTCGGCGCTGGCGGGCCTGGGGGTCGATAACGCCCTGGTCGAGATCGACAACCTGGAACTGCCTATCGTGGATGGCAGCGCCCTGCCCTTCGTGGAATTGATCCGCCAGGCGGGCCTGCGCCCGCAGCGCGCCCGACGGCTCTACGCACGAATCCTGAAGTCCGTGGAGATCGTGGACGGCGCGAAGCGCATCGCCATCCATCCCGCGGCAACCTTTCAGGTCTCTTACTCCATTGACTTCCCGCATCCGGTCATCGGCGCTGAATCGCTGGACTTCACTCCGGGCGCCGGAAAGTATGAAACCGAAATTGCACCGGCGCGCACCTTCGGCTTCCTGGAAGAGGTCGAAATGCTGCTGAAGAGCGGGTTGGTCAAGGGCGGCTCACTCGCGAATGTGGTGGTCCTGGACCGCGAGCGGGTGATGAATCCCGAGGGCCTGCGTTTCCCCGACGAATTCTGCCGTCACAAGATTCTGGACCTGATCGGAGACATCTCCCTCCTGGGGCATCCCCTGATCGGCCACGTCATCGCCGACCGGGCCGGCCACGCCATGCACGCCCAACTGGTCTCCCACCTGCTGCGGCAAAAGGATTGCTGGACTCTCGCTGCTGGCGCCGAGACGGGTTCGCGCGTCCTCTCTCCCAGACCCGCCGAACTGGCTGCGAGCGGCGCGGCGGTCTAGCCCGGATTTTTCACCACGGGTTTGGAAGGCCGGGGCTTCGCAGGCTGCGGAGAAACCGCCAATGCTGTCATCCTGAGCGAAGCGAAGGACCCCTGTAGTTGAATCTTCAAGCAAATACAGAGGTCCTTCGTCGGCTTCGCCTCCTCAGGATGACAGTGTAAGGGATTTTTCCGCAGCCTGCGAAGCCCCGCCGTTGCGAGGACTTCCTGATTATTACCCTGCCCCCCTTTTCCCCACGCCGCGCAGGGTCACATGGAACAGCAGTAAGTCATTTGCTATACTTACTGCCGAGCCGACGAACTCTGCGGCTCAAGGGCCTGTGTGAAAACCTGCCAATTGTTCCGCTGGGTAGTGGTCACTCTGGCTCATTAGGGGGCGGCATGAGCCTTGCGCAACCAGAAAAAGAACTCAGTATCTATGAATCCATGGCAGCCAGATTCGATGTGGCGGCGCACAAACTGAACCTGGATGAAGGTGTGACGCGCTATCTCCGTACACCCAACCGCGAGATCATCGTCCACATCCCGGTCATTATGGACAATGGCAAGCTGGAGGTTTTTGACGGCTACCGCGTGCAGCACAGTATCGCGCGCGGACCCTGCAAAGGAGGATTGCGCTACTCACCAACCGTCACCCTCGACGAGATCCGCGGCCTGGCCGCCGAAATGACCTGGAAGTGCGCCGTGGTCAACATACCTTTTGGCGGCGCCAAGGGCGGGGTTGTGTGCGACCCCTCGAAGCTTTCCATGGGTGAACTGGAACGTATCACACGGCGGTACACGGCGGAAATCCTGGACTACATCGGGCCGGAGCGCGACGTGCCGGCCCCCGACATGAACACCAACGAGCAGACGATGGCCTGGATCATGGACACCTATTCCATGAACGTCCGGCACACCGTAACAGCCAGCGTGACCGGAAAGCCGCTCGACCTGGGTGGCTCCGCCGGGCGTCGCGAGGCGACTGGGCGCGGGTGCATGATCGCCGCAGACCAGGCGCTCAAACGCTTCGGATGGCGTCCGGAGGCTACCCGCGTGATCGTCCAGGGCTTTGGCAACGTAGGCTCGCAAGCGGCTCGCCTGATGCATGAGAGCGGGTACAAGATTATCGGCGTCGCGGATATCACGGGCGGCGTGTTTAACCCCTCCGGCATCGATATCCCTCGCCTGCTGGAATACACCGGGCAGCATAAGACGCTCGACGGCTACGAGGGAGGCGATAACATCGGCGCCCAGGAGATCCTGGAGCAGGATTGCGAAGTGCTGCTGCCGGCGGCCACCGAAAGCGTGATCACCAGCAAGAATGCGCACAAGGTGAAGGCGCACCTCCTGGTGGAGGGCGCCAACAGTCCCACCACACCTCCTGCCGACGACATCCTCTTTGAGCGTGGCGTGTTCGTGATCCCGGATATCCTGGCCAACGCGGGCGGTGTCACGGTTTCCTACTTCGAATGGGTGCAGGACCGCCAAGGCTACTTCTGGTCGGAGGCAACGGTCAATGACCGCCTGAAACAGATCATGGTCTCCGCCTTCGACGGCGTGGTGAGCTACGGCGAGAAACACAAGGTCAACAACCGCATCGCCGCCTACATGCTGGCCATCGACCGCGTGGCTTTCACCCTGAAGCTGCGCGGAATTTACGCCTGAGCTACGCTTGTTCGCCCGAAGCGTCACTCCCGGCACGACGGCGCCCCACCCTCGTGGATGAGGCAGCAGGGCATTCTGGAGGAGGAACGATGAGTGAAACGGCCGGCTCGAAGTTGAGAATTCATTACCTGCAGCATGCACCCTTTGAACCACCCGCCGGAGTTGCCGCCTGGGCTCTCCGGAAAGGACATACTCTGAGGAGTAGCCGCTTCTATCTTGGGGAGCCTCTCCCTGCGCTCCATGATTTCGACTGGCTGGTCGTCATGGGCGGGCCGCTGAGCGTGCACGATGAGGCGGCTTATCCTCGCTTCACCGGCGAAAAGAAGCTGATCGAGCAGGCCATAAAAGCGCGCAAGCGAATACTGGGCGTCTGCCTGGGCGCACAACTCCTGGCAGATGTGCTGGGAGCAAAGGTTCGCCGGAGCCGGCACAAGGAAATCGGTTGGTTCCCGGTCCGTCTCACACCGCAAGGAGACTCCTCCGGCCCTCTAAGAGATTTCCCGCAGCCGTTTCCTGCCTTCCACTGGCACGAAGAAACCTTTGAGATTCCCGCCGGCGCTGTGCACTTGGCCGAGACCGAAGCCTGCAAGAATCAGGCATTCGAGTTCGGGGGAACCGTCGTGGGACTGCAATTTCACTTGGAAGTGACGCGGGGGGGCGTCCGGGCGCTGATCCAACACTGTCAAGCTGACCTCGGTTTAGGCCAGTATCAGCAGCCCCCTGACCAGATCCTGGCTCGTAAGGAGGAGTTCGGCATCATCAGACGGCTTTTGCCTAAAATGCTCGAGCGCATGGCGGCGCGGTGAAATCGCCAGGCAACGCCGCCGTTTCTCCCCCGGGTTGACAAAAGAAGCGCGAGAAACGAAAATCACTTCGCCGATGAGACAAACCTCTTGGGAACCAAGAAACTGAAAGGATCGGAACTCCATGCCCGAATTTGACGCTGAAAAGGAATCCAAGCAATTCTACGCCGACATTCCGGCGAGGCACGAACCCTTCTTCTTGAAGGGTGCGGGTGCGCTCGACTGGGGGATGCAGAACCGGCTGGCGAGGGTGTTCAATCCCGCCTCCGGCCGGACGGTCATGCTGGCCATCGATCACGGATATTTCCAGGGGCCCACGACCGGCCTGGAGCGGATCGACTTGAACATCGTGCCCCTTCTGCCTTACGCCAACGCCCTGATGCTGACGCGCGGCATCCTGCGCACCACCATCCCCGCTGCCTTCTCGCACGGCGTCGTGCTGCGCGCCAGCGGCGGGCCGAGCATCCTGAAGGAGCTTTCGAACGAGCTGATTGCCGTCGACGTGGAAGACAGTGTGCGGCTCAATGTTTCCGCCATGGCTGTACAGGTCTTTATCGGCGGCGAATTTGAGACGCAATCCATTCACAATATGACGCGCCTGGTGGACGCAGGCCTGCGTTACGGAATTGCCACGCTGGGCGTGACGGCGGTGGGCAAGGACATGGTGCGTAATGCCAAGTACTTCCGTCTGGCCTGCCGGATTTGCGCCGAATTGGGCGCGCAGGTTGTCAAAACCTATTACGTGCCGGAAGGCTTCGAGACGATCACAGCCTCCTGCCCGGTGCCCGTGGTGATGGCGGGCGGCAAGAAATTGCCTGAACTTGAGGCCTTGGATATGGCTTACCGAGCCGTCAGCGAAGGTGCTGCGGGCGTGGACATGGGCCGCAACATTTTCCAGTCGGATGCTCCGGTGGCAATGATTCAGGCGGTCGGAAAAGTGGTCCACGAGCTGCTGAAGCCGCAGCAGGCTTACGACTTCTATCAAACGCTTCGGCACGCGAAGCCGGAAACCGTGGCAAAGTAGGCGGGGGGAAAGCATGGCAAAACCCAAAGGCCTCGAATTGCTGCGCGCCGCCGCGCCGACCGTCAGCATTGGTGTGGTCACGGCCAACCTGCTTTCCTTGGGATCGGAAATCGCGCTGCTGGAGCGGACAGGCGCAAAGTTGGCGCACATCGATGTGATGGACGGTTGCTTCTGCCCCATGATGACGGTGGGGCCGCCCTTCATCAAGGCCATCAAGACTTCCCTGCTGAAAGACGTGCATTTGATGATTGACGAGCCGCTCGAAAAGGTGGCGGAGTATGTGGCGGTGGGCGCCGACATCGTCACGATTCATCCCGAGGCCTGCTCGCACGTGCATCGGGTGCTGCAGAAGTTAGGCACGCTCACGAACGTGAACGACGCCGAACGAGGCATCGTCCGCGGTGTGGCGCTGAACCCGGGAACGCCGCTGGAGGTCCTCGAACCGCTGCTCGACCAGGTCGAGATGATCATGCTCCTGGCGGTAAATCCGGGCTGGTCAGGTCAGAAATACACGGCCGCCACCACACGCCGCATCGCCCGCGTCGAGCGCATGATCGCGGATTCAGCCAGAGATATCATCCTGTGCGTCGATGGCGGCATCACTAAAGAGAATATCGCGGAGGTCGCGGCGACCGGAGTTGACCTCATCGTAGCCGGCAGCGCGGTGTTTGACGGCAAAACGCCTGAGGCCAACGCGCGGTTCATGCTGGAAGCGGTGGCGAAGGCAGCGCGCGGCCGGAGGTCGGGAGCGAGCGCCTAGGTCCAATCGTTGGACACCTCCTCTATCCTGCAGGACATTAGCGAGGAACCCCCTCACCCGCCCTCGTACCTCGGGCACCCTCTCCCCAAGGGAGAGGGCGGGGGTTCGATTTCTGCCCTCCCCCCACAGAGGAGGGCCACGCCGTTCAAGGAAGGCACTCATGAAAAACCGTTGGTCCGATCGAGACGCCAGTCAATTCACAGCGCGATACACCGCTCAGTGGGGAGAGGACTTGGCTTTGCGGACATATACCAGCCGCCTGCTGGGAGCTGACGAGGGGCTTGTCCTGCACGGCGGGGGCAACACCTCCGTAAAGGGAAACTACAGGAACGTCTTCGGGCAGCAAGTACCGGCGCTTTTCATAAAGGCCTCCGGGTATGACATGTCCAAGATCGAACCCGAAGGCCACAGCGCAGTCGACCTCGACTATTTGAAACGCTTGTGCACCCTGCCGGATCTCTCGGATGCAGCCATGGCCGGCGAATTCCAACTGCATTTGCTGGTTCCCGGCGCGGCGGCGCCCTCCATCGAGACCCTGACGCACGCTCTGCTCCCCGGCAAGTTCATCGATCACACGCACGCCGACGCCATCCTGGTGCTGAGCAACCAACCCGATGGGGAGGCGCTGGTCCGCGAAGCGTTGGGCGACGGCGTGGCCCTGGTTGATTACGTGAAGCCGGGATTCAAACTGGCAAAGGCCGTAGCGGCCGCCTATGCCGCGCACCCAGGATGCCGTGCCATGGTCTGGATGCGACACGGAATCGTAACCTGGGGCGCTACGGCGCGCGCCTCCTACGACGCCATGATCAGCCTGGTGACGCGTGCCGAAGAGTTTGCAGCGCGCCGCGCCTCCAAACCGCTGGTGGTGGTTGTCCCGACCTCTCCCGCCGATGCGGAACAGGCATTGCTCACCGCCGCCCCGGTCGTTCGCGGCCTGCTGGCGCAGCCCAGCGGCGACCCTGACCGGCCATACCGGCGCGTGATTCTGCAGCCGCTGGTCAACCAGGAAGTGTTGGATTTTCTTGACTCGGACCGAGGTAGAGAACTGGCTTTGACACCCGCGCTAACTTCCGACCACGTGATCCGCACGAAAGCCCTTCCACTCTGGGTCGATCACCCTGCATACCATGACCCTGCCAAGTTGCGCGATCAAATCTCCCAGGCGCTCCAGGCCTACGCGGTTGAGTACAGGGCTTACCTTGCCAGGCACGCCGCCTTGATGCCCGCGGGGATGCAGCCCTTCGATGCTTTGCCGCGGGTAGTTCTGCTGCCCGGGCTGGGAGCTCTCTGCGCAGGCAAGGATGTGCGCGCGGCCCGCATGGCGCGCGACATCACCGCGCAGACGCTGGCGGCAAAGGCCAAGATCGCAGCCATGGGAACATACCAGGGGGTCGAGGAGCGGCACCTCTTTGAAGTGGAATACTTCACCCTGCAACACGCCAAGCTTCGCACCGATGAGCCGCCGCTGGGGCGCCAGGTGGCGATAGTAACCGGCGCGGCAGGCGCCATCGGTTCGGCGATTGCCGACGGACTGCTGGAGCAAGGTTGCCACGTGGCGCTTACCGACCTGCCCGGCAAGGCGCTCGACGACCTGGGCGAAGAGCTGAAAGGGCGCTACAGCGATCGAGTCTCGATCGTCCCCCTGGATGTAACCGATCCCGTTTCCGTGGCGCAGGGCTTCCAGGCAGTGATCAAGACGTGGGGCGGCGTGGACCTGGTGATCATCAATGCCGGTGTGGCCATGGTCACGTCCCTTGAGCAGATGGACCTCGCAGCCTTCCAGCGCGTCGAGCGCGTCAACATCGAGGGTGCGCTCTTGCTGCTGCGCGAAGC
>Ga0208457_1000906_pt1 | contig 24389 bp, 24 predicted proteins | sample June2015DPH_10_1_FD_185513 | JGI IMG/M metagenome (GOLD analysis project Ga0208457, IMG submission 185513) | Peatland microbial communities from SPRUCE experiment site at the Marcell Experimental Forest, Minnesota, USA - June2015DPH_10_150... | ecosystem: Environmental > Terrestrial > Soil >... | reverse complement strand
CGCTGCCATCAAGGAATATTTGGACAATCACAACCAGAATCCTCGTGTCTTTGTATGGACCGCCTCGGTCGAACGAATCATGTCCAAAGTCGCCAAATGTAAAGAAGCGTTGGGGACACTACACTAGAGTCGGCCCCCAAACGAGGAAAAGGGAGAGAACACGATGGCATTCGCAGAGATTCCTACGCAGCAGGAATTCAAAGAGGCATGTGGACGTACCGGCGTGCGCGCGCTCTTCAAGACGAAAAACGACTTCGACCTGATCTTCAGGGCGCTCTCCGAAGCGGAGCCACACCGGAAGAGCCTTCTTCTGACTGCGATTCCCCCCCTCCGCAAAGTGCGAAAGGCGTGTTGCGCGTGGATTGCCGCCAACGAAGGGGTCATCAGGGTGAGCGCCCCGAAAGTCAGGGACCTCTGCGACGTCGTGCACAAGACCATCAACCGCATCGTGGAGAGCACGTACGGCGGAAGAAGGCTTGCGCTTCCACAGAAACCGACGCTCAAGGACGTGGTGAAGCGCGTGATGGAGGTCAAGGGTACGGTTGGTCCGGTTGGCCGGACGCTCGACGAGAACTACTGGATTGAGAAGATCCTCCCGCAACACCTGGGCAAGGGCGTCGTGGGCGCAGCGTTCACCGAATGGAAGAAGAACGAGACCCAAACGAGGCTGAACATCGCCGACTGGCTCGAGCAAGTGTATGTGCCGGAATGCGAGGACGATCCGTTCGGGAAATACATCGCCAACCGCATGCAGCGCCTGGGAAAGAAGATTAGCGATGGCAAAGGCGTCAAGTACTGCGACGAGCAGGAGCGCAAGTCGTATGTGATCCGCATCACGGTCGGGAAAGTGCAAGACGCCCATGGGGACATCTACGACACCACGGAGGAATCTACAGTCTTCAGCGGCAAGGGTTGGGCGATCTTCGTCATGGCGCCAGACGACACGCTCTACGCACACAGCCATAAGGCCGATGAGTTCCATCATTCCAGCTTCCTCGCGGGCGCGCCGATCAAATCCGCTGGTGAGATCCAAATCAAAGCGGGAACAATCCTGAAAGTGACGCCCAAGACGGGGCACTACCAGGCAGGCCCCGCGGAGCTCAAATATTTTCTCCTGTTCTGCCAAAAGAATGGCGTAGCTCTGAAGGAAATGCAGGTGTGCCCGGATCCGTTCGATCAAAAGAAGAAATGGTTCCCCGGCGATGAAGTGCTGCTCGCCGGTGGCAAGGAACCGACGCCCGATAACATTGCTGCCGAGAAAAAGGTCGTGCCGGTCGTCAAGGTCGCGGTGCCCGTCGTCAAGGGTGTGCCGCCCGTCGTCAAGAGTGCGCCGCCGGGGGTGAAGGGCCTGATCAACAAGTGGGAAGACATGATCGCGAAACAGCGCCAATAGCGTTGAACCCCCTCCGCAAAACCGAATTCCTATTGAGACGACCTCCCATGGAGCAGGTGACGTTGTGAAAACCGGCTCGCAGTGATGAGGTGTGAGCAGAACGTTGGCTGGCTTGATATCCCGATGTGTCGTCGGCCTGGGGGGCGCATGCACATAGACGAGCGCATCCAGTAGGGGAACCATCAAAGGCAGTGCGTGGTCGAGAGGCAAGGCACCCTTGTCGTGAAGAAGCGTGTGCCCACCGGTCACAAATTTGCTCTTAATGGCAAAACGGGTATAAACTGTAATTGTTCAGGGTCCTCCGTGCCTGAAAATTGAGGTTTTTGCGGTAGAGAGGGAATCGTAGGCGTGGCGTTCTACTCCCCCCAACCCACCTCTGAGAACATCCAAGACGATGCAGGTGTCCGCCTTTGCGCTCATGTCGCCCCGCTCAACGATACGGGCCAAAAGCGGAAGAACAATGAAGACAGTCATCTGATCTTTCCGTTGGATGGCAGTGTTGCCCCGCAAAACGGAGAGGAAAATGTCTTAGGATTGTCTCCTCCGGGTTTGCTGCTGGCCGTGGCCGACGGAATGGGCGGCCACATTGCAGGCGAGGTGGCAAGCCGCATGTGCGTTGAGAACCTGGCGAAGGAGATGACGGCGCAGTTCCTCGTGGCGGGAGCGACGGCGCCCGATTTGTCACTGGCGCTCCGGAAGGCGGTCGAGGCGGCTCACGAGGGCGTTTATACCCACTCACAGCAGCATGCGGAAGGCTCGACCATGGGGACTACGTTGACTGCGGCGGTCTTGAATGGGAGTCGGGCCACCGTTGCGCAGGTCGGTGATTCTCGCGCTTATCTATTTCGTCGTGGGAGCCTGATTCTCTTAACGCAGGACCAGACCATTGGCAATTTGCTCCGCAGCCGCGGCGAAGATTCCGACCGTGTAAGCAGCCAGATCAAGGAAATGTTAACGCAAGCCGTGGGCGCGCAGCCGGACATCGAAGTCATCATGAGCGCTGTCGACTTGGAGCCTGGCGATGTACTGTTGTTGTGCAGTGATGGCCTCTATAAGGCTGTTTCGGCAGCTGGCACGTCGTTCAGGGGCGTTCCGCCCGGGCGTTCATTTTCATTCCCTTTGGGGATGGAGGAGGCGCTAGCAGCGCGTTAAATACGCCAGTCCATGAGCTCGCTATCGACATCGGTGCAATGCCGATTCTGGTCCGCACCGATAGCCGGGAGTTTGCGTGTCTGCTCGAGGGGGAATCGCCGTCTTCGGTTAGGTGAGCGGAGGCGGCGTAGCAAGGGCACATCACAGGCGCAGCGGGTGGAATAGCACGAGGCGCCCGCAACATTAGAGGGGGGGGGGACAGACTATGCGCCGTACTCTTTCCAAGTTAGTAATCGTCGGCGCGGCTTTAGCGTTAATCATCGGTATTAATGTTTTGATTACCGGGCAACCCGCCTCGAAGCTTCGCCGGCAGGCTGCCTCGCAGCATCTCGTCGGGGTGCCTGACGATTGGAGTCACCACCACCTCGTTTTCTCCAACCCTGGCACCTACGAGCAGGTGGCGAAGGACCCCGCGGCGTACGCCAAGTGGCTTACGATCCGCTACGATACCCGTTTCATTCTCCAGCAGATGAAGCGGCACGCCGAGGCCACCGGGGGGTTCTCACGCGAGACGAGGACTGGAGGCGAGGAAGCCGTATCGCCGTCTGGCATGGTGGAACCTGAAGATCTTGCAATCGGCGTACTCCGGCAGCGCCCCGTAAAACCGATTGGTCCGTCGAAACCAACGCCCATGCCCGCGAAGCTCGCGGGCCTGAAGCGGGATTGGAGCGAGCCGCTGTTAACCGGCACGGTCCAACCGAACGCCTACCCTGCCAAGTGGGGGGCGAGCCTCACCAGCGCCGATTGCGTCGGCGATTTTGTTGTTTACCCGACAGGTATGGCGGGCTCGGCAACCGCGGCAAACATCGTCGCCTACAACAATCTGTATTCCGGGTGCGGCGGCACTGTTCCGTCGGTCTATTGGGCGTATAACACGGGCGGCACAATTTCAACTTCTCCAATAATCTCCTTAGACGGCTCACAGGTGGCGTTCATTCAGTCTGATGGCACTACGGCAGACCTATTTCTATTGAGAGTGCAGGGGTCCACTGGGGAAACGACCACAAGTCCGGTCACGCCAATATACGAAAGTAACAGCGATTACCGCGGTTACGCTCAGCTACCCTGCATGACCGCCCTGATCTTTAGCTACGGCACTGGCCTCCCGTACCCAAACGACACGTACTCAGCGCCGTTCTACGATTACGACGATGATGTACTTTATGTAGGCGACGACGCCGGCTATCTCCACAAGTTTACAGGGGTCTTTAATGGAACCCCAACCGAGGCGGGGAGCCCTTGGCCCGTGAAGCTGAACCCGACGAACACGGGGCACTCCGTCAAGGGAACCCTGAGCAACGCGAACACCAGCGACAGCCCAGGGGTAACCCTTACGTCAGGAACCTTCAGCTCAGCGGACGTGGGGGCACTGATCTCGGATTCAACAACTTCATCTGATATACCGACGGGGGATACCATCGCCAGCATAGTCAGCAGTACCGAGGCGCTTCTGGCGGTGGCCCCGACGACCGCGACGGACCAGACTCTCACCATCACCGACGAGAAAGTCACGTCCCCTGCCTACGACCCCGTCTCTGGGTACGTCTTTGTGGGCGACACGGGAGGTTACCTTTATTCTGTGGGCACGGGGACGGGGAGTCCGACCACAACAGACGGGAAGGTATACGGCACGTCGGACCAACTGGGGGATGTTATTATCGACGCTCCCCTGGTCGATTCCTCTGCGCAGATGGTCTACGCCTTTGTCACCACAGATAGCTCCACCAAGAACGCCGTGTTTCAATTCCCGACCAGTTTCACCAGCGGCAGCGGCAGTATCGTAGAAGTAGGGGCAGGCAACCCTGGATTTTATCTTTACGCCGGTGACTTCGACAACGTGTACTACAGCTCGACGAACGGTACTGCAGGGAACCTTTGGGTAATGGGAAACACCGGCACGGCTGGCGGGAACCTGTACCGGATACCCATCTCCGCTGCTGGTGCTATGGAAAGCCCCGAGGCGATGATTACCGGCCTCACCGACACTACCACCGGCCAATATCCGTGGCCATCTCCCATTACCGAGTTCTGCAACCAAACCATTGCGAGCACCCCGTGCGGCGCCAGCGGAGGGGTAACAACCGGCGGCACAGACTATATTTTCTTCAGTGTCGACAAATTGGCTACAGCACAGGGCACTTGTACCACCGGTAGTGGAGCCGGCTGCGTTTTGGCCTATACTATCACCGATCCAACGTCACCCACTCTCTCCGGCAGCTTCAACGTTACAACTCCTGGTACTCCTGGCTGTTGGGCGACGGGTGGGATTGTGATTGACAACTCCGACACCACCACGACAGGCGCTTCCCAGGTTTACTTCATAAATCTAAATGGCAATAATCCGGGTGGTCCTACTGGTAACGCCGTCACCAGTAGCGAATGCGCAACCGGTACTAGTGCCACTATTCAGGCCGTACAGGCGTCGCAATCGGGTCTACACTGAGGGCGAGGACCTGTGGAACCGGAGCATTGAACAACTCGCCCTGCGCTTAGGGTCGAGGTACCGGCAGGAGTTCAGGAGGGTGGCCTGCTCCAGGGTTCGCCATGCGCCGCCTCGGTCACCTGTCCAAACCAAGAGAAACAAGGTTGCAACGAGCCAATCAGGACCGACCAGTCGGCTACCGCATAGAGTGGAAGCGGGGTGTACCGCCAAGCGGCCCTACCAGTAGCCGGCGGTGCGCCACGAGCAGGTCTTTGAAACCAGGGCGCTGCGCCACCGGAGCCAGCATGCTGCCCGCCGTCTGGCCGGGCGACGTCCTTTCCGTGTGCAGGGGCAGTTCCACCCAGGCGCTTCCAGGCGATATCATATTATTTGCCCGGCAAGGGCGCCTGTTCGCCCACCGAGTGGTCGAGAAGACAACCCACCTATTTACACAAGCAGCCTGACATCACCGTTGCATGAGCTTCTTTGACAATTACGCACAGCATGTGAGCCGTCCCTACGTTGACTTCCTCCGTCGTTTTGGAATGGACTTTGAGGCAAGCCGTGCGAGTGGGGCTGTGGTGGAGGACCGCAATGGCCGGAAGTACATCGACTGCATCGGTGGCTACGGGAATTTGAATGTCGGCCATAACCACCCTCAAGTGATCGAAGCGATGGTACGCGCTTTGGAAGCTGGCCGACCCTTTGGCTGGCCGTTTATTTCAGAAGCCCACTGCCAATTGGCGGAAAGGCTGGCTGGACTGGCGCCGGGCGGGCTTGACTGCTGCCTGATCGTCAATAGCGGCGCGGAAGCGGTCGATAGTGTTCTCAAGCTGGCCCGACTCGCCACCGGGCGATCGGGCGTCATCTGTTGTCACGGCGCATGGCATGGATTTACTCTGGGCGCCCTCAGCGTTTCAGAACCTGAAATGTGCCGGAGCTTCGGGCCGCTTTTGCCGGGAGTGTGCCGCGTACCTTACGGCGACGCGCGCGCGGCGGCAGAAGCAATCTCTCCGGAGGTCGGAGCGATTATCGTGGAGCCGATCCAATCCGAGAGCGGGGCGGTCGTGCCACCGGCGAGCTATTTGAGAGACCTGGCGGCCACTTGCGTCGCGTCCGGCGTGTTGTTGATCCTCGATGGGATCAAGAGTGGCATGGGCAAGACGGGTAAAATGTTCGCTTGCGAGTTTGAACAGGCAGAGCCGGATGTGCTGCTGGTAGGCAAATCGCTGGGGGGGGCGTAATGCCGATCGGGGCGATGCTGGCGAAGCGGAAATGGTGGAAGAAGTTTGGCCTGAGCTTCGCCATGACTTCTTCATCCAGCGCGGGCAACGGGTTTGCCTGCGCGGCAGGACTTGCCACGCTCGAAGTCATCCAATCCGAGAACCTCTGCGCGAATGCCGAAAGGCAAGGACGGCGCCTGCGAGAGGCGCTGGATGGCCTGTCTTCCCTCCATCCCGAGCTGCTGCGGAGTGTGACCGGGCGAGGTCTTTTGTTGGGCCTCCATACAGCCAGCCAGAAGGTCGCGTACGAGATCGCCGCGCACTGCGTGCACAACGGGATATTGATGATGCCGGCATTCCTCGACCGCGCGTGCATACTGATTGAGCCGCCGTTGTGCATCAACGACGCTCAAATTGATGAGGTCTTAGGGGGAGTCCAGCAAGCTTGTGAAGCAGTCAGCGCGCGAAACTCGTGAAGTTCTGCTGGAACACCGCACCGCTTGACACCGATCAACTGCGCCTCGGAGCATCGCTCGTCCACAAGACGGAGGGGGCCTGTGACTCAATGGCAGGGGAAGTGGGCGCTGGTGACGGTCGCGAGCGCCGGCATCGGCCGGGAGCTTGCCAAACAGTTTGCGGCGAGAGGCGCGAGGGTGGAGCGCCGCTCCGGATATGGGATGTAACTTGATTCATGGTTCTGCTTGAGAGAACTGAAAATGCCGCTGCCGGAATGTTCGACCCTTATCCCTGGTTGCTCCCTTCTGCTATGTAAATAAACCACTCGTCGAAATCGGCCGGGGTGCTTCCCCTGCGGGTTCGACATGCCGGCTATGGGAAAAATTCGAGGTGCGCTTCTGGGGTCAGCAGTGCATGTTCGAGAAGTGGCTACGGCTGGATTCTCAGTTGCCGCCGGATGTGCGGAGAACCGTTGTGCGGGATTTGCGAGCCGTTCATAGTTCCTGATGTCGTGAGGAATTGCGGCAGAGCTCGTACGTGCCGGTGCGCTTGCCGGAGGGGGCGACTTGCGATAAAAAGACCTCAGGCGACGTCCCCGAGGAGGCTCCCCTAATGTGTGGAATCTGTGGTGTTGTGAATCTTGAAGGCGCGCCCATTGACCCTGATTTGCCGGGTCAGATGATCAGCCAGATCCGGCACCGCGGCCCCGATGAGGTTGGCGTTTACGTCGATTCTCAGGTGGGATTCGGGCACGCGCGCTTGAGCATTATTGACCTGTCGGGCGGCCACCAGCCGATGCCTGATTCGCGACGCTCTCTTTGGATTACCTTCAATGGTGAAATCTTTAATTATGTTGAGCTGACGGAAGAGTTGATCAGAAAGGGCCACCAATTCGCTACTCATTGCGATACCGAAGTGATCCTGCATCTATACCAAGAGGAAGGTGAAAAGTGCGTAGAGCGCCTGAACGGGCAATGGGCCTTTGCCATCTGGGATACAACTCAACAGAAACTATTCCTTTCCCGTGACAGGCTAGGGGTCAGACCGCTTTTTTACACCCAAACCCCAGACAACCTTCTTTTCGCCTCCGAGATAAAAGCGTTACTGGCCTGTCCAGAGGTCAAGCGCGAGATTGACTTGCACGCGTTGGATCAGATCTTCACGTTTTGGGCGACTCTCGCACCGCGTACGCCATTCAAAAATATCTGGCAGCTTCCACCGGGACACTCGATGGTTGTCGAGCGCGGGCAGGTTCGAGTGTGGCCGTACTGGCATCTTGAATATGCGCCTGACAGCGAATTGGGTCAGGGTAGCGAGGAGAAGCTTGCTGACGAGCTACTTGCCTTGATGCTGGACGCGACACGCATACGGCTGCGTGCGGATGTTCCGGTTGGAGCGTATCTGAGTGGGGGACTTGATTCCACCTTTGTCACTGCCCTGGCGAAAAAGCTGGTGGGGCACAGGCTGAAGACCTTTTCGGTCAGTTTCGACGACCCCCAGTTTGATGAGGGCGCCTACCAAAGAGAAGCCGCGGCCTTTTTGGGAACAGAACATTACGATGTGCATTGCGCCAACAACGACATTGCCAGAGTGTTTCCGGAAGTGATTTGGCACACCGAGCAACCCATTCTGCGTACCGCACCGGCGCCGCTGTTTGTGCTGTCGAAGTTGGTCCGTGACAATGGCTTCAAGGTCGTCCTGACAGGCGAAGGGTCCGACGAGACCATGGGGGGATACGATATTTTCAAGGAGACGAAGATCCGCCGTTTTTGGCAACGTGAGCCACACTCCTCCCAGCGGCCTCTCCTGCTGCGGCGACTTTACCCCTACATGGATGGTATTCAGCAACAGCCCTCAGCCTATTTAGAGAGCTTTTTCCGAATCGACGAGCAAAGTCCCGGTCCCTTTTTCTCGCACCTGCCGCGCTGGCAACTGACAGCCCGAGCGAAGCTGTTCTTTTCGGAGGCTGTCAAGTCAGGGCTCGGCGCATACAACGCCATGGACGAATTGCAGGGACTTTTGCCGGGGCGCTACAATTCTTGGGAAGCCTTCTTGCAGGCACAGTTTCTGGAAACAAACTATCTTCTCCCGGGCTACATTCTGTCTTCCCAGGGCGACCGGATGGCAATGGCACACGCTGTGGAAGGCCGGTTCCCCTTCCTTGACTATCGGGTGGTCGAATTCGCCTCGAAGCTACCGATCCGAATGAAGATGAAGGTGCTTCAGGAGAAATACTTACTTAAACGATGCGCTGAAGGTCTGATCCCGCGCTCAGTTCAGTCGAGGCCCAAACAGCCCTACCGTGCGCCAGACGCTTTGTGCTTTCTAGAGCCGGCGGCTCGAGAGTATGTGGATGAACTGCTTTCGTCGGATTGCATCGGGCGTTACGGCATGTTTGAACCTGGACCAGTGGCGAAGCTTTTCGAGAAAGTGCGCTCGGGCAGGCCGATCAGTGTCAGGGATAATATGGCGCTCGTGGGAATCATTTCGACACAACTGGTTATACACCAGTTCGTAAATCGAATCAGTTGGAGGACTTGGAATGCAGATCAGGCAAGAGTTGAGACAGTTCGTCATTGACAACTTCCTCTTCGGCCGGGAGGGGGACCTGAAGGATGATGCCTCGTTTCTAGAGAACGGCATCATCGACTCCACGGGCGTCCTCGAGCTTATCGCCTTTCTCGAAGAGAAGTTCGGGCTGGAGTTGGCGGAGACCGACCTCACCCCCGAGAACCTTGATTCCATCGACAAAGTGACGAGGCTAGTCGAGAGCCGATTGGCGGCGAAAGAAGTAGCCTAATGCAAGTCGAATCATTCTTGGAACAGAGCGCGGAACGCTTTCCGGAGAAGACGGCGATTGTCTGTGGGGGCACGCGATTGACCTATCGGGAGGTCGAGGAGCGTGCAAACCGTCTGGCGCGCTCCCTGATCGCCGAAGGGGTCGAGCGCGGGGAACGGGTGGCCGTTTATTTGGATAATTCCGTGGAAGCGGTGGTCTCCGTTTTTGCGATCCTGAAAGCAGGCGCGGTCTTCCTGGTCGTGAACCCTACCACCAAGGTCGATAAGCTCACCTACATTCTGGACAATTGTCGGGCCAAGGGCCTCATCATGCCCGACCGCAAGTTCAGGGCAATGCAGGAGGGGCTCGCCAATGCCCAACATCTTCAGCGGGTATGGCGCGCCGGAAGTGCGAGTGACGAAGAGTTTCCACCCCACGGGCGCCTGATTGCCCTAGATCCGATCCTGGAGGGGCCAAACGGGGCGGTAGAGCCGCCGCCGAAGAAGTGCATTGATATCGACCTGGCGGCGCTCATCTACACGTCGGGTTCAACCGGCCGGCCCAAAGGGGTCATGCTGACGCACCTCAACATTGTATCCGCCGCTACCTCCATCACGACGTACCTCGAGAACACGCCGGATGACATCATCATTAACCTTCTGCCCTTGTCGTTCGACTATGGACTGTATCAGGTGCTGATGGCGTTCAAGGTTGGCGGCACCATTGTTCTGGAGCGGTCATTCACTTACCCCCACACCGTCATCGAGACGATCATTCGCGAGAAGGTCACCGGACTGCCGATCGTACCGACCGTCTCAGCGGTGCTCTTGCAGCTCGACCTCTCCCCCTACAAATTTCCGGCCCTGCGATACATTACGAACACGGCGGCTGCCTTGCCCACGCACCACATCGTACGCTTGCGTGAGCTTTTCCCCCACGTGCGAATTTACTCAATGTACGGTCTGACGGAATGCAAGAGAGTTTCTTATCTGCCCCCTGACCAGATTGATATCAGGCCGACCTCGGTGGGACGAGGCATGCCGAACGAAGAGGTATACATCGTAGACGAGAATGGCCAGCGGGTCCCGCCGAACGTCATCGGTGAGCTGGTTGTCCGCGGATCGAACGTGATGAAAGGCTACTGGGAACTACCCGAGGAGACCGAAAAAAAGCTAAAACCGGGCCCATTTCCCGGTGAAAAAGTGCTTTACACGGGCGATCTGTTCCGAATGGATGAGGAAGGGTACCTCTATTTCTTCGGCCGGAAGGACGATATCATCAAGTCGCGTGGCGAGAAGGTCAGCCCGAAAGAGATTGAAGATGTCCTCTACTCGCTGCCGGGCATTGCGGAGGCCGCCGTCATCGGTGTACCTGATGAGGTGCTAGGGCAGGGGATCCGTGCGGTCGTCACCTTGCGCGAAGGTGCGTCATTGACGGAAAAAGACGTATTACGGCATTGCGCCGAGCGCCTTGAGAACTTCATGGTGCCACAATCGGTGGTCTTTATGGCCTCGCTGCCGAAGACTGGCAGCGGAAAGATCAATAAGCGGGTGGTAGCGGCGCAAACAGGAGAGGATACATGAGTGCGACAGAAGAGTTTTCCCAAGACTGCCTACGTATTGACCCGGCGGCCACCGCTGCGGATATTGAATCGGCCATTCGAGAAATTGTGTTTGGCAAGCTGAAGCGGAAGGGAGCGGTGGTCGCAATCTCGGGCGGGGTTGACAGCAGCGTCGTAGCGGCTCTCTGTAGCCGGGCTCTGGGCAACCAGCATGTTTTGGGGCTCATGCTGCCGGAGGCGGGTTCGTCACCGGACAGCCTCCGCTTGGCCCACCTCCAAGCCTCCAGGATCGGCATCCGAACGCAGGTTGAGGACATCACTCCCATCCTGACGGCGGCAGGATGTTACCAACGTTGCGCCGGAGCGATTCGTAAGGTGATTCCCGAGTTTCATGAGAGTCTCAAATTCAAGATTGTCCTGCCGAATTTGCTGGAGGACGTCGCTTATCCGATCTTTTCGGTGGTCGTGCAACTTGCAGATGGCTCGCAGAAGAAAAGCCGGCTCACTTACGAAACGTACTTGGGTTTGGTGGCGGCGATGAACTTCAAACAACGAACCCGCAAGATGATGGAATATTACTATGCGGACCTGCTTAACTATGCGGTCGTGGGGACTCCCAACCGCCTCGAGTATGACCAGGGTTTCTTTGTCAAGAACGGCGATGGGGCGGCGGACCTGAAGCCCATTGCGCATCTCTACAAGTCCCAAGTATACCAATTGGCGGCCCATCTGGGTGTGCCTGAGGAGATCCAGAAACGGACACCGACAACCGATACGTATCCACTCGAGCAATCACAAGAAGAGTTTTATTTCACGCTGTCGCTTGAAAAAATGGATTTCTGCCTATATGGCAAGAACCACGGCATAAGTCCCGCGAGCTTGGCTCCCGTACTGGGATTGAAGGAGGCGCAGGTCGAGCGAGTCTACGCCATCATCGAGTCCAAGCGGCGGGCTGCTCGTTACCTCCATGCAGCTCCGATGCTTGTGAAACAGCTTGACGGAATCTGAACAACGGACTCATCCTTAGCGGGTTGACGCGGGCTGTGGTCAGGCGAGTTATGCACGCGACCCGATGGACGGTTAACCGCTTCAGTTGAATAGCGATCTCGGGACCCTCACAATCCCCCTATGGAAACACGTGGGAGGGGGGAGTTGGCCGCTTCACCTCCTCATTCTCAAGAACCACTTAATTCGTGAAAGACAATCAACAGCGTAGCGGCAGGACTGTTGGCTATCAATGGGCGCCACAGATGCTACGGAGCTCCATGGATTGAAAAGGGTTCCGCCCGCCGTACTGGGATGTGCCGTGTCTTGCCACGACAGGCAGCGCCCGAGCTCACGTGGGCTGGCAATCGCGAAGCGATGTGAGCATTATCCAGCCATCGTTCAGGGGTGAGTCGGCGCAGAAATGACGAGCTGGGAAAGAGTATGGGTACGAGCACTCGGGGCCGCCGAATCGCGCTGGGACTCGCCGCCCTGGGTTTGGCGTCCTTGGCGGTCACCGCCTTCTTGACGGCACGCGTCCGGCTTCCGGGTGAGGAGCGAGTTCCCGCCGGGTATCGTCGCAACCAAGCCGTCTATGTGCCGATGCGCGACGGTGTCGAGATCGCGGAGGACATTTGGCTGCCTCCGGAGCTGCGCGCTGGCGCGCGTGTGCCAGTACTTATGCAGACCACACGCTATTGGCGCGCCTATCGCCCCGGATGGCTATTTCGTGTACTCGTCGCTCTCCACCTGAAGGGGCCGGACAATCTCCTTGATCCTCAGGTGCTGTTTTTCAGCCGCCAGGGCTTCGCGGTGATTATTGCAGATGCGCGCGGAAGCGGTGCCAGCGGTGGAACTCGCATCACGGAATTATCCCCTGATGAGATCACTGACCTCGGCGAGTTGATCGGGTGGGCGGCACGCCAGCCTTGGTCGAATGGACGCGTCGGGACGTTTGGCGCGTCTTACCTGGGGAATACTGCTGAGCTCGCCGCTGTCTCGGAACATCCAGCTCTCCGTGCCGTGGCAACGCTCTACAACGATTTCGACATGATGCTCGGCTGGGCACGGCCCGGTGGCGTCTATGATGTTGGCGTGATGCAGCCCTGGAGCGACTACGTCGGAGCGCGGGACCGCAACGACGTTTGTGCAGCTTTTACCGGTTTGAGGTGCTGGTACCATTGCCAACTGACGCCTGGCGTGAAACCTGTGGACGCCGACCCGAGCGGAGCGCATCTGGCAACAATCTTAGCGCACCGGCATAACCCACCGGCTGTACAGAGCTTCGGCAAGCCGGAGTTTCGGGATGACCGCATCCAGACGGTGGAAGGACCTATCAGTTTGGATCAGATCACACCGTTCGGCTTGCGAGCACGGATCGAGGCCGCCGGCGTGCCGATGATGGTTTGGTGCGGTTGGCTCGATGCAGGAACCTGTGACGGTTCGCTCAGCCGCTACCGCAACTTCAAGAACCCGCAGCAGTTAGTAATTGGCGCTTACTCCCACGGCGGTGTCTACAACGTCGATCCATTTCTTCCCCTGGACAAGCACACGCCGCCCGATCCCCCATTGGAGGAACGGGATCGCACCGAGGCCGAATTCTTCGCCCACTTCTTGCGCGAGGACCATCCTGAACCGTTTGCCTCCAGCGTCCGCTACTACACCATGGGAGAAGGCGAATGGCACACCAGCGCAGTTTGGCCGCCCACGGGACTCACAGTGAGGCGCTATTATCTCGTTGGCGCCGCAGGTTCTGTTTCGGTGGGGGGGGTGGATAGATCCAATGCCGAGGAAGAGCGCTCACTGGGTTTGCAGCCACCCACAGCGGTGAGCGCTAGCGACTCCTACACGGTGGATTTTTCGGCAACCACAGGCAAGATCAACCGGTGGCAACTCGGCAACGTTACCTACCCAGACCGCGCAGCGGAAGATAAGAAATTGCTGACTTACACAGGAGCGCCGCTCAACACGGATGTGGAAATTACCGGTTCACCGGCGGTCACGCTCGACATCGCTTCTAGCCAAAGCGATGGCGCGCTCTTTGTTTACCTCGAGGACGTGTCGCCAGAAGGCCGCGTCACCTACATTACAGAAGGTATTTTTCGGGTCATCAATCGGAAAACCGCGAAGGGCCCGTTGCCTTATACTCCACTCGGCCCACCCCACTCTTTTTTCCGCGCGGACGCTGAGCCGCTCGTGCCAGGTCAGGCAGCGGAAATCTCTTTCGCACTTCTTCCGACCTCGGTGGTCCTGCGCAAGGGTCACCGCATTCGTTTGGCCCTAGCCGGAGCAGACTCCTCGGTGTTCGAGCGCTGTCCCGCCGAGGGCACGCCCAGGCTCACGGTGTATCGAGAAAAGGAGCGTTCCTCCTATCTCGACTTGCCGATGAGAAACCGCTAGCACCGTCACATTCAACTCGATAGGGGGTTGGAGCAGACAGTCAACTGGCATCGTGAGCATGCAGATTGGGTGGAAGCTGTGCGCGGGGCGAATATCGCACCTATTATGCAAACCACCCTGCCGGAGACTGCACCGCAAGTTGAGGAAAGCGAGATAAAAGAGCCGTGACGGCCTTTTTTTGTTGCCCTTAGCCGATAGCTCTGTTAGGCTATCGGCATGACTCTCCACCAATTGGAACAACGGATCAAACAGATCAAGCGCAGCTTGGCCAAGCTGGGGCCGACGCATCCGGGCAGCTTGAGTGAACAGTACAACGTCTGTGGCACACCGGGCTGCCACTGCAAAGACCCCAAGAACCCGCGCAGGCATGGACCGTACTATCAGCTCAGCTACACCTGGCGGGGCAAAAGCAGCAGCCGTTTCGTGCGGCCCGAGCAGGTGGCGAAGATGCGCCGCAAGGTGGAGAATTACAAGCGCTTCCGGGAACTGGTCAACGAGTGGGTAGATCTGGCGGTGGAACGGGAGCGGGCCGAGCGGGCCGCGAGAAAGCCGCACGCTGGAGATTGATCAAAACCGCCTGCTGGAAGACCTCGCTGCCTTGCAGCCGATGGTGGTGGCTTGGCTCGAGGGATTGGATGCCGCGAGTGGCGACTCCAGCAATTGCTGCGCTGGCGCTATGGGGCGACGCGCGAACGGGCCAATGAAAATCAGTTGTTGCTGTTTGCAGTGGAGATGCTCGGCCGCGGGGCAGGGAACCGAGACCGCGCCAGAGGAGGCTAAAATGCAGAAGCCTCAACGCCCGGGGCATGGTCGGCAAAGTTTGGCGAAGACGTCGGAGCGGCGGCGGGTGGTTTGTAATCCGGCCGAGCAGAAACGGTAGCGTGCGCAGTACCAGGGAGAGCCTCAGCGCGTCGTGGAAGAGATCGGTGAACGATTGGAATATTTGCCTACGTCGTGGTACGTGATTGAGGAAGCCTGTCAGAAACATGCCTGCCCGCAGGGGTGCGTGGCGCTCACGGCACCGCACGCCTCGCGTTTCGAAGAGAAGCCAATGCGATCAGCCGCGCTCCTTCGGCCGACCCACCTGGGACGGCTTGGTCTTCAGGACCCGCGTCTCTCTCCGCCTGACCCTGTTTAGCAGCGAACGATTTTCTCGCGATGTTCCTGCACGTTGCGCGTGGCATTGCGCGTGTCAATGACCAGGCGCGCGTGCCGCACAATGGCAGGATAATCATATGTGGAATGGTCCGTGGCAATGACTACCACGTCGTATTCCGCCAGGGCTTCAGGTGTGGGTTCCACGCTTTCGAGGCCGAAATCGTGTTTTCGCATTTTAGGGAGACGCGGAAAGTAAGGGTCGTGGTATTCGACGCGGGCCCCTCTGGCCTGAAGAAGTTCCATGATTTTCAGACTGGGTGACTCCCGCGGGTCGTCAATGTCCCTTTTGTAGGCTATCCCAAGGACGAGCACCCTGGCACCCTTTAGACATTGCTTGCGCTGGTTCAGGGCGTCCACCAAAGAAACCACCACGTGTTCGGGCATGGACGCATTGATTTCCCCGGCCAATTCAATGAACCGCGTCGGAAATTCGTATTCGCGCGCTTTCCAAGTCAAATAGAACGGGTCGATTGGAATGCAGTGGCCGCCCAAGCCCGGACCCGGATAGAAGGCGGTAAAGCCAAAGGGTTTCGTCTTGGCGGCCTCGATCACTTCCCAGATGTCGATACCCGCCCGCAGGCACAGCAGTTTCAGTTCGTTGACGAGCGCTATGTTTACGGCCCGATAAGTGTTTTCCAGAATCTTGGTCATCTCCGCAGCGCGCGTGGAACTAACCAGGTGTGTTTGTTCGAAGGCCCGCGAATAAAGCGCCTGCGCCCCCCGCGCGCTGGAGGCATTGACTCCTCCGATGATCTTCGGGACCTGATGGGTTTGGAATTGCTTATTGCCAGGATCCTCACGCTCGGGAGAGAAGGCCAAAAGGAAGTCAGTTTCCGGCTCTTCACCAGCCGTGACGTCGCGCCCATCCGTGAGGTAAGGGCTTATAGGGCATTGCATGCCGGATTTCTCCAGAATCGGCAGCACAACCTCCTCGGTGGTACCAGGATAAGTGGTGCTCTCCAGCACCACCAGTTGGCCGCGCCGTAAATGAGGAGTTAGGACCTCCACCGTGTTGCGCACAAACGAAAGATCAGGCTCGCGGTGAGGATCCAAAGGAGTGGGGACGCAAATGAGGATGGCATCCATTTCCCGTAGGTGGGAGAAATCCGTCGTGGCTTGGAAGCGTTTGTTATGTATATGCTCCGCGATGACGGTTTCTGAAATGTGGCGAATGTAACTCTCACCACGCTGGAGCATTGTCACCTTGCTGGGATCAAGGTCAAAGCCTGTCACCGCAAATCCGTTGCGAGCGAACAAGAGCGCGAGGGGCAAGCCGACATAGCCCAGCCCGACGATGCCCACCTGGGCCGCTTTCGCCTCGACCTTAGACTGGAAATTGGCCAGCGCTTCACACGTTACAACAGTCCCTTTGTTCACATTCATGGTTTCCTCTGCCTGCATTGGATGAGTCGATCAAAAGCGATCGATTATATCATTCCTAACCTCAGGACCCCCATTTCCGGGCTTTCTATATGCACTTATAGGCACGGGGCAAACTGCATGTTAATGCCAACATAAAAATCCCCAAAAATGGCGATTGAGAACTCCTCAGATGGGTACTAGGATGGACAGGTCCTGGAGCACACTGACCATCGGAGGGGGAAGCCGATCGTTCACTTGGAGCGTCGGCTGCTCCACGGCTGGCGCGAAGAGGAACTGAAGCGCACCTTTGTCCACTTCGGACCGCCACTGGGCTGATCGTTCCGGCCAAGAGATCTCCTTTTCGGTAAGCTTCACCTTTGCGCGCCTGCTGAGAAAGGGCATCGCCGCTTTCCTCCCACCCCTGGCATACGAGTAACCCTACACCACAACCTATTCTATTACAGTGTTAGGTCATATGGGGCATATTAGGCGCCTGCGCGCAAAGGTCGCAAATTTTGCTTCGCCTGACAGGCCACATACTCATGCCCCTTCAGCATCACCTGAGCGGGAAAGGGGGAATGCCCAGACATCTTGATGGTCACATGGCCCCACTGCGGGTCCAAGATGTGAAACGAGTAGTGGTTCACATAGGGCATGGGGTGCTTGCGCTCCAGATGATGGCCCTTCTCGTTCACCGCCCACACCAGGGCCGGGGCACGCGAGGCCAAGGCCAGAAAAAGGCCCGCTTGCACTTCGTAGGCGGCGAGGTATCCCTCGGCCAGCTCGTGCATCCTCTCTCCTGCTGGGCAGTCCACGGCGGGAAAGCCTCGGGCTTTGGCGAAAGCTCGCCGGCGACGGCTGAAGCGCCCCGCCCAGCGCATCAGATGCGTGTTGTCCAGCGTCTGGTCCGAACCGAACAGTCGACGCTAACAGAAGCGAAAGCCTCCGGGGCGATGACCAAGGGGAAGATAAGCGTTCAGCACGATCCGATCCACACGAACGTAGCTGCCCTGCAACAGATCACTGTAGCGCTCACTCAACGCATCTGGCATGACGCATACCTCCGAAGTTGGCCACGGCCTTCGGAGCTTAACCGGTCAAGGAATTTTTAGCATCAACGTGCCGCTAGTTGCCCCACAAGGGGCCACATTGTCCGAGCGCAATCTCGGAAAAAGCGCAGTACTATAGTCCACCGTGTGGGATAGCGGTAATTAACGAGGCGCCGGCTGATGCCTGGTTCCGGATGATCTGAACCGACTTGTGGGAAAGGGAAAATGGAAGACGCATCAGCTCTCTATGCCGCTCAGCATTGCGCACGGCGCATCAACACTGTGCGGAAGGCGGTACGCCTTTATGGGGCGGACCACGAGCGGATCCCGGCCCTTTTGAGGAGCACCTGGGAGGGCCGCCGCTGGGCTTTGAGGAGCGGCGGAGATGCGGGATTGCTCCTGGGTGTGTCTAGTACTTGAGTACTACTCGGCGGCGTACCTCTCCGGAAGCGACCCACAAACCGAAGCTTTGCGCCGAGGGTCCACTCCTGGCTCAAAACGAGCTGCCTTTTCAGGGCAAAAACCCCCCATCAAAGTCTATAACACGGCGAAAAATCCACCACTTGTGGGGCATTTTCCTTTCTGCGCGGCCCCCGATGAGCAGGCACATCCTTGACGGCTACTCCACATCAACGTGCGCGTTGCGCGCTAGGAGCCTGCAATCATTCTCAAAATGTCCGCTCAGTCAGCAGCGGCGCAGGTGGGGGGGTGGGTTGGCATCACGCATGCTCTAGAAGAGGGTGCGGGGGATTATGTACAGCAAGACGCGGGGCCCTAAGGGGCAAAAGCATGCAGGAACCTCCCTTCTTTGGCGCGCGCCCATGGCAATCGGACCGGCGCTGGCGGTGACGCTGCAGCCGGCGGACCAGGGCGACAGCGAAACAGTTAAGGAGACGCTGGCGAAGGCGGGAGAAAAAGTGGCCGCAGAGGCGAACCGAAGTGGGCGTGCGTTGGAAGCGGTTACTGTGATAGCGCCGGGAGAAGCTCGCGCGCAGCTTCGTACACCCGTTGAGACGGGTGGCATACAACGGGCGCGCCGGCGGCGGCACCAGAACATCCTCGAGCGTTTGCTGGTGCACCTGCTCCCGTTTAACTTGGGCTTGGCGATCAGGAAAGTACCCGCCAGGGGAACACCACGGGGACTGCAAGGAAGCCCGTCGACTTGGCTGTGATCCTTTTGTGCCTGCGGAAGGAGGCCTGGGCCTTGAAGCTAGCCTCTATAACTTGCCCAAGGCGCTCGGACGGTCTACATGCCTTCCCGAGACTTCAATGTTCTCTCCCTCGACAACTTCCCAAATCGCTATTCTTGCTACCACCTGATAGGCGACGCAATCCAGCCTGGGTGGATCTCGTGTGGCTGAATGGAATGCCGCCCTGGCAAACCGATAGTAGCCGGGTTCTCTCTGACTCACGCCCCCCAAAGTTGCCGATGCCCTGGCCGGTGGTCTGGTTCTGTGGGCAGAAATCTTCGGGCTGGGGGTTTACCGAATTTCGCAGTGACTTTTATCTCTTTCGGCAATTTAGTCACTTTGTTCTTTTCGCGTCACCCGGAAAAGCAAAAAAGGAAGGACATCTGACATTGTCGAACGCCGGCTGAGAGCAGAACGCCTAGCCTTCCCTTTCGGGACAGAGGGTTAGTTGATGTAAGCGAATATGAAGGGCAAGAACTCGACCCGGAATTGGTAACGCGCTTGCGCAGGAGGCATCTCGCATGGAAACCAAAGCAGTGCAACGACAACGTGCGAACGCAGTGATTCTCTCCACGGCCTGCATCGCACTTGTCTTAAGCATCACGGACAATGCCAGTGGCAGCCCGCAGGCGACTGTCTTCTTCAGGAGAGGCACGCCCGCAGTCAGCCTTTCACCCACCAGCCTGGCCTTCGGCAGCCAACACGTAGGTACGCCCAGTACGGCGCGGACCGTCACCCTGAGCAACACCGGCAACGCCGCCTTGAGTATCACCAGCCTCGCGGTGAAGGGTACCAATAGCAGCAACTTTGCTCAGACCAACACGTGCGGCAGGTTGGTGGCGGCCGGCGCCCACTGCACGATCAGCGTGACGTTCAGGCCGTCGGCCAGTGGCAGCCGCACAGCCTACCTAAGCATCTCGGACAACGCCAGGGGCAGCCCGCAGAAGGTGACCCTCTCCGGGACAGGCACGCTCACCGCTGCCACGGCTGCCGTGGACGGCCTTTCACCCACCAGCCTTGCCTTCGGCAACCAGTTCGTAGGTACGACTAGTACGGCGCAGACCGTCACCCTGAGCAACACGGGCAACGCCGCCTTGAGCATTACCAGCCTCGCGCTGACGGGTACCAATGCCAGCGACTTTGCTCAGACCAACACGTGCGGCAGTTCGGTGGCGGCCAGCGCCAACTGCACGATCCGCGTGACGTTCACGCCTTCAGCGAGCGGCAGCCGCACGGCCTCGGTGAGCATCACGGACAACGCCAGTGGCAGCCCGCAGACGGTAAGCCTCTCCGGCACGGGCACGGCTGCCGTGGCCAGCCTCTCACCCACCAGCCTTGCCTTCGGCAACCAGTCCGTAGGTACGACTAGTACAGCGCAGACCGCCACCCTGAGCAACACGGGCAACGCCGCCTTGAGCATTACCGGCCTCGCCCTGACGGGTACCAATGCCAGCGACTTTGCGCAGACCAACACCTGCGGCAGTTCGGTGGCGGCCGGAGCCAACTGCACGATCAGCGTGACGTTCAGGCCTAGCGTGACGTTCAGGCCTGCGGCCAGTGGCAGCCGCACGGCCTCGGTGAGCATCACGGACAATGCCAGTGGCAGCCCGCAGACGGTGAGCCTCTCCGGCACGGGCACGGCTGTCTTGGCCAGCCTTTCAGCCACCAGCCTTGCCTTCGGCAACCAACCCATCGATGTGACCAGTACGGCGCAGACCGTCACCCTGAGCAACACGGGCAACGCCGCCTTGAGCATTACCAGCCTCGCGCTGACGGGTACTAATGCCAGCGACTTTGCTCAGAGCAACACGTGCGGCAGCTCGCTGGCGGCCGGCGCCAACTGCACGATTGTCGTGATGTTCACGGCTTCCGTCAGCGGGACCGAGGCGGCCTCGCTAAGCATCGCGGACAATTGCAGCGGCAGCCCGCAGACGGTGAGCCTCTCCGGCGCGGGAATGCACGACGTGATTCTATACTGGAATCCCAGCACGACTCCCGGCGTTGGGTACAATGTTTTCCGCGGCACTACCTCGGGTGGGGAGAGCACTACGCCGCTCAACAGCTCTCCTGTGGCCGCAGGTTGCACGAGCACAACGACCTGCACCTACACTGACGCAACGGTCGTTACTGGGACGACTTATTACTACACCGTCACAGCCGTGGCGTCGAATGATGTCACCCAGAGTGCGAACTCGAATCAAGTTTCAGCGCCCGTGCCATGACCCTAATACTATAATGTGAAGTAACTGTCCTGAGTAGCCTTGACCGCGTAGGGAGCAACGACACGTGGGATGGCCTGCCTGTCCTTGCAGGGATTTCGCACGGCCACTTTATTTCTAAATAATTCAGGGGGATACAGGGGAATTCGCAGGGAGCATTCTCGCGCTTGCTTCCCAGGACAAATGTTGGAAGAATCTTACACGTATATGAAGGAAAGTAACCGGCTCAAGAAACACTCGACGCTCGCCTTGCGCAAGCGGAGGCGGGGTCTGGCGCGCTTGCTGCCGCCCGTGGAGGAGACCTTGCGGGGCTCTCTGGTCGAGCGCTATTTGACTTGTGGCAACTTGGCCTGCAAGTGTGCTCGGGGCAAGCGCCACGGCCCGGTCTGGTATTTGACCGTAACCTTAGCGCCCGGGCGCACCACGGGCGGCGTGGTGGCGGCGAGCCAAGTGGCAGCGGTGCGCCGCTGGATCGCCAACTACCGCCAGCTCAAGCTGCTGTTGGAAAAAATCTCCGCCATCAACCGCGAACTGCTGCGCCGGGAGCGCCGGAAGACCTCGCCTTAGCGAGGCAGAGCGAGGAAACCTTTTAGTTTGTCTCTGCTTTCTTACTGTTAAAAAAACAGACCAACCCGCACCCTGCCTTCCTTCTCCCACTACCTAAACAAAGTGTTCCTTTTTCGCCCTGCCGTGGGGCGCTTGTCGGATGCCCGCCAGCAGACCCAAGTTCTCCCCCCAGGCCGTTTTCTTGGCCCTCTTCTACGGCTTCGTCTTTCGCCTCTCCAGCTTCCAGCAACTGGAACCGGACTTGGCTGAGCCCAGCCGGCAGCGTTGGCTGGGAGTGCAAGAGGCTTTCGGCGATGACGTCTTACACTACAGTTTGTGCGGCTTCCACGTGCCGTCCCTGGAAGCGATGCGGGTAGAGGTCAACCGCTGCCTGAAGCGCAACAAACTCCTGGACCCCCGCCGCCTGTAGGGTCGCCGGGTGGCCGCTCCGAATGGCCTCGAGATCCTCTGCAGTCATAGCCGCTGTTGTGAGTTTCGCCGGCAACGCCGGGTCTCCGGCTTCACGATGGCGAGCGCAGAGCGCCAACCTGGCCAAAGGCGCATAAGCCAGATCCAGTTCGGTAAGCTTCACCTTTGCGCGCCTTTTCAGAAAGGGCATGGCCGTTTTCCTTCCACCGATGGCATACGAGTAAGCCTACACCGCGACCTTTTCTATTACAGCGTTAGATGATATGCGGCAGATTAGTACCGAAGTACTGTAGACAAGCGTGGGGGCTAGCGGTAATTAACAAGGTGCCGGGTGGTGCCTTGTTCCGGATGATCTGAAGCGACTTGTGGGAAAGGGAAAATGGAAGACGCATCAGCTCTCTATGCCGCTCAATGTTGCGCACGCCGCATCAATACTGCGCGGAAGGCGATACGCCTTTATGGGGCGGACCACAAGCAGATCACGATTACGACCCTTCTGAGGAGCACCTGCGAGAGTCGCCGCTCGGCTTTGAGGGGCGACGGAGAAGCGGGAATGCTTCTGGGTGTGTCTAGTACTCGAGTACTACTCGACGGCGTACCTCTCCAGAAGCCGCCCACAAACCGCAGCTTTGCGCCGAGGGTCCACTTCTGGCTTGCTGCTGATCGGATATTTCGAGGGGACCGACTCGGAGCGTGGGATCGGCTGGCGGGCCAACGATTTGCTGGCCCTGCGGCAGTTTCTTCGCATCGGGCTGGAGCAGTCAGAGCCGGATCATTCCACACGCTTGCGCCCGCGGTGCGGATCGACGCCGCGACGCTGGGGGCCAAGGCGGGGCTGCGGTCTATTGTGCGGCGGGATATCAAAGAAGGTCATATGAAGGGCAAGAACTCGACCCGGAATTGGTAACGCGCATGCGCGGGAGGCATCTCCCATGGAAACCAGAGCAGTGCAACGACAACGTGCGAACGCAGTGATTCTCTCCACGGCCTGCATCGCACTTGCCTTAGGCATCACGAACAATGCCAGTGGCAGCCCGCAGGGGACTGTCTTCTTCAGGAGAGGCACGCCCGCAGTCAGCCTTTCACCCACCAGCCTGGCCTTCGGCAGCCAACACGTAGGTACGCCCAGTACGGCGCGGACCGTCACCCTGAGCAACACCGGCAACGCCGCCTTGAGTATCACCAGCCTCGCGGTCAAGGGTACCAATAGCAGCAACTTTGCTCAGACCAACACGTGCGGCAGTTCGGTGGCGGCCGGCGCCCACTGCACGATCAGCGTGACGTTCACGCCTTCGGCCAGTGGCAGCCGCACAGCCTACCTAAGCATCTCAGACAACGCCAGGGGCAGCCCGCAGAAGGTGACCCTCTCCGGGACAGGCACGCTCACCGCTGCCACGGCTCCCCTGGTCAGCCTTTCACCCACCAGCCTTGCCTTCGGCAACCAGTCCGTAGGCACGACCAGTACAGCTCAGACCCTCACCTTGGGCAACACCGGCAACGCCGCCTTGAGCATTACCAGCCTCGCTCTGACGGGTACCAATGCCAGCGACTTTGCGCAGACCAACACCTGCGGCAGTTCGGTAGCGGCAGGCGCCAACTGTACAATCAGCGTGACGTTCAGGCCTGCGGCCAGTGGCAGCCGCACGGCCTCGGTGATCATCACGGACAATGCCAGTGGCAGCCCGCAGACGGTGAGCCTCGCCGGCACGGGCACGGCTCCCGTGGACGGCCTTACACCCACCAGCCTTGCCTTCGGCAACCAGTCCCTAGGTACGACCAGTACGGCGCAGACCGCCACCCTGAGCAACACCGGCAACGCCGCCTTGAGCATTGCAAGCCTCGCCCTGACGGGTACCAATGCCAGCGACTTTGCGCAGACCAACACCTGCGGCAGTTCGGTGGCGGCAGGAGCCAACTGTACAATCAGCGTGACGTTCAGGCCTGCGGCCAGTGGCAGCCGCACGGCCTCGGTGAGCATCACGGACAATGCCAGTGGCAGCCCGCAGTCAGTGAACCTCACTGGCACAGGCAGCAATCCACAGCCGAGCCTGACGAGCCTGTCGCCG
>Ga0208457_1000902_pt1 | contig 24467 bp, 20 predicted proteins | sample June2015DPH_10_1_FD_185513 | JGI IMG/M metagenome (GOLD analysis project Ga0208457, IMG submission 185513) | Peatland microbial communities from SPRUCE experiment site at the Marcell Experimental Forest, Minnesota, USA - June2015DPH_10_150... | ecosystem: Environmental > Terrestrial > Soil >... | reverse complement strand
GCCGGCGTGATCTTGTTCATCACGTCGGCGGCCGCGTAGCCCAGCATGCGTTCCGCGCCGACGTTGAAGATCTGAATGACGCCCTTCGCGTCAGTGGCGATGCTCGAGAAATTGGCGCTGTTGAAAATTGCGGCCTGTAAGGCCCCCGCCTTCAGCAGAGCCTCTTCGCGTCGGACCTCGGTGAGCACTTCCACCGGGGTTTCACACAACGACGGAGCTTTCGGATCCGTGACCTTTCCGACATCGTCGCGTAGCGGTTCCATCAATTGTATCATTTGGCCCTCTGGTTCATGGCGTTATCCTGGCATTATAGCTCTAAGTTACGACGGGAAGGGGTGCGGGCGCTATGGGGTGTTGACCCCATAGGAAGTTTCATCGATGGAGAAAACAGCCGAGAGCAGCTAGCGCTCGTGGCGAGTTGCACTCAATCAATGTCCCCGGTGTGAATTCCACGAACCAGCAAGGCATCTGCGATGAGCGAGCGATGACAGCGCGATCACTCGCCAAACCGGCGAATGAACCAGGTCTTCACCAACTGGGTCAGAATCGCGTAGCCCAGCAGCATGATGGCCAGAAACAGCCAGTACCGCGGCGGGAGCGGGACAAACCCGAGCGTGTTCGCCAGCGGCGAAACCGTCAGCCAGGCGCCGGCCGCGACGATGATCAAGGAAGTGAGGATGAGCGGCCAACTGGCCCGGCTTTGGATGAACGGGATTTTGTTGGTGCGAATGACATGGATGATCAACGTCTGGGTGAAGAGCGACTCCACGAACCAGCCGGTCTGGAACAGGACCGGGTTGTGCCAGCAGTTGAAAACGTACAGCATCATGAAGAACGTCAGGTAATCGAAGATCGAGCTGATCGGCCCGATAAACAGAATGAACCGCAGGATCTTGCCAATCGTCCACTGGCGCGGCTTGGTCAGCCAGTCCGCATCCACCTGGTCGGTGGGGATGGTGGTCTGCGAGAAGTCGTACAGGAGGTTGTTGGTCAGCACCTGGATCGGCAGCATGGGGAGGAATGGCAGGAACGCGCTGGCCCCCACGACGCTGAACATGTTGCCGAAGTTCGAGCTGGCCGCCATCTTGATGTACTTGATAATGTTGCCGAACACCCGCCGGCCTTCCAGCACGCCCTGCTCCAGTACCAGCAGGCTGTTTTCCAGCAGGATGATGTCGGACGACTCCTTGGCGATGTCCACCGCGCTGTCCACCGAGATGCCCACATCGGCGGCTTTCAAGGCCGGGGCGTCGTTGATTCCATCACCCATGAACCCCAACACGTGGCCCTTGCTCTGGAGCGCACGGATGATGCGTTCCTTGTGAGCGGGGGCCAGCCTGGCAAATACGCTGGTCGCGCTGGCGGCTTCGGCCAGTTCCGTCTCGCTCATCGTCTCGATTTGAGAGCCGAGCAAGAGATGCTCTACCGGCATGCCCACTTCCTTGCAGATGTAGACGGTGATGATCTCATTATCGCCGGTCAGGACCTTGACGTCCACGGTCAGGCTGTGAAGCCGCTTCAAGGCCTCTGCGGCGGTGTCCTTGGGCGGGTCGAGGAAGGCCAGAAACCCCAGCAGGATCAGGTCCGATTCATCCTTGACCGAATACACCGGCTCATCTGAACCGCCCGGCATCTGCTTATAAGCCAGAGCGATCACCCGGAAGCCCTGACCATTCAGGTCGTCCGCCAACTGCCGGCGTTTGGCGTCGTGCTCGGGCAGAACTTCGATGACCTCTCCTTTGACTTCCACCCGGGTACACAGGCCCAGCACTTCATCCACCGCGCCCTTGCAGATCAGCGTGTTCAACCCGGTTTCATCTTCCACCACCACCGACATCCGGCGCCGCACGAAGTCGAAAGGGATCTCGTCTATCTTGCGGTACTTCTCTTTCGCTTTCAGGCGTTCTTCCAGTTCCTCATGGTCGAGGATCGCTTCGTCGAGCAGGTTCTTCAACCCGGTATGGTAATAACTGTTCAGGTAGCCATACTGCAGCACCTTCTCGCTGGGATCGCCGTGCGCGTCCAGGTGCTTTTCGAGCACGATCTTGCCCTGGGTGAGGGTGCCGGTCTTGTCGGTGCACAACACGTCCATCGCCCCGAAGTTCTGGATGGCGTTCAGGCGTTTGACGATCACCTTCTTGCGCGCCATCGCGAGGGCGCCCTTGGACAGGTTGACGGTCACGATCATAGGCAGCATCTCGGGGGTCAGCCCGACTGCCACGGCCATGGCAAACAGGAACGCTTCCAGCCAGTTGTGCTTGCTCAGCCCGTTGATGAGGAACACAGCCGGAACCATCACGGCGATGAAGCGGATCATCAGCCAGGTGAACTTGTTGACGCCCTTGTCGAAGCTGGTCAACTGGCGCTGACCGACGATACTGGCGGCCAGCGATCCAAAGTAGGTTCGGCCCCCGGTAAGGATGACCACGGCGGTCGCGGAGCCGCTCTCCACGTTGGAGCCCAAGAAGCAGAGGTTGGGCAGATCGAGCGGATTTTGAACGTCTGCCGACGCCGGGGCGGCTTTCTTCTCCACAGGCAGGGCTTCGCCGGTGAGGGCCGCCTGATTCAGGAACAGGTCTTTGGCGGAAAGCACCCGTACATCAGCCGGCACCATGTCACCGGCTGCCAGCCGGATGACATCGCCAGGCACTACCATCTTGAGCGATACTTCTTCTTCCTTGCCGCCTCGCACCACTGTCGCCGTGTTGCTGACCATCGCTTTGAGCTTCTCGGCCGCGTTATCGGCACGCAGCTCCTGGAAGAAACGCAACACCACACCCAGAACCACCATCACGAAAATGACCACCGTCGCCCGCAGGTCACCGGTGAGAAAGGAAAGCACGCCCAGCGCCATGAGCAGGAGGACCAATGGATTCTTGACGTTACCCAGGAGGCGCATCAGGGCCGATTGACGCTTCTCTCGGGCAATCTCGTTCGTCCCGACCTGCTTCAAGCGAGAATCGGCTTCCGCCTCGCTCAGGCCGGTGAGTTGCGATCCAAGCTCCTTCAGGGCGGTATCGGTATCGGCGCGCGCCTTCTCCAACAGTTCAACGGAACCATGCCCAGCGTTCCCGACGGGGAGGTTACATGGGCGCTGGGATGAGTTAAGGGTCTTCTTTGAAATTTCCATTCATGCCTCTGCGGCGTGCGGTATCGTCTTGGCTTTGTTAAAAGATTTTACGAGACGGGTTGGGTGGAAAATAGGAGTGGGGCGGAGCGCTCTGCTGTGACCAAGTCATTCGGTTCACCTCTTTTTGTTTCAAGCCCTTCCTAGTAAATCCAGCCTGTTCGCTTGACCGTCGACATTGCACTTATTCTACACCAGTTTCCGCCCGTGGCTCCAGTTCGTCTATGGGGTAAACACCTAGGGTAAACACCTTAGAGCAAAGAATCAGCGCATGGCGCGTAGCGTGCTTTAGATGAGAAATCTCAAGACGCGACAACAAAAAGGGAAAAGTACAATGAAAGCAATTCATCCGATGACGTTGGTAGTGAACGCAAGGAAGTGGATCATAATGGGTCTTGCCTTTGCGGTGGTCATGATATTCCTGCGCTCTGACGCGCTCGCCACGCCGGGCGGAACCAGCACTCTCCAGTTCAATTTCGTGACGGCCATGACGAACCCCGGCGTCGATCCCAGTGCCAGTGGCAACGTCAACTGCAAACTGAACCGCCAAGGGAGTGCCAACAACCTGCAGCTCAAGATCTCGCTGGCCAAGCTGGATCCCGACACGGCGTATCAGTTGATCGCCTATATCGACGACGACACCAACTCGACCAGCGTGACGGAGTTCACCACAGGCTCGAAAGGCACGTTCGCGGTCACGTATGTGCAAAAGGCGAACGCGAGGTCGGGCGAGGAACTGCTCCCGAATGCGCTGAACCCGATCTGCGGCGTCCGTGAGCTTGACATCGTCAACGGCAGCGGGCAAACGATCTTGCGGGCGGACCTGATGGACCCGGACAGACTGCAGTACCGCCTCAAACGTTTCATGGACAATACCGGATTCATTCCCGCCGCGGTCGGGGCACTTCAGATCAATGCCACCAAGCAGAGCACCCAGTTCCGGTTGCGGGTCTCGGGTCTGACGCCGAGCACGGCCTACCTGCTCACGATCAATGGGAACGTTGCCCAGACCAACACGACGGACAGCGCGGGCAAGCTGAATCTGACGACCCTGCCGTCTGGTTCGACGAACGTGCTCGATATCAACACGCTCACACTGAGCGATAGCTACGGCAGCAACGTCGTGCTGACCACAGACGGAAGCGGACCGGCTCTGACGACACGCCAGCAGACGGTCAGGCCGCTCGCCATACCGTCGGACACGCTGCGGATTCCCCCGAACGACGTCTCCCTATACAGTCTTTATGGCTACAGCGCGTGGCAGGTGGGGCCCCCCGAGGACGAGGGCCGGCTGTTCCTGACGCAAGCCGAATACACGGGAGCAACCAATACGGCACGGCTTCTGTCTTTCTTCTCCATGACCGACATCCACGTCACCGACAAAGAATCCCCGGCCGAGGCGCTCTACTTCGGTTGGAGCGCGCCCTTTCAGGCATCGGGTCTTTTTATGTCGGCCTATTCGCCGATCGTTCTCTCCACGACCCACGTCCTCGACGCCGCCGTCAAGACCATCAACGCCTTGCACCGTCAGACGCCTTTCGATTTCGGGATTTGTCTCGGTGATGTCGCCAACAGCACTCAGTTAAACGAACTCCGATGGTTTATTGATGTTATGGACGGACAGTATATTACACCCAGTTCCGGCGCTCATCTCGGCGCCGACACCATCGACTATCAGAAACCCTATCAGGCCGCCGGGCTTGACCGTTCCATCCCTTGGTATGAGGTCATCGGCAACCACGATCAGTTCTGGATGGGCACAGAACGTGTGACCGACAAAGTCCGGAGTACCCAGGTCGGCACCGGCGTCCTCAACATGTTTCCCGACGCCTTGGCCTCGAATGCCACCGAGGGGGCGGGCCTCTATGTGGGCGTTGTCGATGGGACCACACGCTACGGCGAGGTGATCAAGGGCGGACCGACAAACCTCTTTGCGACACCCCCGACCGTCGTCGCCGACACGAACCGCCTCTCCATCGTGACGGATACATCTTCGACTGCGAAGTTCATGAGCGAGTTCTTCAATACCGCATCGTCCCCGGTGGGGCATGGATTCAACCAGACCAACACTGGCAGCACTGCGGCCTGCTATACGTTCGAGCCGATGACGAACATGCCGATCAAGGTGATCGTGCTCGACGATACCTGTAAGACGAACAGCCCGTCCGGCGGACCGTTGTATTACGGCGGCGGCTGGATGGATGCGGCACGCATGGCTTGGCTCACAAACGAACTTCAGATGGGGCAGGACGCGGGCCAGCTCATGATTCTCGCATGCCATATCCCCATCAGTCCGCAGAAGGACCTCTTCGATACGAACAGCGCATCCGTGCAATTCTACCCCTCTCCCGATAATCAAACCGAAGCGAGCTTGATCGCCACACTCCACCACTATCCGAATCTCATCCTGTTGATGGCGGGGCATCGCCATATGAACACGGTGACACCGCAACCGTCACCTGACCCGGCCCATCCGGAATACGGCTTCTGGGAGGTCGAAACCGCCTCGCTGCGGGACTTCCCTCAGCAGTTCCGCACCTGGGAGATCCTCCGCAACAGCGACAATACCATTTCCATCGTGACGACCGATGTCGATCCCCAGGTCGTGGACGGGTCGCCTGCGTCGGATTCGCGCGGGTATGCCATCGGCGCCTCGCGGGTATTCGGCAACACCTCCCTTACCGATACAACGTCGCATGCGTATAATGCGGAACTGGTCAAGCAATTGAGTCTCGCCATGCAAACGAAGATCGCCGGTTACGGAGGGCCGCTGGGTTATCGTGCGGTGTGTTCGTCGATCGCATCGGGACTGGAGTGGTGATCGACATCACCGGTCAATTGCAGTCCGCGGACGCCATTCTCGGACCGTGGAACCAGGTTCAGGGTGCCACCAACCCCTACGCGGTGTCTGCTCCGAGCGGTGCGAAGTTCTACCGCGCAGCCGAGTAATAGCGGCCTTTCCCAATAGTTGAACGGAATCATGCGCCTCGTTCCAGCCGGGGACGGGCACGGAGGCGATGGTGGGCGCCTTCGCCGTTGTCGGCTTCGAGGGCGGGCTCTCCTCTGCGGGTTCCTTGGTGGCCATTTGCATGGTGACTATCCTCTACCGACCGATCCATTTCACAAAGGTTTGCCTGCGTTGGTCGCGCCCCACTTCCAATGGCAGATTTCCGGCAGGTCCTCGCCGTATTTGTCGATGTATTGCTTTGTGCTCGATCAGCTTGTCCTTGAGCTGTTGCGGTGGCGGCAAAGCACCAGCAGTTCAGTGTGGAGTCTGTGGTTGCAGTACGGCACGAATTCTGGCGACCAACTCCGCAATGGGAATTTGTTTGGACAGGAGTATCTCGCTGGACGCGTTCCGCTTCGCCGTTTCTTCTTTACTTACAAGTGAGGTGAGGAAAATCACAGGGGTGCGCCGCAGCGTCGGATGGCTCTGCAACTCCGACGCCACCTGCCCGCCATCTTTGACGGGCATGTCTATGTCGAGGAGTACAAGGTCCGGATGAAATTCGAGGCACGCCTTGATCGTGTCTGTTGAGCGAGCTTCAAACCTCACGGCGAACCCGTGCATTTCAAGACCGGCTTTCAAGACCTGGCCAATCGACTCTTCATCGTCCACGACGATAATTTTTAGTTTTTGTTCTGTCATTGTTGCGTTCCTTTCTTAAGAAGCCCCGAGACTACCGTTCAGCCGGGGCAGCGCCAACCAGAAAGTGCTGCCTTTGCCAACTTCGCTTTCGACACCGATGCGGCCGCCGTGGGCTTCGACGGCCAGTTTGCAGAAGGTTAATCCCAAACCAGTGCCCAGGCGATTTTTGCGGTCTTCGACCTGGCCGAACTTTTCGAAGATACGCTGGTGATATTCGGGCGCAATGCCGGGGCCGGTATCGGTGACTGCGACGCGGACCTCGCCGCAGGATGGTGTGACGACAATGCGGACGTCGCCGCCGGCCGGGGTGTACTTGAGGGCGTTGCTGAGCAGGTTCTGGAGCACCCGGCGAATCAAACCGACGTCGGCCGTGACGGTGAGGGACGATTCCGGTGCGTCGAACGTCACCGTGCGGTTGCCAGGCAAGGGTTGGGTTGTGGCCAACACGGCGCGGATGAGAGCGTCGAGGTCACACGGCTCGCGTTGGAGTTTCATCTCGCCCGCCCCCATTTTGCTGACATCGAGGATTGAACCGATCATGTTGAGCAGATCCTCGGCGCTGCGGCGCGCGACCGTGACGAGTGTCTGGGTGCTGGCGGAGAGTTTCTGGGCCTCGTGGAGCTCCAGGATATCCAGAAACCCGCAGATGACTGTCAGCGGGTTGCGCAGATCGTGGACGACCATGTGGGTGAGGTCGTCGCGAAGTTTTTCCAGCCGGCGCAATTGCAGATGGGTTTGGACGCGGGCATAGACTTCTTCAAACTGGAAAGGCTTCGTCACGTAGTCCACTCCGCCGACACGGAACGCTTTCACCTTGTCGATCGTTTCATTCAGCGCGCTGATGAAAATGACGGGGATATCTTTCAGCGCCGCGTCGGCCTTGAGTTGATCGCAGACTTCGTAGCCGTTCATTTCCGGCATGGTGATGTCGAGCAGAATCAGGTCGGGCGGTTCAGTGCGGGCGGCCTGAAGCGCCAGCTTGCCGCTGAGAACCGGCCGCGGTTTGTAACCTCGCTCCGTGAGCATTCTCACCAGCAACAGCACATTTCCTGGCGTGTCGTCCACGATCAGGATGTTCGGGGCCTGCTGCTGTTTGGTGGCCGTCATGCGTTGCCTTTTTCCGCATATTCCAGTGCCATGTTCAGCGTGTCCATGAACTCTTTGACCTTAATGGGTTTGGTGATATAGCGGAAGAATCCCGCCTCCAAGCCCTTCGCGATGTCGCGTGGCATGACATTGGCGCTGAGGGCAACGACGGGGATGTGCGCCGTGGCCGGGTCTTCGCGCAGAATTTTCAAGGCTTCGATACCGCTGATGCCAGGCAGGTTGATGTCCATCAGGATTACCTTCGGCTGAGTGGCGCGGGCGAGCTTGATGCCGAGAGTTCCGTTCACCGCGGTCACCAGCCGAATGTCCGGGTAACGCGCGATGAGTTGCTCGACCAGCTTCATGTTCGCCGGGTTGTCCTCGACATAGAGCAGGGTGCGCCGCGACGCGCTGGCCGGCAATTGCGGTGGAACAGAAGCCTCGGCTTCGCCGCTTTGGACTGCAAGTTGGGGCGCCGCAGCCGAGTTCAGTTCGCACCAGAACACGCTTCCCACCCCGACCGTGCTTTCCACGCCGAATGCGCCCTCCATCAGTTCTGCCAATCGCTTCGTCACAACCAGGCCGATGCCCGTGCCTGCCACGGCGCCAGCTTCTTGCCCGAGACGATTGAACGGCTGGAATAGCTGCGCCAGCTTTTCCGGAGGCAATCCCGCGCCCGTGTCCGCGACGGTAATGCGAATGCGTTCCGGGGCGCTCACGGTGCAACCCACGATGATCGTTCCCTGCTCCTTGTTGTATTTGATCGCGTTGGAAAGCAGGTTGATGATGATTTGTTTCAACCGGGTCCGATCGGCCTTGACAAAGAACGGGGCATCGTCATCGAACTGGGGAAAGGTCATGCTGATGCCACGCTGTTGCGCCTGTGGCTCCATCATGGCCTGGCATTCGGACATGACCTCGGCCAACGACACCGATTCCGGCGATAGCGACACCTTTCCGGACTCGATCACTGCGAGATCGAGGATTTCGTTGATCAACTTCAGCAGATGCCATCCCGCCTGGAGAATCTGGGCAATGCTTTCCTTCTGAGAGTCCGTCGGCAACGGGGAGGCCGACTCCATCAGCTGCGCGAAACCGAGGATCGCATTGAGCGGGCTGCGCAGCTCATGGCTCATGCTGGAAAGGAAATCCGATTTGGCGAGGTTGGCTTTTTCCGCCACAGACCTGGCGCTCTCCAGCTCGACGTTCTTTTCCTGCAGCACCTGATCCAGGCGTTTGCGCTCCGTGACGTCGCGCGCAGCGGCGAACACGCCCTGCAGCCTCCTGTCCCGATCGTAGAAGGTGGTCGCATTGTAGGACACCACAGTTTCCTTGCCGTCCTTGGCGCGCGCGGTAAGCTCGTAGTTGGTGACCTTCTTTTCGCTCAGCACCAGCTTGATGGCCGCCTCGGCCCGCTCCGGATCGGTGAAGCAGCTCTTGAACGGCGCGCCGATCAGCTCGTCGCGCGTGCAACCGGTTAGCACCTCCATCTGTTTATTGACATCGGTGATGATGCCGGACGGATCGGTGGTCATGATCGCGTCGATGTTGGACTCGATGAGCGAGCGCGTGTAGAACTGCTGGTCGCGCAGCCGCTGATCGAGCAGCTTCTGCTCTGCTTCGACCTGCTTGCGAGCGGTGTTGTCCGTGCCGATCAGCAGATAGCCGATGATGGCGTCCTGCGCGTCGCGTAGCGCCGTGACGGACACGACCGCCGGGAAGCGGCTGCCGTCCTTGCGGATGTAGGTCAGCTCGTAGATGTCCTCGATTCCGCGCGAGGCCTTGAAAACCAATGCCTCGAAGCCCGGCATGATCGGTGTGCCGAGTTCGGTGCTTAACGCCTTGGCACGCGCGATCACTTCCTGTGGATCGGAAATGTCGGCTGGCGTGATCTTGTTCATCACGTCGGCGGCCGCGTAGCCCAGCATGCGTTCCGCGCCGACGTTGAAGATCTGAATGACGCCCTTCGCGTCGGTGGCGATACTTGAGAAATTGGCGCTGTTGAAGATCGCGCTTTGCAGGGCCCCCGCCTTGAGCAGCGCCTCTTCCGCCTGCTTGCGAGCGGTGTTGTCCGTGCCGATCAGCAGATAGCCGATGATGGCGTCCTGCACGTCGCGTAGCGCCGTGACGGACACGACCGCCGGAAAGCGGCTGCCATCCTTTCGGATGTAGGTCAGTTCGTAGATGTCCTCGATTCCGCGTGAGGCCTTGAACACCAATGCCTCGAAGCCCGGCGAAATCGGCGTGGAGAGCTCGACGCTCAACGCCTTGGCACGCGCGATCACTTCCTGCGGATCGGAAATGTCGGCTGGCGTGATCTTGTTCATCACGTCGGCGGCCGTGTAACCCAGCATGCGTTCCGCGCCGACGTTGAAGATCTGAATGACGCCCTTCGCGTCGGTGGCGATACTTGAGAAATTGGCGCTGTTGAAGATCGCGTTCTGTAAGGTCCCCGTCTTTAGCAAAGCCTCTCGATAGATCAAATAGGCGAACGAAAGTGTAAATAGCAGCGTAAACAGGCTGGTGATAACGACGAGGGTAAACAGATAGCGCATGTTCGATTGGAACGCTGCGTCTTGCCGCGCCAGCGCGCTTTCTTCTATCTGGATGAAGCTACGCATCTCGGCACGAATCGAATCCATCAAGCGCTTGCCCTGACCACTGCCTACAACTGCTAGTACGACAGTCATGCCATTGTCGCGGCGCAATTCAATGACATGCGACATTTCCGCCAATTTGGCATCCATCAATGGAGCCAGTGTGTCCAGGTGTTTATGGGCAGCACTGGTTAAGGTAAGTTGCTGCAATTTTTCCAGACGGCCACTGACGCTATCGCGCACCGCCAAATACGGTTCCAGAAAGGCCTCGTCACCGGTCAGCAAATAACCGCGCTGACCTGTCTCGGCATCTATCAATGCGGACAGAAACTCGTTCGCGCTTTGTATTACAACGAGGGTATGCTCCCGCGCATCGGCTGCTTCCTTGATCTGTCTGAAAGCCCAGAACGATGCCACCACCCCCAGCGCAACCAGCAGGGCCGCTATAGCAAGCGAAGCAACAATTTTATGAGTAGCTTTCAAAAAAATTTCCCTCCGCCTAAAGCAACATCCCTTGATATCGGATATCCGATGATTGCGTATTGATCGTCACGCAGGGCCGTGACGGACACGACCGCCGGAAAGCGGCTGCCATCCTTGCGGATAGCAGAGCCTCTTCGCGTCGGACCTCGGTGAGCACTTCCACCGGGGTTCCGCACAACGACGGAGCTTTCGGAATCGTGACCTTTCCGACATCGTCGCATAGCGGTTCTATCAATTGTCCCATTTGGGCTTCCGGTTCATGACGTTCTTCCAGCGTCATAATCCTAAGTTACGACGGGAAGCGGTGAGGGCACTATGGGGTGTTGACCCCATAGGAAGTTTCATCAATGGAGAAAACAGCCGAGAGCAGCTAGCGCTCGTGGCGATCCCGATGAGGCCGCCCTCGAGCTCCTCTTCTTCCCTGTGACGCGGGTGTTTCGTCCTCACTTCTTATATGAGTACGCAGGGCTGACGCCAGGACCGCTCGGGTCTCCGCGACGATGCGCTACAACGGATGTCTTTGTGACCGTCCGCGTGGCGACTATCCTTTGCGGACCGACCCGTTTCACAAGGGTTTGCCCGCTTTGTCCAGTCCACACCTCCAATTGCGAATTTCGGGCATGTCCTCGCCATGTGCGGCAATGTATTCCTTGTGGTCGAGCAGCTTCTCGCGGATGGCCTGCTTGGCATAGGCCGCTCGCGCCCCCAGTTGCGGGAGACGATCAATCACGTCGCCGACCAGATGAAATCGGTCGAGGTCGTTCAGCACCACGATGTCGAACGGAGTCGAGGTCGTGCCTTCTTCTTTGTAGCCGTACGACGTAAGCCTCGTGTGTGCTGGCCTTCTCAGTGGTTCCGCAAAAAGCGCAGCTCGGCGCGCAGGCGTTCCACCTCATCGAGCAGATCGAACATGGTTTTGAGCCAGGCCAAATCGATGCCGTGAACGGTCCGCAAGTGCTCGATCCGCCGAACGGTATGGATCGCCTCTTCCGTGAATTCCATCATCCCGTACGGTGGCTGAAAGACAGGTCGTACAAGGCCGGCGCGACAATAGATCAGAATGGAACGGCGGGGGACGCCCGCGAGATGAGCGGCCGCATCGAGGCTGTAAAGGACGTTTGGCTTCGGCTGAAACAACTCCAGAGCCAGAGGCGAGGGGATGTCCGGATCAAATCGTTTGCTCATGAGGTTTTCCTCGGGTTGAACGTCGATTTTGTGGCCAACTGCTCCCATAGGACTTTTTGTTCCGGCGTAAGATCCGACGGGACCTGGATGGACACAATGGCATACAGGTCGCCCCGCGTTCCGTCGCCCGTGGGCAAACCCTTCCCGCGCAAACGAAATTGCCGTCCAGCCGCTGTGCCCGACGGAATTCTCAAGGACACCGTTCCATCAAGAGTTGGAATGTGGACCGTGGCACCCAGCACCGCTTCCCACGGGGACAGTTCCAAATCGTAATACAGGTCGGCACCTCGGACACGGAAGTCGGGGTGCTGAGCAAACTTGACGCGCAAATACAGGTTTCCCGAGTCGCCTCCACCGATGCCTTCCTGTCCTTTGCCTGCGAGACGGATGAGCTGCGCTTCCCGAACGCCGGGTGGGATTTTCACCCGCAAGGTCTGCAGGGTCGATTGCCCTGTGCGCGGATCGGTGCGCTGCAGCCGGATCGTGCGCGTCGAGCCGTGCAAGGCTTCGTCAAGCGTCACCAAGATGTCACCCTCGATGTCCTGGCCGCGTTGGGCGAATGTCTCACCTCCCATGCCATCCCCCCGCGTTCGGCCGAAACCACCGGATGGGCGACCGCGGCTGCCGAAGAACTGCTCGAAGAAATCGCTGAAGCCCGTGCCATCGAAATGGAATTCAGAACCCTCTTCGGAACCTCCGCCGAATCCACCCTGCCACTGCGCTGTCTGCCGTTCCGGATGGTTCCAGTTCGCTCCCAGCTCATCATACTTTCGCCGTTTCTCCGGGTCGCTGAGGACTTCGTTGGCCTCGTTGATTTCCTTGAACTTTTCTTCGGCCGTGGTTTTGTCTTTGGCGACGTCAGGGTGATACTGGTGGGCGAGCTTGCGGAATGCCTTCTTGATTTCCTCGTCAGTCGCGTTTCGGGCCACGCCGAGAACGTCGTAGTAGTCCTTGAATTCAACGGGCATGGCTTGCTCCGCAGGAATGGCTCAGATCATTCACAATGACACGTCGGATGAAGTACTGTGTCGCCGTGGCAATAGCCACTGAACCGGCCGCATTCTTCGAATCGGACACCGGACCTGGAGGATCGGAATTCATGATCTGCAACCGAGGGCACATGCCGTTTATACCGCTTTGCCTTTCCTGAAGTCCACGAGGAATGCGGTTGTCCTCTATTCCAGTGCCTCGGCACGGGATTCCCACGACTCAATGACAATGGGGTCACCCATTTGCGGGCGTGACCCCACTTTGCGTGCACTGTTTTTTCCTTGAACCAGTAATCGTGTTTTCGAAGCGAGAAAGAGATTCTGCCAGCGGCACGTCAGTTGCCAAACGGGATCACGATCCGTGCGCCGACGTACGGCTTGCTGCCCTGCCACATGTTGAGATCGAGCTTCACGCGCAGGTTGTCTCGCGACCCTCCAAGAGAAGTTGCACGCGTGCGTCGCAGGCTGCCCTGATCAAGGCTGAAGTCGGCCTGGTTCGCGATGCTTTTGACGAAGCGATCGACGGCAAACAGAGTCGTATCGAGACCGTATTTGGCAGTCTCGATCTCGCGTTTGACGGGCGACGAACTCCGTTGCGCTGGCCGAAATTCCGACTCGAATTTTTCCCACACCTCGTCGTCCGTCGGCTTGCGGTGGGGCATCAGAATCCGCTGGCGGTCACCCTCGGTAAGCGCCTGACGGTCGATCCGTTCGCTGATGTTGCTCCGGATGAACTCCGCGGGAATCGTGGAAACTGACAGGAAGGCGACCAAGGACGGGGACTCGGATTTTTGCGCAGTAGCGGACGGAACGGCTGACCAGCAGGAAACACACGCGACCGTCCCCGATATAGTCGAGCGCCAGTGGCTGAGGATGCTATGTTTGCTGTAACTGCTCACGACAATCTCCTATTCCCTTGGCGCGCTAATCCTTATTTTCGTCGTCTTTCTCGGCCTTCTGGTGATTGGCTTTCATGCCCTGACGATAAGCCAGGAAGACGGGCGGGCGCTATGGGGTGTTTACCCCATAGAAAAAGGGCAGGCTCTTGGCGTAGGTTACTGCCAGCGATAAAGAAAGGAGCAACAGTATGGGATTAATCCTATTGATATTGGTCATTCTCTTCCTCGTGGGCGCATTACCCACCTGGCCTCACAGCAGAAACTGGGGATACTATCCGAGCAGCGGGCTCGGACTGTTAGTCGCAATCCTGCTCGTATTAGTTCTGATGGGCCGGATTTGAAGGACGAACGCGACGAAGAACGTCAGCGGACACAAGACCCAAGCCAGGCTGAGGCATTCATGAAACTACGGGCTTGGGCTTGTGGAACGCTGATCGTGTGCGCGCTGGCGATGACAGGCTGTTCGACGGTCCAGAAAATTCTCCCGACCGCTGCCTGGCGTCAGGCTCGCGTGTGCAACGAAGGCTACAGCCTCCTATACCAACTGCTGAGTCAGGAAAGTGACGTCGCAAAAATCCTCATCATCAAACACGCCGATCCCCCGGTCGCCGACGTCATCAAAGAGATTGCGAACACCTCCGGTCAGGCCAAGAAAGCGCTGGATCTGTTTCACGAGAAAGATCGTCACCTCAGCTTTGAGATGACGAATCTGCCCCAGATCGAACAGAAGACGCGCGCCGCGATCGACTCGACGGTGACCAAACAGTTACTATTCTCCAGTGGCAAGACGTTTGAACGCCGTTTGCTCTTCACCCAAACCGAGGCCATGAACTACGCCGCCCATCTGGCGCAGGTCTTGCACGATCAAGAAGACAACCCGCTTCGCAAGGAGTTTCTGGCCACGCTCTCGGAGCGCTGCACCACGCTCCATGACAAAGCGATTGATCTTCTGAAATAGCACCGCTGCTGATCGATGTTACCGTCGCTGCGGTCGATTCAGTGTTCGGTTATGTCCCCTGGTCAATCCCGCCGGCATTGCAGTGTCGACAACTTTCAAACTGACGCACTACCGCCTTTTAGCTTCGCTTGTTTTTCTCGCCCCCGTCAGATAATTTGTCTGTTTATGCGATGGCAAAAAGGAAGCGTCGCGATCTGCCTGGGGCTGACATGGCTGAGCTTGGGACAAGTCTCTCAGGCCGCGGACGATCAACGGGCGCGGGAGATCGTGGACCGAGTGGCTCGGCTGTTTGCCAGCCAGTCCAGCATCGCCACGGTGGAAATGCAGATCACCAAGGAAGACTGGCAACGGAAGATCTCGATGCAATTCTGGTCGCTCGGCGAGTCGAACATCCTCATCCGGATTCGCCGCCCGCAGGAAGATGCGGGCACGGCCATCCTGAAAGTTGGCAGCAAGATCTGGTACTATCTGCCGAAAGCGAACCGCACGGTGAACATGCCGGCTTCGATGATGATGACCTCGTGGATGGGCAGTCACTTCACCCTCAATGACCTGGTGAAAGAGAGCCGCCTCACCAACGACTACGTGATTGCGACCTCTTTTGAAGGACAGCGGGATGGGGTCGCGGTGTCTGAATATACCCTGACACCCAAGCCGGCTGCGGTGGTGGTGTGGGGGAAAATTACTTTGGAGATCCGCCAAGCCGACTTGATGCCCGTCCGGCAGCGATACTATGACGAGGACGGGAAACTGGTCCGGGAACTGACCTTTTCCGAGTACAAAACCGTGAGCGGGAGGCTCATTCCGACGCGTCTGGTCATGCAATCCATGGACAAGGCCGGTAAGAAGGCAGGCGCGAGCGGCGGTGTTTTAGCTCAGGGGGTGATGCGACCTCTGGACCAAGCGGTTGAACAGACGACGATCACGTACGAAGATATCGCCTTCGACGTGCCGATTAGCGAGGGGACGTTTTCCCTGGAGAATCTGAAGCAATGAGCGGACGGCTGCTGTGGCTCGCGTGGCGCAATCTCTGGCGTAATCCCCGGCGGACGCTGATCGCCATGGCGGCGATCGGCTTGGGCTATGCCATGCTGCTGTTCGTTGCGTGCCTGATGGCCGGGCTGAGGCAGCAGATGATCGAGAGCGGCACGGGCCTTGTTCTCTCTGATGTTGAGGTGCACGCTCCGAGTTATTACCCGGATCGTCCCACAGACCAGACCTTGGGAGGGCGAAACGGGACAGAGGTCAGCGCGCTGGTTGCCGCCATCGCCGCCGACCCCCGGGTCCAGGCTGCGAGTCCCCGGGTGTACGGCTACGGCTTGGTCAGCGCAACCCATCAATCGGCTGGGGCGCAACTCCTCGGCGTCGTCTCCGATCAGGAACAGAAGATTACTGTGCTACAAACTCGGATGGTAAAAGGGAGCTACCTGACCGGACGGATGCCCAAAGGTATCGTGATGGGAGATAAACTCGCCACCACGATTGGCGTCGAGGTTGGGTCGGAAATCGTCTTGTTGACGCCGGCGGCCGATGGTTCGACGGGAAATGACCTGTACACGGTAGCCGGGATGTTTCACACGGGGCTTGACGTCATGGACCGGGGTCTGGTGCTCATGTCTCTCGCTTCTCTGCAGGAGCTGTTGCGCTTGCCGCCGGGAAGGATCCATGAAGTTGGGATCAAGCTCCATGACATCGCCGCGGCAACGACGGCGGCGGCGGCACTGGAGGCGCAACTGAATAAGACCCTTCCGGTTCGGGTGCGGGCTTGGCCGGAGCTGGCGCCGGAGTTGGCCGACTACGTGCAGTTCAATCGCCGGGTCACTTTCATTCTCTTTTTTATCTTTTTCCTGTTGGCAGTCATGGGCATCGTCAACACCATGCTCATGGCGATCATCGAGCGCACGCGTGAACTCGGCATGCTGATGGCCGTGGGAATGCGTCCGGTTCAGGTGGTGGGTCTCATTGTGGCGGAGGCGGCAAGTTTGGCGGGAGCCAGTCTGGTTTTGGGAGCAGCGCTTGGAACTCCCCTCCTCTGGTATTTGCAGGTTCACGGTCTGAACATGGGTGGCGATCATCGAGGCGCGGTCTCTCTGGCCGGAGTCGTGGTGGGCCCCCTCTGGTACGGTCGGCAGGATTTCACGGCCTACACTCAGGCCGCTCTGGGGCTGGCTGTCACGGCTCTGGTGTCGGCCCTCTATCCCGCGTTGCGGGCGGCTCGCTTTCGGCCGACGGAAGCGCTCCGAAAGGTTTAGCTATGATGGGTGTTCTCCTGCTGGTGAAAATCGGGTGGCGCAATCTCTGGCGCAATCCCCGCGGGACCCTGCTGACGGCGCTGGCCCTGGGTTTGGGTCTGACCATGCTGCTGATTTCCTTGGGCTTGCTCGATGGCAGCCACGAGCAAATGGTTGGGAACGGGGTGAGATTCGGCTCCGGGCACGTCGTCATCCAGGCACAGGGGTATCAAGACACCGGCTCTCCGGAGCTGTTGCTGCCGGCCCCGATCGTGTCTACGACCGGGGAGTTTTTGCATTCCGAGGCCCTGAAGCATGTTGTGCGAGGCGTGAGTCCACGGCTGCTGGCCTCTGGATTGCTGAGTTCCGCAGCCAACGCCAGTGGCGTGAGCATGATGGGGGTCATCCCCAAAGAGGAGCGGGCCGTATCCCTGATTCCCCAGCGGATCGTAGAGGGGAACTATCTCAATGACGACCAACAATCGGGCGTTGTCATTGGCGCGGAGTTGGCCCGCAACCTCGCGGTGAAGATCGGGAGCAAAGTCGTGTTCATGACTCAGGCGGTGCAACCGCGCGGCACGAAAGCGACGGATGCAGGTGGAGGAGAAATGCAAAGCACTTTACTGCGGGTGACCGGGATCTTTCGCACGGGTGTCCAAGCGATCGATGCCCACGTCATCCAGTTGCCGTTGCCCGAGGCCCAAGCACTGCTCGGAGTGACCGACCGGGTCACTCAGGTCGCGGTCCTCTTGGAACGGGAGGGTGACTCGCTGATGGTGGCCCGGGCCTTGCGGAAGCAGTTGACGGGAGCGCCGGTTGAAGTTCTCCCTTGGCGGGAATCCATGCCGCCGCTGGCCCAGCTCTTCTTGTTGGACGAGGCCTTTAACTATGTCATGAACGGTGTGGTACTCGCGATGGTCGGGTTGGGGATACTCAACACGATTCTCATGCGAGTACTCGAGCGCCGTTATGAATTCGGTCTCTGTTCGGCTCTGGGCCTGCGGCCTGTGCAGCTTGCCGTCATGATCATTGGTGAGTCGTTGGCGCTCACGGCGATCAGCCTCGCTCTGGGTCTGGTGCTGGGATTGAGCGCTCAGCATTATTTTGCCACCGCCGGGTTGGATCTGCGCTGGTTTTTCCACAGCAGCCTCCCTACCGCTCTCGTCTTTGACCCAATCATCTACTCGCGCTTGAGCCTGACGCGAATCGCTTCGTCCGTCGGCATTGTGTTTCTGACGGCGACCGTCATCTCCTTTTATCCGGCGCTCAAGGCCGCGCGAACCAAACTACCCGGCGCATTGAAGGTGTTTTAGGATGATTTGGAGAACGATATGACTGAATGGGCTGTGGAACTGAACGACGTGAAGAAGACCTACCGCGCGGGGCCAATCGAGGTGCCGGCACTGCGCGGGATCAGTCTGCGGGTTGCTCCCGGAGAATTTCTCGCGATTGCCGGCCCGTCCGGTTCCGGTAAAACCACGTTATTGAACATCATCGGCGGACTCGACCGAGCCGATACAGGAGAGGTGTTGGTGGAAGGGAAGAACCTTCAACTCTTATCCCCCGGGGAGCTGGCTCGTCTGCGGCTGCAGCGCCTCGGCTTCGTCTTCCAAGCGTACAACCTGTTGCCGGTCCTGACCGCCTTGGAGAACGCTGAATTTACCTTGCTCCTGCAGGGCGTTCCGGTGGAGCAGCGCAAAGAACGAGTGCAAAAGCTGTTCGCAGAAATCGGTTTAGCCAGCCTGGAACATCGTCGTCCCGGCGAGTTGTCCGGCGGGCAACAGCAGCGGGTAGCGGTGGCGCGAGCCATGGTCACCGAGCCGGCGCTGATCCTGGCGGACGAGCCTACGGCGAATCTCGACTCGGTGACGGCGACCGCTCTCCTCGAAGTGATGGAACAACTCAATCGCGCTCACGGCACGACTTTCGTTTATGCCACCCATGATCCTCAAGTCATGGAGCGGGCGCGGCGGTTGATTCGATTGCATGACGGTCAGATCGCCAGTGATGTGGCGCATGCCGGCCCCGCGCTCTGAGCCATGGCAAGAATCACCCTGAAACAACGAACCCGGGAGATTTGGCAGAAGCTGTCGCACCTCGATGCCCGACCCGACCAAATCGCGGCCGGCTACTCCATCGGCATCTTTGCCAGTTTCCTGCCGCTGAATCCGTCCCCAATCATTGTGGCAGTCGTGATGGCGTGGCTGCTGAAGAGGAACGTGATCGCCGCTGTCGCCGGGGCTACGACGGCGATTCTCTATACCCCGCTCTTGCCTTTGATCTGGCTGGCTGAATTTCGATTGGGGAAGTTGGTTCTCCCGGTGCAGCATCCGCTGACGTTGGATAAGGCGCGACTGTGGGACGTTTTGCAAAAGGGTTGGGATGTTTACGCCGCCATGTTCGTTGGCTCGATCATCATCGCCACCCCCGTTACGTTGCTCACCTATTGGGTCGTCAAACGGCTCGCCGAGAGATGGCAACGGCAAAAAAACGAGTCGTAACATTCAGACTGATGGCTGCCTCGGGTCCGGCCATTGCCAACAGGCAAGCCGCCAGCCGTGTCCTTCCACGGCCAGAGCGGCTACATACCCGGGGCCGGGGGTAAGTTCCTGAAGAGACCAACGGGAGGCTTCGGATGGATCTCGTTGAGTGCCGAGTACTGCGGCCGGTTCCCCGGGAGCCAGCGACACGTCAAACTGGTCCAAGGGCAGTGAAAGTCCTTCGCCCCGGGCCTTGATGTAGGCCTCCTTGCGCGTCCAACAGCGAAAGAACGCCTGACGCTGATCTTCGGTTGGGAGTGTCCGGAGCATCTCAACCTCCCGCCGTGAGAAAAACCGCTCGGCGATCTCCGCGACTGCCAGATCGGAACGGATGTGCTCGAGGTCGATGCCCACCTCCCGACCGCGAGTGACCGCGTAAAGAGCCACTCCGTGGGAGTGGGACACGCTAAAGCGGATCGCATCCTCGTCAGATTCCCCGGCAAGAGCAGGCTTTCCATGAGAGCTGTAGCAAAAGGACAGGCATTCGGGCACTCGGTTCAAGTAGCCGGCGAGGATGGCCCGGAGCACTCCACGAGCGACGATAAAGTGCTCGCGGTCTCTCTCAAAATAAAACCGCTCAGCCCTCGCCTGTTCATCCGCGGCCAAGTTGTTGAGGAATCTCTGAATCTGTGACGGGGTCTGGTCCAAAGTCGCTCGCCAGACATGAACCTCATCGGAACCCAACACCAAAGTTTCTGGTGGAGAGCGCCACGGAGGAACAGGAGAGGGGATGGGTGCTGCTTTCATGGGGTGGTTCTCACCCGGCTCCGCGGAGTTCTTGGGAGAGCGCCTGAAGTAGGAGCGGCTGAGTTGCGTTCCAAAAGAAGTGGTCACCGGGAAACATCCGCAGCGAGAAGGAACCACTCGTTTGATCGCGCCAGGCTTCGAGATCGCCACGACTCACCCTCTGATCCTGCAAGCCGCCAAAGGTGGAGATGGGGCAGTTGAGCGGAGGCTCGGTTGAGTACACGTACGTTTCGTAAACGGCGAAATCTGCCCGCAGGACGGGAAGCATGATCTGCATGAGTTCTGCCTCTTCCAACACCTTTCCCGGAATGCCATTCAGGCGACGCAATTCCTGCAAAAGTTCCCCGTCGGGCAGGGCATGGATCGGCCGGTCTCGATGAGGAAGCTGCGGCGCGCGATCCGCAGAGACAAACAGGCGAACCGGCTGAACCCCAGACTGTCGCCGGAGTTGACGGGCGAGTTCAAAGCCGACCAATGCTCCCAGACTGTGACCGAAGAAGGCAAACGGCTTGTCCAAGAGCGGACCTATGGTTTGGGCAAGGGCTTCGACCATAGGCGCGAGCTGAGTGAACGGAGTTTCCATCAGCCGGGTTCCCCGACCGGGGATCTGAACCGGGCAGACCTCGACATCCGCCGGCAAGCCGTCCGACCAAGTGCGAAAGATCGAGGCACCGGCTCCGGCGTACGGGAAGCAGAACAGACGGAGGCGAGCCTGTGGGTTCGGTGTGCGGCAGGCAATCCAGGAGTCAAAGGCGGTTGCGGTGGTCATGGATCTCGGAAATATGTAGCGAACGCATTCCGAACGCAAGCTGGCCGTGGCCGGAGTTGCAGCGTGGCGCATCTCAATCACGGGCTTGTTCGCCGAAGGAGAGCTTGCCCTGACCGGCTCGCGTTGGCATACTCCACGCCGATAGGGAAACGATCATCAGGCTCGCCACCGAGGTTGCCGGACTGGCCTTCGGCAAGGATGTGATCGTAGAGTTTTGAGGAGATTTAATGATTGAAGACTCAACCCAGGAAACCGGTCGCAGGCAACCAATCCGTCAACTCTCGGCTGAAAGCTGAAGGGAAACTGGTAGCAAGGAGACTGATGCTTTCGCAGAGAAAACTAGGCGTTGCCGTTTGGCCCGTTGTGTGTTTGGTGCTCCTTGGTGGGTGCGCCATTCCGCCGGCACATGTATCTCGCTCCAGAGTTGGGGTTAAGTACTACGTTCCCGAGTCGCCTTCAATTGATGCGGAGTTCATTTGCGCCAAGAGGGTCTGCCAGCAGCAGTCCAAGCTCATCAACGCTAACGAATTGTGGCCAATCAGCGGTAGTCCGAGGTGGGAAGTGTATTGGGACACTCTCTGGCGAAGAGCCTTCTTGTGGTCCATTGACTCAAAGACTCAGCAACGCCGATGCCTGATGGAGCTGCCGTCCCGGTTCTTCTTCTACGAGGAAGACGTCCGCGGATTCCTTTTTTCGCCAAAGCTCCAGAAGGCCGTTTTTTTAACTCGGTCCACCTACGACGTTGTCATCGTTGACATATCGAAGCGCACTTGGAGAACCTACGACAAGAAGTCGATCCCAAACACCTCCCCGCGAACAAACTCCGACGGTATTTCACCCGACGGTTCTGAGTTCTGCATCATATTAGGTCCCGCCGAGCCCCCGATTTCAGGCAAGCCCCAACCTTTTGGGTTAGCCATCTGTGGTTTTGACGGGCGCGTGCTCAGGTTTTTTCCGACGACGGAAGAGGTCGTTGCCGTAAAATGGATCGGCAACCCGAGCCAGATCATTCTCGGTTTTAGGGATCATTGTGTCGTTGTGGATCCGGCTGACTTTCGCGTTGTTAAAGAATCAAGGGGTCGCGGATGGATCAGTTGTTTGCACGAGATCGCAGAATCGACCAAGAAAACCGCCGCCCAATCCTCGCCGCCTCCTTCTTGGCTTGGCAGCTTGCAGTCTCGTTTCGACAATGACAAGAAGATCGAACCAAGGAACGCAGTGAGTGTCTGGTGAAAGAACGGTTGCCCGGGTCAACGCCTAGCCCTGGACGGAGACTCAGCGGACCGGTCTATTCACTTTCTCCACCGTTTGCGCCGGATGGACCGTGCTAAGGGCTATCGGAGAGTCAATGAGGGAAGACCGGAACGAGCGAGAGCCGGTATGGTAGCAATCTACACCACGCTCGGGTGACGGTCACTTGCGTTAACTACAACGCTTCCGTTTTCTTCCGCCTCCGCGGATTGCGCTTGGTTGAGGCACGCTGTCAGTTTCTCGGCCAGGACTTCGACGTTAGGCTCGTACATCAGATTGGCGTGATTGCCGGGGACGACGTGGACTTCCACGCCGTCGCCGGCCCAGTCGTTCCAGCCCAACGTTTGGTCCGCAGACGCACCCTCCAGCGTTTCACTCGCCTTGAAGAAGGTGATGCGACCCGGGTAGAGATGCAGGGCGTAGTTCTGGGTTGCGCGCAGGTCGCTCCGGAGGAGCTCGACAAAACGGCGGGCTTGGGAAACATCAAGCTCCGCCGGCACCAAGCCGGCGCTCTTCGCCTGTTCCAGCATGAAGGCCAACTGTTGGTCTTTGGGTAGCTCCGCCAGGGACTCGATCGGACCAAACGAAATCCCGAAGTAACGTTCAACCAGCAAAATCGCTTCAGCATCTTCCTCCGGGAACGTCTCGTCGGGAGTGGGAATCCGGCCATCGAACAAGGCGAGCAACGCCACCCGCTGACCTTGCGCGTGAAGTTGCTGCGCCATCTCGAAGGCGACCACGCCGCCCATGGACCATCCGCCCAGAAGGTACGGCCCCGTCGGCTGCACGGTCTGCAGGGCCTGGATGTACCAGGCCGCCATGTCTTCGATCCGCGTGTGCGGGTCTTGTCCGTCTTCCAGTCCCCGGGCTTGCAGACCATAGCAGGGTTGATCGGAACCCAGAAACTTCGCCAGATGAATGTAGGGGAAAACGTGTCCGCCAGCCGGATGCACCAGGAAGAGCGGCCGTTTGCTGCCACCGGGTCGAATGGCCACCAACGAGGACTGCGGGCCGGGCGCGGCGGCCTGCTGACGGAGAACTCCAGCGAGATGCTCGACCGTTGCTCCCTGAAAGACGGCCGTCAGCGGAAGCTTTTTACCCAGCCGTTTCTCGATGAGGGCGAACAGACGCACCGCCAGCAGTGAGTGTCCTCCCAGTTCAAAGAAATTGTCTGTCACCCCGACCGGTCGAACGCCCAGAACTTCTTCCCAGATGTGCGCGAGTTGGAGTTCCAGGTCATCGCGGGGCGCGACGAAAGCTTTCTCCAACTCCGGCCTGGATCGATCCGGCGCCGGCAGTGCCCGGCGGTCCACCTTCCCGTTGGGCGTCACCGGCAAGGCCTCGAGCAGCACGACCACCGCCGGCACCATGTACTCGGGCAGCTTGTCTTTGAGAAAGCGACGTAGCTCATCCGCCGTGGAGTCCGCGACCACATAGGCTACCAACCGCTTCTCGCCCGGCGCGTCTTCGCGAGCCAGAACCACAGCCTCCCGCACGGCCGGGTGTTGGCCAAGCACGGCTTCGATTTCTCCCAGTTCGATGCGATACCCGCGGATCTTCACCTGGTGGTCGACACGGCCGAGGAACTCGATGTTCCCATCGGGCCGATAGCGGGCCAGGTCGCCGGTCTTGTACATTCGTGCTCCGGGCTCGGCACGGAAAGGGTCTGGAATAAACTTCTCGGCGGTCAAATCCGGCCGGTTCAGATAACCGCGGGCCAGGCCCGCTCCGCCGATATGCAGATGACCGTGAACGCCGATCGGAACGGGGTGGCCGTGCTGGTCCAGAATGTAGATCGCCCGGTTGGCGAGCGGACGACCAATGGGTACCCGCTGATCCGTTGCATTGGGAGCAATTTCGAAGGCCGTGGCCGTGATCGTCGTCTCGGTCGGGCCGTAAGCATTGAGGAGTCGGATTGAATTCACAGGTGTTCGCTGCCAGAGCTTGAGAACCTCG
>Ga0208457_1000893_pt1 | contig 24601 bp, 21 predicted proteins | sample June2015DPH_10_1_FD_185513 | JGI IMG/M metagenome (GOLD analysis project Ga0208457, IMG submission 185513) | Peatland microbial communities from SPRUCE experiment site at the Marcell Experimental Forest, Minnesota, USA - June2015DPH_10_150... | ecosystem: Environmental > Terrestrial > Soil >... | reverse complement strand
TGCGGCGGCGAGCGGAATGCGCGGCGATAACGCGGGGTCGTTTGAAGCCGCGCACGCGCTGCGTGACGGAACTTTTTGGCAAACCGCGGGCGCGGCGACCAATACGGATGATACATACGACCTGATCGTGGCGGGCGCGGGGATCAGCGGACTGGCGGCGGCGCACTTCTTCCGCAAACAGGCGGGCGGCAATGCGCGCATCTTGATTTTGGAAGCGCACGATGACTTCGGCGGGCACGCGGCACGGAAAGAGTTCCGCGTGGGAAACCGGATGTTGCTTGGATACGGCGCACAATCGATTGAAAGCCCGTCGCTTTACAGCGCGGTGTCCAAGGGCTTGCTGGCCGATTTGGGCGTCGACGTCCAGAAGTTTTATCGCTACTTCGACCAGCGTCTGTATCCCTCGTTAAAGATGGGAAGCGGCATTTTCTTCGACCGGGAGACGTTTGGAGAAGACCGTCTGGTGGCGGGCTTCGGCAAGATTCCGCACCGGGAATTTTTCGACAAAGCCCCGCTCTCCGATCGGGCGCGCCGGGACTTGGTGCGCATCTACAGCGAAAAAGTGGACTACTTGTCTGGTTTGACGCTGGCACAGAAACAGGCGGTGCTGGAGCGAACCAGCTACGCGGATTTTCTGACCAAGATTGCCAAGCTGAGTCCCGAGGCGCTGCCCGTTTTTCAAACGCGCACCCACGATCTGTTCGGTGTGGGCATTGATGCGGTGTCCGCGCTGGCCTGCTTCGAAGAGGGCGATGACTACGGTTACGGTTACCCCGGGCTGGACTTCATGGGGTTGGGAGGCGCCAGCGATCGCGGCGAGCACAAGCCGGATCCTTACATTTTTCATTTTCCGGATGGGAATGCTTCCATTGCCCGCTTGCTTGTGCGGTCGTTCATTCCGGAGGCCATTCCGGGCCATACCATGGAAGACGTGGTCGTTGCAAAGGCCGACTACAGTCGGCTGGACCGCGAATCCGGGGCCGTGCGCATCCGTTTGAACAGTACCGCCGTGGGCGTGCGGCACGACGGCGACCCGGGTTTGGCGAAAGAAGTGAAGGTGACGTATGTGCGCAATGGGCAACTCTTTCGTGTGCGCGGGCGCCGCTGCGTGCTGGCCTGCTACAACGGAATGGTTCCCTATCTGTGTCCCGAAATTCCCGCGAAGCAGAAGGAAGCGCTGGCGTATGGCGTGAAAACCCCGCTGGTGTATTCGCACGTTGCGATTCGCAATTGGAAGTCGTTCCAGAGGCTGGGCGTGTACCAGATTGCGGCCCCCGGAAGCTATCACGTCTACGCGGCGGTTGATTTTCCCGTAAGCCTGCCGGAATGCAAATTTCCCAGTCGGCCGGAAGAACCGATGATCGTGTTCATGTTGCGCACACCGTGCCAGCCAGGTTTGACGGAGCGTGAACAGCATCGCGTGGGACGCGTGGAACTTTACGACACGCCATTTGAAACCTTCGAGCGAAAGATCCGCGACCAACTCGCGCGCATGCTTGGCCCTGGAGGCTTCAATCCAGCGGAGGATATCGAGGGCATCACCGTGGGGCGCTGGGCGCACGGCTACTCCTACGAATATAACTCCCTGTTCGATCCCGAATTTGCCCAGGGGGAAGCGCCGCACGAAGTGGGACGAAAACCGTTCGGGCGCATCGCGATTGCCAATTCCGATGCGGGCGCCACGGCCTACATGAATGTCGCCATCGACGAAGCTTATCGCGCCGTGCAGGAGCTCTCTCGGAAGAAAAGCTGAGCGGCTGAGGGAGTGCGGATGCTGTAAGACACGAGATTCGAGAACAACGATATCCAGTAGAAATTTCTGATGCGCCGAACGGAAGAACCGAGGTTAGTACACGCCGGGAATGAGGCGTTTTGTGGCCCTAGCATAGTCCGAGTAATCGTCGCCAAAAGCCTTCATCAAAGCGGCTTCTTCGACGTGGATGCGGTAGAGAAGCGCGGCGATGGTTGGCACCAGCACCACAACAAAGCTTATCCAATTGCGGGAATGCAGGCCGACAGCAAGGAACACCAACAACAGGCCGAGGTAGGAAGGATGCCGCACGAACCGGTAGAGCCCCGTGCGCGTGATCTGTTGAGAATCCTGAATGGCCACGTTTGAGCTGAAAGACTTGCCCAGGGTGAAGATCGCGGTCCAGCGGATGGCCAGGGCTGCCAGCATTACAATTACGCCAGCAGTTTTCAGCGCGTGTGCGCCGCCGAGCATATTGGGTCGAGTGGCCTCGCTGACCCACTGGCATGCGGTAATGGAAGCGGCAATTACGAGCCACAGAATCAGCAACGAGCCCCGGTCCTGCACTTTTCCGCTGCTGCGTTTAGTGCGCGTGGCAATGCCGACGAGAATCTCCGACGCAAGCCAGCCGTAGAAGAGCAGCCTCCATAAGATCGTAAACGTCATCAGGCCCCCAGAGTTGAAGCCTACGTCCGCATGGTACAACTCATGTCATACATCAGGGCAGGCGTAGACGGAAAGTACGGGGAGCCAAATTGAGCTGCGCGTGATTTGGGGTAGTGGGGTCTTTGGGCTTGAAGCCGTTAACTGATAGGTGCTCTCCTAATTCGAGCTGTTCTCATCAAAACAACAAAAGAAAGGACCGGACGCCACAAAGAGCAGGTCCGGTCCACGAATCCATGCCCAGAGCATAGCTCCGAGCGGTCTCACTGTCACCGACTCAAGCCTAGGTCTCCCAAGCATTCCACGACAATGTTAAATTCTTTGGCCTTGGCGTTCTGAGACGATGGAACTACAAGTGGTACAGTGGCGGCAGGATTCGAACCTGCAACCCTCTCAGTGACAGTGAGACGCTCTGCCAATTGAGCTACGCCACTGTGAGAAAAAAGTACCATGGCGGAAGGCGATATTCAAGCGAAAGCGTGGCGGACACTTCCATTCTGCTTTCTCCAGACTTCCATTGCAGAATGGAACAAATGTCTTGACAAATGGAAGTTGAAGTTTATAATGGAGTCTGTATCGGAGGCGCGTATGAGCGACCAAGAAAACAAAGCCCCTGACAGAGATACCTTGGTGAGTATGCTGAAAGCCCAAAAAGAACGGGCTTTACAGGCCCTTAGTGCCCGATGGGACAAGATTATAGCTGATGTTCAAGAGCTTGGCTTGGATTCTCACATGGAAGTGAACGTCAGGGGCGCACTCCCACAGTCGGACGGGGTAGAAGCTGTTTCCATCCAAGCTGGAGAGTTCCATAATCTATCTTACACCAAAGCTGCTAAAGCTATCCTGGAGAAAACAAACCGGAGGCCCCTAACGACCCAAGAGATTCTCGCATACTTTGAAAGAAGCGGCCGCAAGATGCCCGGGAAGAATCCGTCCGCTACGCTGTATTCATCGCTCAAGAAAAGCAGTGATTTCGAGCTTGTCGCCCGCAACACATGGGGCCTTGCTGATTGGTACGAAAAAAAGCGGAAGGCTCCGCAAAGCATGGACGAAAGAACGAATGAAATCATGCGTCAAGGTGCTATCTCTTTCGTTGAAGCCCAAAAGCGAGCACGTAAGGAACTGGAGAAAGAAGCCAAGGAAGCCTAAGTAGAAAGGAAAGTGGGCTAAGGCAGCGGTCAGGCTGCCCTAGCCCGAAGAACTGAGGAGCAAGGCGACGAAGCGATGCAACCCCATTTCCATTTCTGTTTATACGCCCGCCCGCCGCCATTTGCAAGGGGCCGAATGGCCCCACGTTTCAAAGGGCCAAATTCTTTGCGAATGGAGAAGAGAGATGAACACATTGAATGTGGAAGAAAAAGTCAGAGTGATAGCGGCAATGGTGGAAGGAAACAGCATTCGCAGCACGGAGTGTGTGACCGGAGTCCACCGCGATACGATCATGCGGTTAATCCTTCGCGTGGGCCAGAACTGCGAATGCCTTCTAGATGAACGGATGCGCGGTTTACCGTGCCTGTTCTTCCACCTGCTGCCAGGCTTGTTCCATCAACTCCCGCAGTGTTACTCTCCCGCTTAGAGATATAGTCATCGGGTGTCTCCACTCTGTGACCTCCGCTAAAGGTCCCGGAACTTGGAGACACCCTTTCTCTTTCTACCCCCCCTTTCAACAGAAAATCTTACAGTCACCGATTTGGGGGTTGCTTGTGGGCGTCGTGCGAGGGGCCCTATAATTGAGTGTTCCAAACGAGGAGGAAGAGACGCCATGGCGAAAGCGAAATTGAAGGTGAAAGAATTCACGAACGAGCCATTTATCGATTTCTCGAACGCAGCGAATCGAAAAAAGATGGAGCAGGCGCTGGCGAAGGTGAAGGCGGAGTTTGGGCGCGAGTACCCCATGTGGATTGGCGGGAAGAAGGTGATCACAGCGGGGAAGAGGAAGTCCACGAACCCGTCGCGGCCTTCGGAAGTGATTGGGGTGTTCCAGGATGCGTCGAAGGAACAGGCGATCGAGGCGATTGAGGCGGCCAACAAGTATTTTGACGTGTGGAAGAAGGTGCCGGCGCAGCAACGCGCGAAGTATTTATTCAAGGTGGCGTCGCTCGTGCGCGCGCGGAAGTACGAGCTGGACGCGCTGGTTTGCTATGAGGTGGGGAAGACCTGGTTCGAGGCCGAAGCGGACGTCGCTGAGGCGATCGATTTTTGCGAGTTTTACGGGCGCGAGATGCTGCGCCTGGGCGAGCCCCAGAAGCTGACGCCGATGCGCGGCGAGCGCAACTACCTGGTGTACATCCCGCTGGGCGTTGGCGCCGTCATTCCGCCGTGGAATTTCCCGTGCTCTATCATGGCAGGGCTCACGGTGGCTTCCCTGGTGACGGGAAATACCGTGGTGCTGAAGCCGGCTTCGGATGCGCCGACAATTGCGGCGAAATTCGTGGACATCCTGTTTGAAGCGGGAATTCCAAAGGAAGCGGTGCAGTTTGTGAGCGGGTCGGGCGCGGCGGTCGGCGACACCATCGTGCAGCACCCGAAGACGCGGTACATCGGGTTCACCGGGTCGAAGGAAGTAGGATTGCGGATTTCGGAACTTGCCGCGAAGCCCTCGCCCGGGCAGATCTGGATCAAGCGGACCGTGCTGGAAATGGGCGGCAAGGACGGCATGATCGTGGACGAAGAGGCGGACATTGACGCGGCGGTGGAAGGAACGGCGCAAGCTGCGTTTGGGTACCAGGGACAGAAATGCTCGGCGTGTTCGCGCGTGATCGTGAGCGAGAAGGTGTACGACACGTTTCTGAACAAGCTGGTCGAGCGGACGAAGAAGATCAAGGTGGGGCCGACCGACGACCCGAACAATTACATGGGGCCGGTAATTAGTGAAACGGCGATGAAGGGAATCTTGAACTTTATCGAGGTAGGGAAAAAGGAAGGGCGCTTGTTGACAGGCGGCGGACGCGCGCCGGGCGATGGGTACTTCCTGGAGCCCACGATTATCGCGGATGTGGATCCGAAGGCGAGGCTGGCGCAGGAAGAAGTCTTCGGACCAGTGCTGACGGTGATCAAGGCGAAGAACTTCGATCATGCGATGGAGATTGCGAATAATACCGAGTTTGGGTTGACGGGCGCGGTGTACTCGAAGAACCCGGCGAAGATTCGCCGCGCAGAGGAAGAGTTCCACGTGGGGAACCTGTACTTGAACCGGAAGTGCACGGGAGCGATGGTGGGCGCGCATCCGTTCGGCGGATTCAATATGAGCGGGACGGACTCGAAGAGCGGCGGGAAGGATTATTTGCTGCTGTTCCTCCAGGGTAAGGCCGTGGCGGAGAAGGTCAAGTAGGAGCAGAAGAGGGAACCGTATCACAGAGGGCACTGAGGGAAGAACGCAGAGGTCACAGAGAAGAATGAAGAGGGCGGATGATGAATCCGCCCTTTTTTATTGGGGAAGTGCGAACCTACCTGGAAATATCTTGAGTCAATACTCGTCGCTTGACCTGGAGGTTGAGGTCCTTCGCCCATCCTTATCGGATGGGCTCAGGATGACAGCCGTTTTTTTGGTTATCTAAAAGGAAAAAGATACATGCCTCAAACAGGCGCCCGCCTCCCTCCTACGGCGGGCAGGCAGAAGGCGGCCGCTACAAAGGGTCGGCGGAAGCGTTGCTGGAGACGAACTTGAGGACGCGATAGACGGGATAGCTGCAGGCCAGGGCGATGAGGACGAAGATGCTGTTGGTGCGGTCTTCGCGGACGGCTTCGATGAGGAAGCCGATCGAGCCGAGGAGCGCGAGGGCGGTGGTCCAGGGATAGCCCCAGGCGCGATAGGGGCGGGGCATATCGGGATCGCGAAGGCGGAGAAGGAACATTGAGATGAAGGAGAGCAGGTAGTTGGTGACGAAAAAGAAGGCCAGCATGGCGATGACGCGCTCGAAACTGAACACGGCGAAAGCCACGCCGACGAGAGCACTGAGGAGAAGGCCGAGGGTGGGCGTGCCGCCCTTGTTGATGCGAGAGACGCTGCGGAAGAAAAGGCCGTCGCGGCTCATGGCGTAGATGACGCGTGCGCCCATAAGGTGCAGCGCGTTGATGGTGCTGAACAGGGCAAGAACCATGATGGACCGGAAGACAGTGTCGCCATACGGCCCGAAGACGCGCTGCGCCGCGAGCCCGAGAGAGAAATTGTTGCCGGCAATATCGCTCATGGGGAGAACGTAAAGGACAGCCGCGTTGATGAGGAGATAAATCAAAACAATGGAAAAAAGACTGGCAAAGATGGCGCGCGGCACAAGGTGGCCGGGATTCCTGATTTCGTCGCCGAAGTAGATGACGCCGTCCCATCCGTCGTACGTGTAGATGGTGGCTTGAATACCGAAAAGGACAGCGGTGATGAGAGCGGCGCCGACGGGGATGACGACGGGAGCAGCGGCCTGGGCGAGCGGGGCAGCTTCGACAGCGTGGCGCGCGTGGCCACCGAAAGAGAAGCAGGCAATGACGATGACGAAGAAGGCCAGGCCTTTGAGGAGCGTGGTGAAGTTTTGCACCCTGCTGCCCATGCTGATGCTTTTCCATTGCAGCACCGCGAAGAAAACGATCACGGAGACAGCGGTGACTTTGATGCGCATGACGCCGTCCATGACCGGGAAGATGTGGCCCATGTACTCGCCGACTACAATACCGATGGCGCCAGTGGTGCCGCAGGTGGAGAGCCAGTCGCTCCAGCCAACGATGAAGCCAGCATAGTCGCCGAGGGCGCGGCGGGAAAAGTTGTATTGCCCGCCGCTTTTTGGGATAGCGGCGCCGAGTTCGGCAAGTTGGAAAGCGCTGACAAGAGCGTAGAACGCGCCGCCAAACCAAACGCAGAAGAAGAGCCAGTGATTGGGTAGCCGCGCGGCGATGTCGCCAGGAGTGCGCACGATGCCGGCGCCAATGGAATTGCCAACGGCCACGGCGATGCCGAAGCCGACGCCGAGGATTTGCAGGAGCTTGCCGCGGTCCTTGCGCAAGCGAAGGGACGGCGTGGATGGGTCGGCAGACGAAGTGTCAGCAGGCAGCGGCAAAGGGAAGTCTCAAGGTCCTTGGGGAGTACGCGTCATCATACGTTCGCGGGGCAAAAAAGCAAACTGGAAATGAACGCGAGAAGCTACGAGCCCAACAGAAAGGCGCTGGCCCGAGTGACGGCCGCCGCCTCCTTGCGGGAAAGACAATTTTGCGGAGTTGCTTACGTTGTGAAAGCGGCGGCAAGCCGCCGCACTCCAAGTTGTTCGGCTGCGCCTCCCGCGTGGCGTTTGGCAAACCAGGATCAGGCGAGAAGTTCGGATTTCGGCGGCTTCTTGGCCTGCGTGGGAGCAAGAATGGTCAGCTCATTTGCGGGATGCGGGGATTGCGGGAATCGTCGGTGAGGTCAAGGGCAAGTTCGCGGGAGGAGGAAGAGCCGGCGAGGCGGATTGAGGCGCAATCGTTCACGATCCAGTCGGCGCCGTCGGCAAGGAGTTCCGGGTCGTGGGTGGTGGTGCGGATGGCGAGGACGCGGCAGCCAGCGGCTTTGCCGGAGCGGACGCCGGAAGGGGCGTCTTCGACGACGATGCACTGGCCAGGAGGGAGGCCGAGGGCGGCGGCACCTTTGAGATAGGGCTCGGGATCGGGCTTGCCATGCTGGATGTCGCTGGCCGTGACCATGTGGCGAACGAGAGGAAGGATGCCCGCGGCACGAAGACGGACTTCGGCGAGTTCGCTGACGGCGGAGGTGACGACCGCGAAGCGGTCCGGCGGGACCTGGGAGAGCAATTGGGCCGCGCCGGGGAGTGCGATAACGTCGGCGACGTCGGCGATTTCGGCTTGTTGCATCCAGAGGTCCTCAGCGAGGTGGGCTTCGGGAGAGGCGTGGGGGAGGAGTTCCTGGATGCTGACGAGGCTGGGGCGGCCGTGAGCCTGCTTGACAACTTGGACTGGGTCAAAGCCGTGCTCGGCGGCCCATGCCGTCCAGACGCGGGCCACGGCGGGGGTGGAATCCACGAGAACGCCGTCCATATCGAAGAGCAGGGCCGAGCAGAGGATACGGGTCATTTGGCACCAGAGGATCGAAACAGATATTGTGGCGTGAAAGGGGGCGGAGGGGAAGGGCACGGGTCGGCGATATAAACTTAGTTCACAGACTTAGCTAAGTTGTTGGCATGAAAAAAAGTAAACGCACATCCAGCGAGGATGAGGTTGTCGCGGCCCTTGAAGCGGGGCGGCTGCCCACTCATCGTGGGGATCCGTTCGACCGGATGCTGATTGCGCAGACGCTTGCAGAGGGGATGGTTTTGCTCACCCGTAGCCGAATTTTCGAAAAATACGATGTCGAGCAAATCTTCTGCAGTAAATAAGACGGAATTGCCCTCAGGCTGAGTGGTCCTTCTCCCACAGGCGGAAGCCGCCGCGGAAGGCATTGCCATTGCTGCCGAGCCGGGCACCCGGAGGAATGCGTTCCAGTTTTTTACTGTTGCCACCGCCGAGGACCACGTAATCGGCTTCCAGAGCGCGCTTCAGTTTTTTGACGACCCTAGCAACATGCTTGCGCCACTTATTTTTGCCCAGGCGTTCAATACCGCGCAGGCCGAGGTAGTCTTCGTAGGTCTTGCCCTTTTTGTAAAGTAGGTGGGCCAGTTCCATGGGCTCAAGAACGCCGTCCACAATCATCGCCGAGCCAAGACCCGTGCCCAGGCCGAGAAACAGCATGGAGCCGCCCTGATAACTGCCCAGGGCCTGCATCGCGGCATCGTTGATGACTTTGACGGGGCGCCCAAAGGCTTTGGCGAAATTGAAATTCATCCAGCCGCCGCCCAGATTGTGAGGTTCCCGCAGGGGGTGGCCGTTGACGATGGGGCCGGGATAGCCGAGCGAGATGCGCTCGTACCGCCAATCACGAGTGGCGTCCTTGACCAGCTTCACCATTTTTCCGGCGGTCATTTCGGGTCCGGAGATGAATTTTCGCGGCTCCGATTGCCCCGTAGCGAGCATTTTCACATGCGTGCCGCCAACGTCGACGACCAGGGTCTTGTGAGATTTTCTTTTACGGGCTGTCTCCATCACCGGTCCTTTGACTGGGCGAAGGGTCCCTTAGGATTCAGGGTCGCGCAAAAGTTAGCCTCAGACTGTGCCTTTCCCGCGGCAGATGTCAATAGGTTCGCGCGGGCCGCAGAGGAAAACTCATGGCTGTGGCCGGCTGTTTTAGGAAGCGAAAACAGTGAGATGGAAGAGTGAAGGAAGGATGTTGATACGGGTCAGATTGGGGTGGGAGATGGGATTCAAAGCCTAGGGCATCGGAAAATCCCTGTAATAGTGATAAAAATAACCCCGTTGTTTGTCAAGCCTTCTTTGTGCCTGTTTCCGTTTTGGCATATAGCTATGCCAAATCTGAGGCATTGGCGAATGTAGAAAAAGCGTAGTAAGGCGTAGAAAATCCAGCCGTGCTACCATGCCTGCGAGGAGGCACCACGGTGCTCCGGGCAATGCCAAACCAGTCTGCTATATCTGGGTCACAACGCAACTCACCTCTCCACGCAACAAATGCCGACGCGGGGAGTCGAATCCTCGCGTCAGCTTCGTGACCGAAGCTGCTGCCACGTCCGGCGCTGGAAGAAACTCCCCTCCACGTTTTGCTCCATCTTCAGGAACAACGGCCACGGCATCGTGAAAGACAGAACGTTCCGTCCAAGGGACGCCCGAACATTCTGGCGTGCGGAGAGATCGGTCATCCCGACCAATGCGCGGGGATGCGCTCGCTCCAGTTCGCGATAGGCGAAGATGCCCATGATCTGGCAGCCTGCTCCCCATAGGACCGCCACGTTTTCAAGGTCGGGCTCGGTATAGTTCGCCAGAACCACAAGCGCGGAGAGTTGCTCGGGATCGACGAACAACGTCACGCTCTTGATGTCCTCATTCTCGGGGTCGGACAGACCAAGTGGCTTCACGACGACGTACTGCGCCGGGATGTCGCGCATGGGCATGCTCTCAAGGAAGCGGCGAGTGACATCTGCGCTCTTGAGGTAGCGTTCGCCGTGCAAAAAATCATCTGCAAAGTGTCGGTCGCCCCACCCTGCGACCTGTTCCCCTGCGCGGCGTCCTTGTTCGGAGTTGGCATTTCCGTCGGCGAGAAAGTGACAGAACCCCTCGATGCCGCCGGGGAAGCTCTCGTAGCAGTTGCAGAATCCCAGACCCACGCCGCCGCCCCAGCATCCGTACGTTTGGCGGTCGAACGCACCAACCCGCCCCTTCGTGGCGACCGCGGCAATCAGCGACACGACACACCCCCACCGCCCCGCTTTGAACCGTATCGCCCCTTGCGGTGCCGCATCAGCCCACGTGAGGGCGACCGCGTGGGTCTTCAGCCCGATGGCCTCCACCAGCTTGCTGTTCATCGTCTTTAGCTTAACGTAGCCAGCGTCCCTAGTTCATTGACCGCTTGGAGACACTATTTATAAGAAGTTCTGCGCTGGCCGCTTTCTGGTTAGAAACTCGGGGCATGCGGACTTATCGTCGGCTTTGCGTGCAGTTGACCCAGCGGGACCGTGAGAAGATCGATGGCTTACTGAGCGGAGGCATCCAACCCACGCGCGTCGTGCTGCGGGCTCTGGCTCTGACCCAATTACACAATGGAAAAACCGTTTCCGAAGTGGCGGCGAATGTGCGCTTGGCATCGAAAACCGTGCACGACATCGGGCGCCGCTACCAGGACGGAGATTTGGATCGCGCTCTGTACGACCAGCAACGGCCAGGAGCGGCCGAGTTGTTGGACAGGAGCCAGAAACAGCGAATCATTGCCATGGTCTGCAGTGCTGCACCCGGGGGACGCGCCCGCTGGACGGTACGGCTGGTGGCCGAGGAAGCTATCAAACGAAAACTGGTCCCCAAGGTGGGCCGGGAAACCATTCGGGTTCTCCTGCTGCACCACGACCTCAAGCCGTGGCGGGAAAAAAATGTGGTGCGTGGCGGAACTGAATGAGGAGTACATCGCCAAGATGGAAGATGTTCTGAAGACCTACGAGAAACCCCACGATCCCCAAGAACCCGTCGTTTGCCTGGATGAGAAGCCGGTGACCCTACATGCCGATGTGCGCTCGCCCCAGCCGGCCAAGCCAGGAAGAGAGGCGCGGCGCGACAATGAATACAAACGTTGCGGCACGGCCAATGTTTTCTGCGCAGTGGAACCCCAGGCCGGGAAGCATTTTACCTTTCCCACCGCGAACCGCTCCGCGGGACAATTCGCCCAGGCCATCCGCGGAGTGGCCGAGCACTATCCGGAAGCGCAAACCATCCATCTGGTGATGGATAATCTCAATATCCACGGCCGCAAGTCCCTGACCGGCTTTTACGGCGAGCAACGGGGCAGCGCCCTCTGGGATCGCTTCACCGTGCACTACACGCCCAAACACGGAAGCTGGCTCAACCAAGCGGAACTCGAGATCGGCCTGTTTTCCCGGCAATGCCTCGGCAAGCGACGAATCCCCGATCTACCGACGCTCCGCAGGGAGAGCCGCGCGTGGAATCACCGGACAAACCGCGCTGGCCTGCGCATCAACTGGAAGTTCGATCGGAAAGCCGCGCGCAAAAAGTTTGGTTATACAAGCAACTCTTTCACGCGGTCTAAGAACTAGTGACAGCGATGACCGTTATCACTTGTCCTTGTGAGGCCCTGCCCCCCGCATCCATAGGCGATTACAGGGAGGGACGACCCTCAGGGCATGGTTCCGGTGCGGCTGACTGGTCCAGAGTTATCCAAGGCTTTTTGGGCCAAGCTGGCGGGGCATCGTGGTGGGAGGCTACGAAATGAACAACGAGAAATGGCGCGTCAAGCTCGCGCAGTCGTATAGAACACGGGAGTATAGGCGCAAACGGCTATTTTCGTAGTGGGATTGCAGGATGCACAACTGTTTTTCAGTGCTAGTGCTCGACTTGGAACATCTCCATCCACACCCCATGCGTAACTTCTGGGGGTAGCAGAAAACTCGTACCGAAGGAGCCTTTGTAGGTTTCCAGCTTTCTTGCCGTGCCGACCTCAGCCAATTGGCGGGCCTTGCCTAGATCGGCCACTTCGATGCTGAGGCCGATGATTTCTTCGCCATAATCGGATAGAAATTTCGTAAGCAGGCCGTTCTTGTCGCTAGACTCCAGAAGCAATAGCACTCCCTGACCAGCCTTCACTTCCCGTCCGTGGGCACTGAGGAACTTCACCCCACGGGATTCACCGTCTTCAAGACCAGCATCACGAAGCGTGCGTAGCTGTGCTTCCGCGTCATGCACGGCAAACCACACCGCGTGAATGCCCATAGCCGTGTTGGGATGATCCATCAGCCCCGCAGCACGACGTTTTTCCCGCCGCTCGGCGGAAACGTATTCGATCCAGAAAATGGGTATGGTGATTCCCTTTTTGTCGGCTGCTGGCTTGTCAGCGGGGTTCACGAGGTACCACATCGGGGGAGGCAGAGTAGTCTCACCCTCCTTCATGATGCTGCCGGGGTCGGGGCCATTCACATCGAAGTTGCGAGCTTTCAGGTAGTCCGCCGCTGCTTTAGCAGACGAAACGTCAATGCCAAGGAACATTGCACCTTCGTGCTTCTTCACGAAATCAGCGATCTCGGAGGCAAAACCAACGGGCGTGCTTCCGCTGACTGAAAGCAGTTCGAGATAGCTGTTGTTTTGGAGGCTGACGCTGGCATTGGAAATCCCTCCGGGAAAGTGTCCACCCTTGCCAACTTTGAAACCAAGCTGTTCGTAGTCGTGTTGGGCTTGGGCGAGGTCACGCACTACAACGCCGACGTGATCGACGCCCCACCCTTGCCCGAGAAGAGTCTGGGCGGGAGCGGACGTGGTCTGAGCAGACAGTGGAAAGGTCGCCAGAAGTAGCAACGCCGCAAGATGAACGTGATTCGCCATATACCCTCCGCTTGGTCATGTGGGATTCTACAAGGAGTAGAATGGAACTCATTGGTGGGAGTGTCGCACAGTGGCAGACCGTGAGTAAACTGCTGACCAATGTTCTGAATCCTTCTTGCTGCCAATAATCATTACGCCGGGCATTCCTCAGCGACAGTCAAGATCATCCGGCAATTGCGAAATCGCAGTAAACTGTAACTCCCTCTACCAGACAAGGTGGCCACAATGAAACTCTCCCTCGACCAAACGCTAATCGAAGTCTGGCGGCAGACCCTCGTGGAGAACGCCGAGTCCGTCGAGCTAGGGTCTGAGCATTACCCTGTTCGGAGCACTCCCAAGCGCAGGCTGCGGCAGGTGGATTTCGTGTTCGAGGGGAGCGAGATTCGCGGGCTGGAACAGAACCCCCAGACCAAATCCCGTTGGGCACAGATGGCACGGTCTGGAAAGAAGGTGATGCAGTTCCTCAGCGAGGGGCGCTACGTGGCGAACGTGGCCGATGGGAAGGCGAATTTCTACGGCGGGAGTGCTGGGAGCGGTCAATAACTCTCGTCAACTCTGCAAGAAGGAACAATCGCCTCTACCTTATCAGGGTAGCGCTCTAAGCAATTGAGCTACGGCCGCGATCCTGTTCGCAGAATTTCAAGCAAGCGCCCCCTACGCTGAATCGCTCGTACCCAATGCTCCCAGCGCAGCCAGGGAAGGTGACCCTAGGAAGATCCAAATCTCCCCAAGGGCCGACTATGCGACCGAGTACAGCCTGACGATCCGTAAAGTTGCCTGCCAGTTACCCTCACGCGAATAAATCTAGAAAGACATAAGAAAAAGCCATTAATCCCGAGGTAGTATGGGGACATCTTATCGTCCCTCGCTGTGAGCACGATGGCTCAAGCATATCTTTCGGGCAACACACTCGATGATGTGATGCGCTCTGTCATCGAGGAGATTCAAGCGCATGGTGACCGGATCCACCCGACCAAGGGTGAAGCGATAGAGTTAACCGGTGTCCTGATTGAGGTTGTCGATCCGCGGGCGCGCCTTAGTCGGACCGAGACCAGAGGCAAGCCGTATAGTTGTTTAGGAGAGCTCTGCTGGTACTTGTCGGGGACTAACGATCTCGAATTCATATCGTATTACATACCGCCATACAAACAGTACGCCGACGGTGACAAAATCTTTGGCGGATACGGGCCTCGCTTGCTCGACTTTAAAGGTCTAAACCAACTGGCCAACGTCACCGGCCTTCTGAGGAAAAAGCCTCAAACGCGACAGGCTGTCATCCAATTGTTTGACGCACAAGACATCGTGGAGGAGCACAAAGACATCCCCTGTACATGCACGCTTCAGTTCATGGTTCGGCATAACAAACTGCACATATTCACTAACATGCGATCGAACGACGCGTGGTTGGGTTTGCCGCACGACGTCTTTTGCTTCACGATGCTCCAAGAGATTGTAGCGAGGTCTCTCGCAGTCGAGCCGGGCACCTACAAGCATGCCGTCGGGAGCCTTCATTTATATGTAAAAAGCCTCGAAAATGCCCGACGCTTCCTTGACGAGGGCTGGCAATCTACTCAGTCACCCATGCCTCCAATGCCATATGGCGACCCATGGCCAAGCATAGCCCTGTTGCTCCGGGCTGAATCATCCATCCGAACTACAGGGACGCTTGATGACCGTATCCTCAACGATGTGGACCGCTATTGGGCAGATCTAATCCGATTGCTTCAAGTCTTCAGATTCAATAGAGACAGGGATGCGGAAAGAATCAAGGCGCTGCGCGGAAAGATGTCTTCAAACGTGTACTTCCCATTTATCGACAAAGTTCTCGGCCAGTTGTCATGACGCAAGCTGCTAACAAACCCAGCGGGGGCAGAATAAACGCTGCGCCACCTGATCGACGTGGCTATCTAATGCATACGGCACTAACTACATTGATTGATCGTTTGGACAGTCCAGCACTGTCTGGAACAGACGCAATCAGATGGGGATGTCCCGTCCCATCTTTTGGTGATCTTTCGAATTCGGGAGTGGCCACACTCGGACTCAATCCAAGTAATCGAGAGTTCATGGACGAATCTGGAGAAGAGCTTGAGGGGGCGTTCCGCCGGTTTCATACGCTCAATTCGCTTGGTCTTACATCCTGGTCGGATGTCGACGCTCGACATCTCCGCTTGATTCTGGAGTCGTGCCGCACATATTTTCTAGGGAATCCGTACGACAGGTGGTTTAAGAGATTGGACCAGGTCGTTTCTGGCACTCAAGCGTCATTCTATGATGTATCTTGTCAGGCCTGTCACCTAGACCTGATTCCATATGCGACGACGCGCAAATGGACTGAACTCACGGCGCGTCAGCGCTCTTTGCTTCTCGATGTGGCCGCTGACACCCTTGGGCTGCTGCTCAGAGACTCTCCCGTTCGCGTGTTGATACTCAATGGTCGATCTGTAATAGAACACTTTGAAGAAATATCTGGCATTTACCTAGAACGAACGGAGATGCCTGCGTGGTCACTTTCGCGACAACCAAAGCGTGATGTAATCGGATACGGCTACAGGGGAACGATTAACAAGCTATTAGGAATCAGTTTGCCTCACAAAATCTTGGTCCTTGGATATAACCACAATCTTCAAAGCAGTTTTGGTGTTACGAGGGAGGCCATTTTGGCGATTCGTGGTTGGATTTCACGAGAGGCGAATAAGGCGGCCGCGTGAGACCGCGGGACCGCGAGCGCGCCCAGCAGCTCACTGCCACCTTGCTCGCTTACGATCGGGGCAAGCGGCCGCTTCCTGGAATCCGTGATGCTGCAAGACACGAGGCTTTCCTTGAACAACTCTTAGAGAGCATCCACAGGGTGAGGTTTGTTGCAGTTCTACGGACAAGGAGGCTAAGCGATCTACGTACGGACCCGAATAACGAACTTTTCGATCCGTTGAGAGCTGCGATATTCCAGCAACGAAGAGGAAACACAGAGGAAGCGTTTTGGTTGGTCTTTCTGTTTGTGCACTTTGGGAAACATGCTAGAGCTGGGTGGCGGTACGCACGCGAGGTGTACGGTCGTCTCGGGGATGGGCACCGTTGGGATTGGGCAAGCATCAGCGCCGACCCTGTAGGCTTCCGTGCTTGGCTGGATTCTCACCAGACCGACCTGAAACGCGAAGGCGTTCCTCGCGGCTTTGGAAATCACAGAAAGTACGAGAGTCTGGACCCTTATTCCGCGAATGGCACCGGCGCGGTGGTTGAAAGTTACGTTCGTTGGGTGAACCCGCCAAGGACTCATCAAGCTTTGATGGAGCAAGCTGGCCGAGAGAGCGACGGCGATCCGCGAAAGGCTTTCGATGCTCTCTACCGATCAATGAACCCTGTAGCCCGATTCGGTAGAACTGCACGATTCGATTATCTGACAATGATTGGCAAGCTGGGTTTGGCGTTCATCCAACCTCCGTCAACATACCTGCAGGGTTCGACGGGACCTGTTAAGGGCGCGCGCCTGCTGTTTGGTGTACGTGCGAGTGCAAAACAACTCGATTCGTGGCTAGTAGAGCTTGACGCTCAATTACATGTTGGGATGCAGGTACTCGAAGACGCCTTGTGCAATTGGCAAAAAAGCCCAGCGGAATTCAAACCTTTCAGAGGCTAACAAGTTTAATCCTTCCATCGGAAGCGCCTCTTCAGGCTGTTCAGCTGGTTGTGGTTAATTCTGCCATAATGTTGAAGCTGCCCGACGATAATTCCCGGCGAAACTCCAAGTCGCCGGGCAAATCTGATCACCTCGCGGCCGTGCGGCCGAAGACTTAGCATGGCTGGGCGAAATTCGACTGGCACTAAGGTACGTCCAGCGAATTCGTTGGCCTCCTCCTCCTCCTTTGTCGTGGGAGCATCGACACCTTCCAAGAAAAACCTGTCGCCGTGAAGCAACAAATGGGCGGCTTCGTGAAAGAAACTAAACCAGAACTGGTCGTCGGAGAGGTGCCGGAAGCTGAGCAGCAAAAGGGCCTTGTACTGAGAAAGGAAGCGAGTGGCTCCACTGGCACGACAACCGTTTGGAGGGCGAACAACCACCAGGGCAACCCCACCCGCAGCGCAGGATCTTCGCAACTGTGGGATGAATCGTGCTGGATCTTTTTGTCGTGTTAGGGACCGAATGCTCGTGAGGGATTCCTCAAAATGCTTGGGATCCCAGGGGGCGCACTCAATCGCTTCGCTTTCAATTTCGCCCTGCCGCAGCCAGGCAGCCACCGCAGCTGGGCGCGACTCAAACGAAGGCGATGTTCTGAACGCGACCATATCCAGGAGCTGCGCGTACACTTGACGCCACGCCGCAACACTGGGCACGTTGAAGAAACGTAGGCAGGCGGTCATTTCGTCTGATGGACGTGGCACCAGCCTAAGCCAGCCGAACTTAATCATATCGCCTATGGGGAGTTCGGTTAGCCATTCATCGTCAGCTGCATGAAGCCTAGCCGAGTCCTGACGATACTGAAAATCGCGGGACATCCAGAATTCCACAGATCCCCCGAGAACCCTTTCGAGCTGCCGAGCAATTCCTATGGTGATCGTCGCACGACCTTCGAGTAGGTCCTTAGCATCTTCTGTCGTGTACCCCATGTCTTGTGCAAACTCCGCCACGGATCGAGCGCGCTCGCCGAGAATGTCGGCTATCGTGTCTCCCGGTGAGGAAACCCAATCAGGACGAAATTCGTGGTCTCTAACCATTGTCGGTTTCTATCCTGAGTATCTTGATCCTGCTAACCTTTGACCAGTCTAGCTCATCGGTAGCCGTCTTGGGATTGTTAGGATGGTTGGCTTTGAAGACGATGCGGTGGTTGTCGCAAAGATCGATAACCATGTGCAGTCCGTCGGCACAGATGCGCGGCCGGCCGATCACGAGGTCCATAGGGGACCTAGCAGCACGCATGTCTGCCAAGCGATGCTTGAGAACCTCAGCCACGCTGGCACCCAATTCGAACTTTGCTTGAGCCTCACTCTCGCAAATAGTACGAATCGATTTTGAGTCAAAGGCGAGTTCCAAGGCAGCATATCCTAAATGGACAGCGCGCGGACAACAAACCATGGCAGCGCCAATTCGTTCCTACGAGCGCAGTGACTCTTTCCCCACTCCATCTTATACGAGACAAGCGCTCCATTTCATTGACGGTTTTTCCCTATTTAATCGATGTCTTTCTCAAAGGATTTATTACCCACTGCGTTGCATCACGACTCATACTGGAAGCGGTACGGGAGAGGAGAGATAGCTTGGGTTTCCTGAAAGCGCTGAAAATGTGTTGCCTGTAGCGGCGCGCTTGATAGCCTTGCTATATGGGAGAATGCGAATGAAGGTGTACCTAGATCACGATCGCGTCGGTCGAAAGAAGAAGCTGCGTGTGCTGGCTCTCCGACGCACCGCCAATTAAATGAATCTCATCGCTCAAGCCGAAGCATTCATTCAAAATGGCAATCCGCCTGACTTGTCCCAGCTTCTGCTCAAGTGCATTCATGCAAACAATCTTGAAGCACTCGCAGCCGTCCAACGCCTTTACGAGGACATGTATGGAGGTATTACATTCAACTTCGAGCTGAAGGCGCCGGCTGCCGTTACCTTGCTCTATTGGGGCGACCGCGGTCTCGATGCACTGGTGGAGGGAGCAAAGCGCACGCTTTCGTCAAAGAACCTCTCTCTCACAATTCAAATTCTTTGTACTGTTTCTGCCAGAGAATTTCCACAGCTTTTCATAGGCTTTCCCGGTGACGACAAATTGTCCACGATTGTTCAAAAATCAGTTCAAGAAAACCTGGGAATGGCAAAAGCTGCGCGTGAACGACTTACCGAGTTTTTACTCTCGCTGCCCAACGACGAAGATGCTATTTCAGCAGCTGGTTCGGCACTACAAATGCTCTCTTTCTTCAGCCTCGCCCCGGCCAAAGAGCTTATTGCTGCGGTAGCAAGCCGCTGGCTGGCAGTCAGTCTACCCGTATTAACGCGATATGAGGATTTGATCGAGAAATACCCGGACGAAGAGCCCCAATTTCAAGCCTTTTTCGGACAAGTCCCGCAGGTACTGGACCCGCTAGCAATGCACGTATGGTCCAAGCCAGACTTGAATGGCGCAAAAGAGCCCGACTTCATTGTTCGACGGACTGATGGCTCATATCTGATTGTCGAGATTGAGACTCCTGGAAAACAACTTGTGACTGCATCGCAGCAAATTTCAGCACACGTCACCCAGGCCGTATCGCAGGCAATGCAGTACCGTTCATTCCTTCTGGAAAGAATTCAGCAGGCAAATACTCTTTTCCCAGAATTTCGCGATCCGAACTGTCTAGTTGTAATTGGGCTAGAACGCAATCTGAACGCTGATCAACGACGAGCTTTGATGCTAGAGAATGAGCATCGAAGGAGCGTTCAGATCGTAGGTTTTGACTGGCTTGCAGACCGCGCCGAAGCAACGCGGCGCAACATAATTTCGGCAGGTATAGCTGTGCGTCGCACTCGAATGATATAGCTGCACACGTCGGTGCGCCCGAGTTACCCCCCTTCACCATTTCAAATAATCGCGGTCGTTTTTGATTTCCCCGGATTCTCACTGAATCATGAGGGGTAGAAAACAGAACGACCCTAAGCGGTAGCTGGCGCGATTCCTCTCAAAACGAGATCGTAAGTCGCTTGGTCTCCTAGCTTTTCGGCCAAAAAGTCTACCCATGCTGGTGAGTAGATGTAATCTTTTTGTGCACGGCGTCGTAGTAGCAGTAGGGGAAGACTGAACTAGACCGAACAAGTTCCAACTACATACTGATGAATTCTTTACCAGCGTGGAAGACGGTAATGCCACCGTCCGAGCTGATTTTCAACGCCAATCCGTATTTGGACGCTCCAATGGCAGCCTTGGTCCGACTTCCTTCGCTGCCGCGGTGTCGTCCTGCCCTCTTAGGATTGAGAACTGCTCCATAGGCGCGAATTCGACCTGAGTTGTCAAGAACGATCGCACCATCAAGTGATGCAAGCTCAACTGTTACCATGCGGCGCAGAGATTGGATGTTGTGTTCGCGGATGACTTCGTCGAATTCTTGGTCCGCAATTTTTCGTCTGGAATCACCGATTGCGTCGCCGACACGGACAACCTTGCGAAGGCGATTGCGGTTGTGAAGAATTACGAACAGTCCGCCACAGCGCCGAAAGGATACGTCCAATGCAGCGCGGTAAATTGCTCCTACGACACGACCCAGGATTTTGGTCGGGACACGTTGCGCACGCGCTCGGTCACGGAGCAAGTGCACCAAGTGCGCATGGTTCCAGTATTGCCAACGCCCGTAGCGGTAGGTGAATCGGAGCGTTCCTTCATCGAAGACCAGAATCTCCCCTTGACGACTTAAGGCGATCCCGCAGCAACCTGCGCGACTTGCTCGGGCAATCATTTCAGTCCAATCGGGGTAGTGGTGTTTCTCGGTGAGTTCCTTCTTCTCAAAGTGGTTCAGGTCAACGAAGTCGAGGATCTTTCCGTTTGCAGCGACATGGTAGGCGGTACGGAAACCATCCGAAAGCGCTTTGTACTTCTTTGAAAGGAGGAACTCGTCGGGGAATTGGGCGCTTTGCCCCTTTACCACCTTCTTGGGGTCGAGTATGCAACCAAAAGTCAGCGCTTTATTCTCATAGCTTTCTTCGGAAAGTTTGTGAAGCGCGGCGAAGACCGCGCTTACTGGCATCTGTGCCAAGTTGTGGAATGTCTGCACATGCTTGGCGACAACATATTCATCAAATGCGTCTTGAATTGCTCTTATTGAGGCATCGCTATTGCCTGACGGCCCCCTGGATAGCACCTCTGAAATTCTTTCGGCGATTAGTTTGCAGATGTCGTACTCGCGATCATCAAGTGTCCTCCGCGCAGCTGTGCCTGGCCCCGGGACACTTCTGCGGTGGACAGTCGCTTCGAGAGATCGACTCTCCGGATTCCCATCTTCTCCGATCGCCAAAGTCATGCGGATTGCAGTACGCTGTTGTGAGTCCCAAACAGAGGCGGGCTTCTTCCAGGGATCCTCCTTCCACGCCGAAACCCGAACGTGCGGCAGAATTCGTTCTATTGCCCCAGTTGAATACTTGAGGAACTGGAGGCCGGCAGCTCCCAGCGCGTCCCTGAGGCGACTATTCTTTCTCAGCATTTTATGAAGTAGCGACTCCTGGATTCTAACGTATCAGCCTTGATTCAGCATCGCGTGAAGTTTTTGAGCAAGTCTTTCCACGAATATCAGACTTTCGAAGGGTTCAATACCTGTGTTTTGTGAAGTCGGATGAATCTGACGAGGCCTGTAACCGCAGGCATCTGGTTCCAGGCTTTCTGGACCTTTATTGACCACCATGGCGACCTATTCAGGTGTTGGGCTCGGCTTTCAACGCCGAGTCCCCGTTGATTCCGCTGGCCTTCCTCCCCTGGACGCTTCGATTTGGGAGTTCGAGGGGTAATTTCTAAGGAAGCCCAAACTGCTTAAAGGGAGCTGCGTCAAGCCAAGAGCAGTCAGGGATCAAGTTCATATTGTAGGCAAAATAGTGCCGGAATTGGATTTGACCTGAAGAAGCCTTTCAGAGGCACGTAAACGCTCGACTTACGGGGGCAGTCACTCTACGATGACGTATATGGACAGCATTAATGAGCTAAAGCAAGCGACGAATTCCATTGAGTCGTCAGTATTTCCGAACAGCAAATGAGCGCGCCGATCATCCACCGTCTGAACATCGAGCGTTTCCGCTGCCTCGAAAAACTGTCATGGCATCCTGCCAAAGGCGTGAATCTGATTCTCGGCGGCGGCGATGTCGGCAAGACCACCATCCTTGATGCCATCGGACTTCTTCTCAGCCCCACGAATCCCACGACTCTTGCCGATACCGACTATCATGCCCGAAATATCGAGGCAGGTTTCGTCATCGAAGCAATCCTTTCGTTGCCACCCGAGAGCGAGATTAGCCAGCAGACCAAAGCTTCCTGGCCGTGGGACTGGAACGGTAGCGAAGCCGTGGTGCCCACCATCGACGGCGAAGGCGGGATTAAGGGGCAACCCGTCTATCGCCTGCGTGTGCGCGGAACAGAAGACCTCGAACTGGTGTACGAAATCGTGCAGCCGGACGGCGCCACTGACAGTTTACCGGTAGGACTGCGCCGTAGCATCGGTCTCGTGCGCCTGAGCGGTGACGATCGCAACGACCGCGACCTCCGGCTCGTACAGGGCTCGGCCCTTGATCGGTTGCTCTCTGACAAAGCGCTCCGCTCCCGGCTGGCGAGCGAGCTGGCAAAAAGCGACGTCTCGGAACAACTCACTGACACCGGGAAGGAAGCGCTCAAAGCTCTCAATAAAGTGTTTGAGTCGAAGAGCTTGCCCAAAGATCTCGACTTGGCGATCACCGGCGGACCAGGTTTGTCCATCACTGCATTGATTGGACTCACCGCCAAACGCGAGGGTGTGGAGTTGCCTCTTGCGAGCTGGGGGTCAGGGACACGACGGTTTGCGGCCCTTGCCATTGCCGAGCAAAACCAGGGAGAAGCTCCCATTACGCTTGTCGATGAAGTCGAACGCGGCCTTGAACCCTATCGGCAGCGATTCTTGATCCAAAACCTGCAAGCAAGCAAGTCGCAGGTTTTCGTCACGACACACAGTCCGTCAGCCATCTCGGCTGCATCCGAGTCAACCCTCTGGTATGTTGATCACACTGGCGGCATAGGCCAGCTTGCGTCGGCCCCGGTGGCAAGGCAGCGCGAAGCTGACCCGGAGACATTTCTGGCACGCCTAGCGATTGTTGCCGAGGGTGCCACCGAGTTCGGTTTTGTCAGCGTTTTTCTCGAAAGAGCCCTCGGCCCATCCCTACAGAGCCACGGGGTGCATGTTACTGATGGCGGCGGGCACGAGCCTACACTTGGCCTTCTTGAAGCGCTCGCTGCTGGTGGTTTGCGTTTCGGCGGATTCGCCGACGACGAGGGCAAGCACCCTACGCGTTGGCTGAAAGTCGCCACGAAGCTTGACAAGCTGCTCTTCCGTTGGAGATCTGGCTGTATCGAAGAAAATATCATTAACCTCCTGCCTGAGGACAAACTAGAAGAGCTGTTAACCGACCCGCAGAATGACAAAGCCGGTATGCGCCTCCGGACCCTAGCGGATCGGCTGGGAATCCGGGAGAAAGATTTTGCGACGATTAAGGTCAAGGCCGGATCGGGCCTGAAGGCACTCATCCTTGCGGCCGCGCTTGGAACAGTGCCAGCCGATAAAACTGCGGAAAGGAAGCAATATCAGTCCCAAGGCCAGACGTGGTTCAAGACAATCGAGGGCGGCCGCGAACTTGCCGGGAAGGTCTTCAGTCTCGGCATCTGGCACACACTGAAGCCGCAACTGATGCCGTTTTGCAATGCCGTTCGCGAGGCGGTTGGCCTAGACGAAATCCTGGATCTCACTCCGTGAGCGACGATAGTGTCCATGCCGCGCTGCGATCTGATGCCTCGCTTGTCGTCGTGGAAGCACCGGCCGGTTGCGGGAAAACAACCAAGGGCGCAGACTATGCACGCGAAATCGCCGTCAACGCCGGTCCGAACCGGCTCCTCATCTTGACCCATACCCACGCGGCCTGTTCCGTGTTTGCGGACCGGACTAAGGGCGCCGGTTCCCACGTGGAGATCCGCACCATCGACAGCGTCATTGCTCACATCGCGTCCGCTTACCACGCCGGACTCGGGGTTCCGCCGGATATCGCATGGTGGGTTCGCCAGCGCCATGACGGATATGCCGAGCTTGCGCTTCGAGTTGCTGCGCTCCTGAAGCGCTACCCTATGATTGCGGCCTCGCTGGCACAACGCCATCGCGTCGTCATCTGCGACGAGCATCAGGATTCGAGTGGCGAGCAGCATTCCATTGTTATGGCGTTTCAAGCTCAGGGCGCAAGGCTCAGGGTGTTCGGCGATCCCATGCAGAAAATCTTCAGGGAGAGAGCCAGCGTAACCTCCTGTCCTCCGTGCGACTGGGATGCTCTCACGCGTCAGGCCGAGTTATTTGAGCATCTGGATTTCCCGCATCGATGGTCGGATGGATGTCCGGATCTGGGGCAATGGACCCTGACGGCGCGCAGTGCGCTAAAAACCGGCGGCTCAATCGATCTGCGAAGAGGTCTGCCGCCCAGCGTTACCGTCGTATTTGCAGAAAACCAATCGCAGAGGAACTTTGACTACCAGCTCTCCCGCCAAGACCGGAAACAGATAGACGCGTTTGAACGGGCTCAAACGTCCCTTCTGGTACTGACCCGTTACAATGAGACCGCTC
>Ga0208457_1000886_pt1 | contig 24769 bp, 26 predicted proteins | sample June2015DPH_10_1_FD_185513 | JGI IMG/M metagenome (GOLD analysis project Ga0208457, IMG submission 185513) | Peatland microbial communities from SPRUCE experiment site at the Marcell Experimental Forest, Minnesota, USA - June2015DPH_10_150... | ecosystem: Environmental > Terrestrial > Soil >... | reverse complement strand
CCTGTGCCCGAAAGGCTGTCGCCGAAGCTGTCAGCGAATGAGTCTCAGGCAGCCGTCCTCATCGACGCTGCCATCCGGGCCGCGCCCAATCCTGCCGATCGGTGTGCAAATAATCCTGCCGCCAACACCGGGCAACGATCAGGATCGGCTCGCCGGCGACCACCGCCATCCCGTCTTGCACCGGAGCCAATTGCTCGACGAGACCGGGATCGCCCGGTGTCTCCTGTGTCATTAGCTGGATGCGCCGGCTCACCTGGACCACCCAGCCCTCGACCTCGCCTGCGATGACAGGCGCCACGACGTAGCGATTGGGGTCTAGAAGACGGCGACCGAATTCGACCTCACCCTCAGCCTTCGTCTGGTACTGAAACCAGACTCTCGGCGCCAACGAAAGCCAGCCTTCCCTGTGAAGAGCGGCAAGGGCTGTTCCGGCAGCACTTAGCGCTTCCGCTTTGGGTACCGCTCGCAGGGGTGGCTCCAGAGCCCGCCGAACCTGAAGAATTGACGAGCGTTGCGGCTGCACTGGATCGGGAATGGGCCAACACTCGGCTGTTGCCTGCATGGAGTCTATCTGCAGGTCAGGCACCGGAACGAAAGGGAGCTCACCGGAATCGAACCGCAAAGTGGCGTGATGGAAGATGAACTGACGCCCCGCCAGCAGCTCGATCTCGGACTCGGCGATGCGGGCGGCAGCGAGCACCTTGGCGTCCTGCTCATCCCCGGTTATCCCGAGCCGTTGCTTCACCTCGGGGACCAGATCGTCGGCCCAATGTCCCATCTGGGCAGTATGTAGGGGTGTGAAGCTACACGACAATCCCGATCCGTTTCCTGGCCGTGACCGAGTCTCGTAGCTACGCGCGCACGCGCGTAGCAGTAGCACCAGGAGATAGCACCTCTTCCTTGAGGAACGGTGCTACTGCTACGCGACGGTGGACGAGAGAAGAGACGAGAGCCCGGGCCGTCGCCGGCCCGGCATTTCTCGAGACCAGGTTGACCCCTTCGGAGCTCGATGAGCAGGTGCACGGATACGAGCAGATCACGGGCGGCCGGGTGCACAGGCAGCTGCAGCGCAACCTCATCGCCGCGTGCTACCGGGTCCACGGCGACGACTTCCTGCCGTTGGTGCGCCAATGGTTCGCGCGCACCGGAACCACGACCAACCTGCTGGGCGAGCTTCGAGTGCTACCGCCACGGGAGTTGGGTCCCATCCAGGCCGCTCCCGGCTCGACAGGGAACGTAGAACCCGACGCGCCGGGAAGCAGCGCGCCGACACCAGAGCCAGAGGCTTGTCGCTCGGCACTCGAGGGCCCCGGCGGGCAGCACGAGAACCCAACTGAACCGACGACCCCCTCCATGGGCGAAGACGCGCGCCACGACGCGGACACGCGCGGTGCTAGGGAGCCAGAGCGGCATCACCTTCCCGACCCGGCGCCCAGGCCGCCAGTCCAGACCCCTAGTTCCCGTCCTCCGGTCTGCCCCTACCCGCGCCACGAGGCAACCTGGGTCCAACGTTGGGACGGGACGTGGCGATGCGCGACGTGCCACCCATGACCGCCCGGGTCTGTCCGGCCTGCGGCTCGGAGATCCCGTCCTGGGCTCGGGTGGACAAGACCACCTGCAATGCCGCCTGTCGAACCCGCTTGAGCCGCACTCGAACAGCCCCGTGTAACACCTTTGTCACACCTTCGGGGCCCGTGGCGGCCCGATCGGGGGGCGGGGAGGGTGGAGAGCCGGCTCGGGTTCCGATCGCGCCTTCTGGCGCCTCAGGCGCTCCCGCCCCCGTTGCCATGTTGTCCGTGATCTCGGGGTCGGGCGGTCGTTCTCATCCGAGCACTGTGGTCTACCCAGACCGCCTCATCCGGGTCCTTGCCGAGGGCCTGCGCACCATCGAGGAGCGTCGCGCACGCGAGCAGACGGAGTCCCGAAACAGAGCAATCATCGTGGCCCCTATGACGGAGGAACCAAGCGATGGGCCTGCCCCGGAACCCTGAAGACCTGCGTGGCCTACGAGCGGCTATTTGGATCAGGGAGAGCACGCCCGGCCAGTTCGACAAATATGGTCCGGCGACCCAGCGTCGCCTCATCGCGGCTGCCATTGCCCGCCTGGGCCTCATCGACACCGGCATCGAGTTCAGCGTTGCTCGCTCGGGCTCGACCGTCTACCTCCATAAGACCATGCGCGAGGCGATCGCCGCGGCTCAGGCCGGCGCCTACGACGTGCTCGTGGTGGCCTACGTCGACCGCTGGCAGCGCAACCTGCGTCAGACGCTCAACGTTCTCGACGACGAGCTCCATCCGGTGGGTGTGGGAGTCTGGTTCTGCGACGAGGAGATCCTGAGCAGTTGCGAGCGGAACTGGGATCAACTCGTCGATCTGGCCAAGGCGGCCGAGTCCTGGCTGCGGCGCCATCGCCGTCGGGTCAAGGAGGGCCTCGCGGCCAAGCTCGCGTCCAAGCGCGACCCAGGTGGTCGTCCGCCCTACGGCTTCCGGCGCAACGAGGGCAAGCTCATCGAAGTCGATCCCGAGCGGATCGATGTGGCCAAGCGGGCATTCGGCCTGGCCCTCGAGCGTCTGACTGATCGGCAAATCGCGGCACGTCTCGGTCTCCCGCTCTGCACCGTGCGCGGGATTCTGACCTCGCCGCTGTACGTCGGCCGACTCCGCGACGGCGGCCCGGCCAACTGGCCTCCAGTCGTCGATGTCACGACCTGGAACGCCGTGGCCCAGCTCCGGGCTGCTCGGTGTCGCCGAACCCCGGGCCGCCCCGAGACCCGCCGGACCTACTTGCTGCCGATGCTCGAATGCGCGGCATGTGGACGACGGCTTGTCGGCGACAAGGATCGCTACCGCCACATCAACGCCTGCGAGGCCTTCAGGGCGGTGGCGCCGCAGCCCGAGCGGCCCACCCGTGGACAGCACCTGCGTATCCCGGGTCAGAGCTACCCACGGATCGACTTCGAGTCGCTCGTGCCACTCGTCCTGGACCGGGTCAGCCTCGGCGCAGTCGATATCGCGTCCACCGTCTCGCGCTACCACTCGATGCGTGGACCGGGTCCCGACCGGCTCGCACTCGCGCGGATCGAGCACGAGCGGGAGCGTGCGGCGGCCAACTTCGTGCGCGAGCGCGATATGACCGCGCTGGAGGAGGCGATGGCCAGGCTAGATGAGGAGGAACGGGCCGCCAAGGTGAGCGTCCCTGCCGAGCCGCTACCGCCGGCCGAGATCCGGCGCTACCTCGAGCAATTGCCGGAGTGGTGGGCGGCTGTTGGGCCCGAGGATCGCAAGGCCCTCGCGGAGACGCTCTTCGCCAAGATCAGGGTGCTGGGCTTGCGGAAGGCTATAATAGAACCGACGTTCGAGGCGGCCGCACGGGGCCTGCCTGAGGCGTTCGGATTGGATGAGGTCGAAATGGTCGGGGCGAGAGGAGTCACACCGACCGTAGCGACCTGAATGTCCCACTTGCGCTCGAGTGTGAGGTCCTTGGCGTGGTGCGGTGGCTGGAGCGCGTGCGGTAGTCGCAGAGGTGGACCCGGTATGAAGGGTTCGACCTACTGATAGTGCGTCCACATTCGGAGCACCTTCACCGTCTTGGCATCGTCGAGGATCTGGTAGACCAGTCGGTGCTGAATGCTGATGCGCCGAGAATACGCGCCGGACAGGTCGCCAACGAGCTTCTCGAAGGGAGGCGGCGTCTGGTAGGGGTTCTCGCCGAGTATCGCCAGCAGGGCTTGAGCCTTTGGCTTCAGGCCGGCTGCGGCCAGCTTCTCAGCGTCCTTCTGCGCCTGCTTCGTGTAGACGAGCCTCCAGCTCACCAGCGGAGTTCGCCGTCGAGTTCCTCCGCAGGCGTCGCCATGCCCTCGATGATGGACTCGCGCATGCCCGGAATGGACACGAGATGCAGAGTCTCCTGAACGGCGCGCCAGTCATCTTCTCCGACCAGCACGGCATTGCCACGTTTGCCGGTGATCTGGACCGGCTCATGTGAGTCGGACACGTCGTCTAGCAGCTTGTAGAGCTGCTTGCGCGCTTCGGTTGCGGTGACGGTGGTCATGGCCGATGGGTCCTAATACGTACGTCCTAGCGTACGCGTGTTCGGCTGGTGCGTCAAGCCGCCGAGGAGCGCGGGTCGAGCCCGTTCGAGCGATCGGTCGGGCCCGACGGAACGAAAACTCGACCGCGGTTCGCGTCCGTGCCGAGATCAGTACTCGCCCTTGATGACGAAGAACGAACCCCGGATCGTGCCGGCCAGCTTGGACTTCTGTCTGGCGAACTTGAACCGCGAGGCGAGCTCGGCGGGAACTTCCATCCCGTCCGCGAGCTTGAACCCCACCGCCCGCTTGCCGGCATCGTCGAGCGTGTACAGCACGTTGATCGACAGGCCGCTCTCGTAGAAGACGTAGGCCCACTTGATGCTCTCGACCTGGAAGACCGTCGCCTCGAGCGGGCGGGACGAGATGACGAGGGCGCGCTCCTCCCGGAGGATGCGGTGCACCCAGTCGATGGTCTCCTTGGCCTCGCCCGCCGGCTCGACCGTGAAGGGGTGGTCGTACTTGTTCTTGAAGTAGCGGGCCTCGTTCGCCCGGAGGCCGGCGAGCGCTGGAGCCACGGGAGAAGACTCCAGGCCGATGGTCGAGACGTTGGTGAAGTCCACGACGTAGGACATGACTCGCTCCTGTGCGACGAGGAACTGCCGCGCGGAGTGGAATGTACCCGGTGACGGTGCCAGGCGCCTATCGAGCCACGACCGGAGATGCAGGCCGCAACGCTTGACCGAGGACCGATACGGGCACGCGGCTCGCCGATGCTTTTCCGTCCGAACCGCAGTCTATGCATCGACGATCACTCGCAGGGAGCGATGACCATGAAGCTGACCGCAACGATGATGCTGAGCGTGGACGGCGTGTACCAGGGCCCCGGAGGCCCCGATGAGGACCGACGCGGCGGGTTCGACCGCGGCGGATGGGTGGCGCCGCACGGCGACGAGGAGAGCTGGCGCTTCATCACCTCGCTGTTCGAGCGCTCGGATGCGCTGCTGCTCGGACGCAAGACCTGGGAGATCTGGGAAGCGTACTGGCCGCACCACGACAAGGGCGATCCGGTCTCCCACGGCATCAACGTTCTGCCCAAGTACGTGCCCTCGACCACGCTCACGGACCCGACGTGGCAGAACACCCACGTCATCAAGGGCGACGTCGAGGCGGCGGTACGCGAGCTCAAGGCGAAGCCCGGGCGCGAGCTCCAGGTCCATGGCAGCGGCGCCCTGCTCCGGTGGCTGCTCGAGCGCGACCTCGTCGACGAGCTCAACCTGCGGATCTGCCCCGTCGTGGTGGGCGACGGGCTGCGGCTGTTCCCGGAGCAGGGTCAGACGCACGACCTGACGCTGGTCGAGTCGCGGTCGACGCCGTCCGGCGTGACGATCCAGACCTATCGACCGGCCGGCCGCGCGACCTTCGGGACCGCCGGGGAGTGACGCCTGCGCTGAGTCGGCCCTATCCACCATCAATGATTAAGGAGGACTGTCTCATGGGCAAGGTCGTGGCTGGGGCGACGGTCTCGCTCGATGGCTACGTCGCCGGGCCGAACGAGTCGGGCTTCGAGCACCTGTTCGCCTGGTTCGCAGGTGGTGATTTCGAGTTCCCGAGCGTGAACCCGGAATTCAAGGTCCGCCTGGCCGAGCCGGACTACCGATACATGCGCGACGTCGTCGAGGGCATCGGGGTGTTCGTGATCGGGCGCCGGATGTTCGACTTGAACGACGGTTGGGGCGGCCGGCACCCGTTCGACAAGCCGATCGTCGTCGTCACGCACTCAGTGCCCCAGCCCTGGGTCGCCGCCCATCCCGACGCGCCCTACACGTTCGTCACCGACGGTCTGCCGGCGGCCATCGAGCGGGCACGGGCGATCGCCGGCGATCTGAACGTCATCGTCACGCCAGGCAAGATCGCCAGCCAGTGCCTTGAGCTGGGCCTGCTCGACGTGATCTGGATCGACCTCGTGCCCGTGCTGCTCGGCTCCGGTGTGCGGTTCTTCGACGAGCTGAAAGCAGCGCCGATCCTCCTCGATGGGCCGGACCTGCTCGTCGAGGGGTCTCGCGTAACCCACCTGCGGTACCAGGTCCGTCGCTCCTGAGGCAGCGGGACCCGCTGACATCTCATGATGGCGCCTGCGTGACATCCTGCTCGGACGCAAGACCTGGGAGATCTGGGCAGCCTACTGGCGGCACCACGACAAGGGCGACCCGGTCTCCCACGGCATCAACGTCCTGCCCCAGCGTTTCATCGCGACCGTGGAACGTGACCGCGTCAACGGCGGTGGGAGGCCTCAGAGGATGCCGGCCGGACGTGGCGGAGGGACTTCGACCTGAGCTTCGAGCTCGAGCCTGACCGAATGGTCGGGGCGAGAGGGCTAGCGCCGACAAGACTCACCGATCGATTCGCTTCCTCATGGTCAACGAGACGCCGCGCGCTGAGAGGGCAGGGGAGCGCAGCGCATGACCGTCGCCCTCGGCCCCGTAACCGTCGGGCAGCTAACCTTCGACCGGTCTCGGCCTGACCCTGTCAACCTGCGGCGCATCGGTAACGCGGCAAGGCATCGAGAGGCCTCCTACCTCCCAGACCCCGACGAGCCGATTCGCACGGAATACCCTTTCGCGATCCCCGTAGACCGTGACGCCCGCTTCGTGTACGTGCGTCCAGGTTTTGCCATTTTGGGAGATGGCGATGGCTGAGCCCTGGCGCAACCGCATCGTCGGGGCAGGCGAGGAACCCCCTGACCAGCTCGTCGCCAACCCTGCCAACTGGCGCCGCCACCCCGGGCCGCAGCGCGACGCCCTGCGCGGCTCGCTGTCCGAGGTGGGCTGGGTCGCCCAGGTGATGGTGAACCGCCGGACCGGCTTCGTCGTCGATGGCCACGCCCGCATCGAGGAGGCGATCTCACGCGGTGAGCCGAAGGTGCCCGTCCTGTACGTGGACCTCTCCCCCGACGAGGAAGCGCTCGTCCTCGCCACGTTGGACCCGATCGGGGCGATGGCGGAGCGAGACGACGCGCGGCTGCGCGAGCTCCTCGCGGACATCAGCGTCGACGACGCCGGCCTGCTCGCGCTTCTGGGTGATCTGGCCGGGGACGGGCCCAAGGCCGGCCTGACCGACCCCGACGATGTTCCCCCGCTCGCGGAGACCACGATCAAGGCCGGCGACCTGTTCGCGCTCGGCGAGCATCGCCTTCTGTGCGGGGACGCGACGAGCCCGACGGACATGGCGCGACTGATGGACGGTGTTCTCGCCGACTGCATCTGGACCGACCCGCCATACGGCGTCGACTACGTCGGCAAGACCGCCGCCGCACTGCGGATCGTCAACGATGGGGTGTTTGCCGATGAGCTGGTACGCGACGCCTTCAGTGTTGCCCGAGACCATGTGGCGGAAGGCGCCCCCTTCTACTGCGCGGGCCCGGCCGGGCCACGCTCGCTCGCCTACCAGCTGGCCCTCGTCGCGTCAGGCTTTCGCCTCCACGAGGAGCTGATCTGGGTCAAGGACGTCTTCGTTCTGGGGCACTCCGACTACCACTACCAGCACGAGCCGATCTTCTACGGCTACGCGCCCGGGGTTGGACGGCCCGGCCGAGGCCGCCATTCGGGCACGCGCTGGTATGGCGACAATGCTCAGTCGAGCGTCCTGCCCTTCGATCGTCCCAAGCGCTCCGAAGAACACCCGACCATGAAGCCAGTCGAGCTCGTGGCTCACTGTCTGGCCAACTCCACTCCTTTGTCGGGGAGTGTGCTCGACCCCTTCGTCGGCTCCGGCTCCACCATCATCGCCTCAGAGCAACTGGGCCGGCGCTGCTACGCGACCGAGATCGACCCGCGCTACGTCCAGGTCGCCATTGAACGCTGGCAGGCCTTCAGTGGCCGCAAGGCAGAGCGGGTCGATGGGTAGGCGGGGCCCGGCGCCGATGCCGACCGAACTCAAGCTGCTGCGCGGCGAGCGGCGGCCATGTCGTCTCAACCGCAACGCGCCCAAGGCCAAGAACGTGCCGGTGATGCCGGGCGGTATGAGCGATGCGGCGCAGGCGATCTGGAACCGGGTCATGCGCGACTACGCGGCGACCGGCGTCCTCACGAGCGTCGACACGGATGCGTTGCGGGTCTACTGCGAGTCAGTCGTCCGCTACGAACACGCCGCAGCGATGCTCGAGGGGAGCGGGCCGCTCGTCCGCGGCGCACGACGCGGGGAGCTCGTCAAGAACCCGCTCCATCAGATCGTCCGCGATGACGCCGACCTCATCCGCGCTTTCGCCCGTGAACTCGGCTTCACGCCCTCCGCCCGGTCCGCGCTCACCGCAGTGCAAGAGCCCGAGGAAGACGATCCCCTCGCTCGCTGGATGGCAGGCAGGTACTGATGGGTGCCTTTCCGATGACTGCCCACGCTGTTCACGCGGCTATTAGGCTGCGCAGCGACCCACTGGGTAGGGGGGAGGGGTCCCGACGGGATTGCGACTCGATCGTTGCTGACCCGGGCGGGACTTCTCACGCTCGTCCAGGTTTCGCGGTTTACGTCACGAGGGGAGGAGCAGGCCCGATGACCGCTCAGCCCGCCCTCGACGTCGGAGGCCTGTGGCTTGGGTAGGCGAGGTCCGGCACCTCTTCCGACAGCAGTGAAGAGGCTCCATGGGGAGACGCGCCGGTCGCGCCTGAATCTGGATGAGCCTCAGCCGCCTGCGAACGTGCCGCGCAGGCCCGCTGACCTTGACCCCGCCGCTCAGGCCGTGTGGGAGCGTGTGCTCGCGGATCAGGCCCCGGGCGTGATCCTCGCGGCCCACACCGATACCTTCCGAATGTACTGCGAGGCGGTCGCGCGCTACGGGGAGTCGGCGGCGCTTCTGCGCGCGTCGGGGCCTCTGGTCATCGACCGCCACCACGGTGGGGGCGCCGTCAAGAACCCCCTCCACCAGATCGTGCGCGACAACGCGACGTTGGTCCGTCAGCTCGCCGGAGACCTCGGTCTCAACCCGAGTGCCATGTCCTCGATCCACGCCGTCCCGGAGCCGCGGGACTCGGCCATGGCCCGCCTGCTGGTGCCGAGGAGGCGGATGAGCTGACCCCGCTTCTTGCGCCCGGAGCACGCGCCTGAACGAGTGGCCGGCCATCGCGGGGCGGGCGGCGAGGGCGGCGGACGCGCGGACACAGCCCGAGTGGCCACGGGGCCAACCGCGCGCCCATCGGCGCACTCCGTGGCGCTGTCGGGCTCGAGTGCCAACACGGGGGCCAAGGGCCGAGCTGCTCCACCACGCCGAGGTGCCTAACCGAGCCTTCTCGAATCGGAGGCTGGCGCCGCGCTTGGTGATCTCGTGCGTGGCTGTGGTCGGCGGGTCCGCCACGATGACTCCTATGGCGACAATGCGCGAGACACGACCGATGCTGGTCGCTGCGCTGGCCCATTGGGACGACGAGCTGTCGGTTGGTTACACGCCGAGGGAATCGCGCCAGGCAAGATCCCCGTAACCGCCAGCTGTTGGTCGTAGCCCCGGCGCCACTTTCTGTGCGAACTTAACCCCGGACCGAACCCAGACTTGGGCGAGGATTGGCAAGGCGCCGCCGGCCAGGCCGCTCGCGCAACCGGCCCGACGGCACGCGAGCGTTCGGCTGCTGCCCGGCTCGAGGATCGCGCTCGGCGGACCAAATGCCAAGGTCGGCGATAGCAGGAGATGAGCCCATGGCTTCTATTCACAAGGAGATCCTGATCGAGGCCACACCGGAGCGGGTGTGGGCCGCGGTGCGCGATGTCGGGGCGGTCCATAGGCGCCTCCTGCCGGGCTATGTCGTCGAAGTCCGCCTCGATGCAGACACCAGGATCCTCACCTTCCCGAGTGGCGCAGTGGTACGTGAGCTGATCGTCGATGTTGACGACGAATCGCGGCGGCTGGCATATTCGGTCGTCGAGGGGCGCATGCCTCTCCTGCATCACCACGCCTCGTTCCAGGTCTTCGCCGAAAGCGATAGTCGCAGTCGGCTTGTTTGGATCACCGACCTGCTACCAAATGAGTTCTCCGCGGAGGTCCGCATGCGTGTTGAGCGCGGGGCTGCCGTCATGAAGCAGACACTGGAGGACCAGGCCAGACAGGGCTGACCCTCAAACTACCGCGAAAGGCGCCGGGCTTCAGCCTGAACTGCCAGAGCGGTTGCGATCATCGATATCGCTGCCGGGTGGGTGCGGGCGAAGATGGCGCCGAGCCCGCAAGGGGCTTGACGGCGCACACGCCCACAGATTCTGGCGGGCTGGATTTCTATGCCGAGGCCGCCGAACCAGCCTGACCACGTTCTTCGGACCGGCGACTGGCCGTCGACGAGGCACGGGAACGAGTTGGACTCGGTCAGGGGAACGGACACCCGTCGTATTCGTGGTCGGGGACCGGCGGCGCATCCGGTTCGTCCGGAGGCTGGAGCGATCAGGGGCCCTGCTACTACGGCTTGCGGAAGTCATCGTCCTTGGCGAACAGGGCTGCGAGACCGGTCACCTCTTTCTCCGCCAGGCCGAGGTCGTAGTCGATCAGGAGCAAGTGAACCTCAAGTTGCTCCACCCCCGCCGGCGAAAGGGTGGCGTCAGAAGCCCGTACTGCGGCGAAGTGGGTCAGACCCTCCAGCCTAGCCATGCGCTCCACGGTCGCGTTGATCCGAGCAACTATCTCAGCTGTGGTCATGGTTCCCTCCGATCCTCGAAGAGAAGGCGCGCCGGCGAAGGGGGTCCGGGGCGCGCCTCTACGTTCAGTCTAGACCGCGGCAGTGGTTCCGCTTCGGGCGTCCGGTCGCGACGAATCGACCTACCAAGCCAGCCGGGCCGCTCGTTGGGTGACATGGCGCACTCCGGCCAATACTGTCAGAGTTGAGCAGCGATCGTCGAAATGCCCAACCATGCGGCCTCGAGGAGAAACCAAATGGCAAGAACCACAGCGATCGAGCAGAGCGTGCGGGCACATGAGTCCGTCGCGGGCGTTCTCGGTGCCCTGCGCCGCCCCTTGGACTCCATCTTCACGCCGCAATCGGTCGCTGTTGTGGGCGCGACCGAGAAGCCAGGCAGCGTCGGTCGGACGGTCCTGTGGAATCTGATAAGCAGCCCGTTTGGCGGCACGGTCTTCCCGATCAACCCGAAGCGCCCGAATATCCTCGGGCTGAAGGCGTATCCCACGCTTGCAGACGCCCCCGACGCGGTTGAACTCGCCGTCATCGTCACCCCGGCTCCGACAATTCCAGGCGTAATTGACGAATGCGTCGCCGCCGGCGTCCGAGGGGCCATCATCATTTCGGCCGGCTTCAAGGAGGTCGGCCCCGAGGGCGAGGAGCTCGAGCGTCAGGTCCTGGAGCGCGCGCGCCGCGGTGGCATCAGGGTCGTAGGACCAAACTGCCTGGGTGTCATGAACCCGGTCGGAGGCCTCAACGCCACGTTCGCCGCCGGCATGGCGCGGGCCGGCTCGGTCGGCCTCGTCAGCCAGAGCGGTGCGTTGCTCACGGCAATCCTCGACTGGAGCCTGCGCGGAAACGTCGGATTCAGCTCGGTGGTTTCGCTCGGGTCGATGCTCGACGTAGGCTGGGGCGACATCATCTACCACCTCGGTGACGACCCTCAGACGGGGAGCATCGTCATCTACATGGAGACCGTGGGCGATGCCCGGGCGTTTCTCTCGGCCGCGCGCGAGGTGGCCCTGGCGAAGCCGATCATCGTTATCAAGCCAGGCCGCACGGCCCAGGCAGCCAAAGCAGCTGCGTCGCACACAGGGTCGCTGACCGGCAGCGACGAGGTCCTCGACGCGGCATTCCGCCGCGTCGGCGTCCTGCGGGTCGACACGATCGAAGATCTCTTCGGCATGTCGGAGGTGCTCGCCAAGCAGCCCAGGCCTAGCGGGCGGCGGCTCACGATCGTGACGAACGCGGGTGGACCGGGCGTTCTCGCGACCGATGCGCTGATCAGCGGCGGAGGGCAGCTCGCCGAGATCACCCCAGCGGCGAGCGAGGCATTCAACGCCGTGCTGCCCTCCGTCTGGAGCCACAACAACCCAGTCGACATCATCGGCGACGCACCACCCGAGCGCTATGCCGCAGCCCTGGAAGTGGCGGCCAACGACCCAGGGTCTGACGGAATGCTTGTGGTGCTGACCCCGCAGGCGATGACCGATCCCACGCGCACGGCCGAACTCCTCGCCCCCTTCGCCCGAAGCACGGGCAAGCCAATGCTGGCGAGCTGGATGGGCGGCGCCGACGTGGAACCCGGAGCGAACCTCCTACGGGAAGCCGGGATCCCGACGTTCCCCTACCCCGACACCGCGGCCTCGATGTTCAACTACTTGTGGCGATATGGCGAAAGCCTGCGCGCGCTCTACGAAACGCCGCTGCTGGCAGACGACGCGACGAGCCTCACAAACCGCTCGCTGGCGGGCGAGATAGTGGACGCAGCGCGCCGCGGAGGCCGCACGCTCCTCACGGAGTTCGAATCCAAGCAGGTCCTGTCGGCATATGGCATCCCGATCACCGATACCCGGATCGCCAAGACCGAGGATGCCGCTGTCGCCGCGGCTGAGGCCATCGGCTACCCGGTGGTCGTGAAGCTCCACTCGAACACGATCACGCACAAGACCGATGTGGGCGGTGTGCAGCTGAACCTCGCCGACGCGTCCGCGGTTCGCGCCGCTTACCACACGATCGAAGTAAACGTTCTCTCGCGCAGCGGCCAAGGGCATTTTGACGGCGTTACCGTCCAGCCAATGATCAACTACAACGGCTACGAACTCATAGTCGGCAGCAGCATCGACCCCCAGTTCGGTCCTGTGCTGCTCTTCGGGATGGGAGGCCAACTCGTCGAGCTGTTCCGCGATCGGGCACTCGCGCTGCCGCCACTCACCACGACACTCGCGCGGCGGATGATCGAGCAGACCAAGATTTCCGGAGCACTGAAAGGGATCCGAGGCCGCCAACCGATCGACCAGGGCGCGCTCGAGCAGCTCCTGGTCCGCTTCGGCCAGCTCGTGGCCGAACAGCCGTGGATCAAGGAGATCGACATCAACCCGCTGCTCGCCTCGCCTGAGCGGCTCATCGCGCTCGACGCACGTGTGGTGCTGCACGATGTCGACCTCTCGGAGGCCGCGCTGCCTCGCCTCGCCATCCGCCCGTACCCGCGCCAGTACGCCGGCTCCTGGACCGCCGGCGACGGGGCTGAGTTCGACGTGCGACCCATTCGACCTGAGGACGAGCCCCTCATGGTCCGCTTCCACTCCTCTCTGTCTGATCGCACCGTCAGGGCGCGGTACCTCGCGGCCCTGGGACTCGACGAGCGCACGGCGCACGAACGGCTGGTGCGGGTGTGCTTCAACGATTACGACCGGGAGATCGCGCTTGTCGCGCAGCGCGTGGATGACGATGGTGCGCCCGAGATCGTCGCAGTGGCGCGCTTCAGCAAGCGACACACGGAGAACGGCGCCGAGTTCGCGATCGTGGTGACCGACTGCTGCCAGCGGATCGGCCTCGGAACAGAACTCCTCTGCCGCCTGGTCCGGGTGGCCCGCGATGAAGGTCTCGACTGGATCGGCGCTGACCTGCGGCGGGATAACACCGGAGCGTGCCGCACGGCCGAGAGAGCCGGCTTCACAATCCGAGAGACCCCTCAGGCCGCGATCCTCCGCGCCGAGCTTCGTCTGCAGTCCTGACCTAAGGGATGACCTACTAACCACGGATAAGGTTGCCTGACCCCATCGATTGGCTCCCGTCTTGAGGGGGCGCTGGGCGCTCTCGACGGTGCGTAGTCCCCGTCAATCACCCGCAGGCAGCTTGGGTTGCCCACACGATGAAACCGTCGTGCGTGACGGCGCCGGGCACAATCGTGCCGCTGGAGTCAGGGTGCGAGAAGCTGGACGAAGTCTACCTCGGGCATGATCTCGATCCGCTGGCCGAGTTCGCGCAGGTCGCGGGCTTTGCGAGCCTTCGCCGAAAGCTGCTCGCCAGGCCGCAGCTGATATGCATCCTGGTAGCCGATGACGAGGACGTTCGTGTGCTTGGTCACCCCGGGCGCCGGCCGACCGCCGAGCTCGATGACTCGCTCCCACGCCATCGCCCGGGTCATGGAGTCGAGCGCGCCGGTGAAGACGATCTCGCGGCCATAGAACGGGTGATCGGGAGTCGCATCCGGGTTCGTGACCGGGACGTCGCCGCGTCCTCCCGACCATGTCCGGTGATAACCGCTCCAGCCGTTGGCGCTCATTGATCCGAGGGGGGCCCGCGTCGCCTTCGCAATCTCCTCTAGTGTCGTCGCACCGTGGTGCTCCGCGATCGCGAGCAGGATCAACGCGGCAGCGCGCGCGTCGGCCTCCGGGTCGTGGTGATGGTCGAGCGCGACGCCCGCTGCTTCGGCGACCCAGGGGAGCGAGTACGACAGGAGGCTCCACGTGGCGCGCGAGAAGACGAGCGTACAGGCGTAGGACGCCTCGGGGCAGAGGAGATCGCTCACGAAGCAGGCGGCGCGGACTACGCCCATGTCGAACGCTGCGTTGTGGGCGACGAGCGGGAGGCCATCGGCGAACGCGAGGATCTCGGGCAGCCGCTGGGCGAACCGGGGCTCGCCGCGCACCATCGCCGGGGTGATGCCGTGGATCTTGACGTTGAAGGGCTCGAACTCGTCGTAGCCTTCGGGCGGACGCATCAGGTAGCGTCGGGTGTCAACGACCTCTCCGCCCACGACCTTCACGAGCCCGACCGCGCACGGACTGCCGCGATACCGATTTGCGGTCTCGAAGTCTATCGCGCAGAAGCTCAGCGACATCCCCAACACCCCCTTTGCCTTGTTGTGGAGCGTTCGGACGCGTCATCTGACGACGGCCGGTAAGACACCGAAGGCCATGGGCCGTTCCGCGCTTACTATGCTCCGTTCGAGCACACAACTTCGTACGTTGTCGGGTCGATGGTGGGTCGTTCCACGTGACGTCGCCCACGCTATGGCTGAATGGTGATGACCAAAGAGGCAGGGCGCGCCTTGGACGATACCTCCGAGGCTTGCTGAGCCTACGACTGTCTTCTCAGAGCCTGTGAGTGAAATCGCTATGATCGGCGGGTCGGCAAGCCAACCAAGCCGGTGAGCGATCATGTCTCGGCCCGCGCTGCGCGATAAGTCACTCGATCAGCTACCGGCAGCGTTTGCCCGATACGTCGAGGCGGAGCCAACGAGATCCCCAAGCGACCCGCGCGATGTGATGACCAACCTGGTTCCGTTCAGCGAATGTGCGCGACGGCTGGGCTACGATCCCGAGAAGGTGTTGGGGCCGACCGCACGGGCAAGGGCGATTGTTCAGGTCGCGATCCTCGTGGGGCTCCTTTTCGGAGTGGCGGCCTGCAAGGAGGCTTATGTCGGGCCGCCCTTCGCCTCGAACAGCACCGATCAGGCCGGCATCGTTCGGTTCGTTGGGACGAGTGGTCAAGTCGATTTTGTGATTCCGCCACACAGCTCCGTGATGATCAACCCTCCGACAACGATTGGGATGGTGACTGGCGAATGGCTCTTCTTCGACTATTGCTCGTCGGGTGTCCATAGCTTCGTCGGCCCCGAGCAGGGCACGCGCTTCGCGTTTCTCAAGAGTGGAGACAATGGAAGTCCCAATAGTATTGAGGTCGGCAACGGGGACGCCACACCACCTCCGGGCATCTCGGAAGTAGCCGCCACGACGACGGCGTGCCAGGACGTGGCCACGCCATGAGCCGCGGGTCGTCGCGGCCGCGGCATGTGGCCCAACTCCTGGACGAAGCGTGGGCATCAGGGCGAGCCAACCTGAGCGTGAACTTTCATCCACAGGCTCTCAGTCTATCGGGACCGCGGTCCCGCTGACGCGGATGCCGGCCTGGTTGGGCAGCACGTCGACACGCAGGCAACTCGGACGACCGATCTCGTCGCCCTGGAGGATTGTGATCGTCGCCGGGGCGACGATCAGTCCGTACTCGCGTAGGTAGGCGCCGAAGGCGGCGGCCCCAGCACCGGTCGCCGGGTCCTCGACAACGCCCCCGACTGGGAACGGGTCGCGCGCCCGGTACGTCGTTGGGCCCGCCTGCCAGACTAGCTGCAGCGTCGTGAGCTCCTCGGCGAGCATCAGAGCTCGCAGCTTCTCGAAGTCGTAGCGCATGCTGTCCAGAGTCGCCCGTTCTTGGACCGCAAGGACCAGGTGCCAGGCCCCGGCAAAAGCCCGAGCCGGTGGCAACCGTGGGTCCAACTCGCCGCGCGTCCAGTGGAGACAGGCGAGTGCGGCGTCGACCAGCGGGTCGGCTGCCGGCTCGACCCGTGGCGGGACCGAAGTGAGGGTTGCCTCGATCAAGCCCTCGGACGTGGGGCAGGTGTCAATCGCGACTGGGCCGTTGTTCGTGTCGAACCGGAACGAGCCTGGCCCGGACCGTTCAGCGAGGGCGACAGCAGCGGCGATGGTTGCGTGGCCGCAGAAGGGGACTTCCGCGAGCGGGCTGAAGTAGCGGACGCGGTACGCGCGCTCACCGACGGGCGCGAGAAAGGCAGTCTCCGAGTAGCCCACCTCGGCCGCGATCGCCTGCATCTCCGGATCCGACAGTTGGCTGGCGCCTATGACGACGCCGGCCGGGTTGCCGCCGGCCGGGTCAACCGTGAACGCCGAAAGACGAAGGACACGGGTCTCGAGCATCTAACGACCTCTACCGGGGCATTTCGAGAGCCAGGCGGTGGCCCACTTCACCGCCATCATGCTCCCACGCCCACGATGGCTGCATCGTATCCGTCGCCGGGTCTGCGGCCTCGGTCAGGACCGTGGTGGCCTGTAAACGCGCAACGGCCGGAACGTCTCCACCGCGACGACCCATGCAGGTCAGCCATCGGCTCCCTCAGGTAGCGACAGGCGGCGCGTCGTCAAGTCCCTTTGAGTGCGGGCGCCGTCTTGAGCGTGTCAGGAGGATCTGGCCGCAGGGCCCGCTGATGAGCGCGCCGCACCTCAAGCAACATCGATCGCGCCTGTCGTTGGGGCTCCCGTCTGAACCGCACGCCAGCCCCCCGGTGAGGTCCCGTGAGGCATCGAAGAGGCATGAAGGTGCTAGAGACCGAACCGTTCGTCTATCTACTCAACTCGCCGCTTGAAAGTCATGTTGAGCCAGCCATCACTGGCAACGAGTTCCCAACCCTGCTGGCCAAGCTCGGCGATCGCCTGATAGAAATCGCGCACCTTCACTTTACGCTCCCCTGCGGTTGTGAAGTAGTGCACCTCTTTTGATCCCGGATCGGCTGCGAGATACTCCCATCGGTCCCTTGCCATTGCTGCCCCCTTTCTGCCCCGTCCTGGGTTGCATGGAGACCCTAGCGGTCGGAAATATGCGACCGGGTCAGCCTCCGCCTGCAGTCGAGAGTGTGCCCGGTGGCACTGGTGGGAGTGCGACTGAGGGCCGATGTCATCGGGACGCGCCAGCATCGTACTCGCTCGGCATGCATTGAGCGCCGCCCGAAACCGTGGGCCCCGTGACCAAGCGTCAGTGCGGTCCTGGCTGGGATTGTGGTCCCACGATGACCTGATAGCGCGCCGTGGCAGCAGATCCAGGAGAGCCCCGATGGAAGGACGCGGAGATCCCCATGTGCATCGCCGAGTGAGCGAAACCTCTAGCGGTTGTAGCTAGAGCGGTCGATTACCGCGTGGTCGTGGATGTACCCGGTCATGTCCTTGGCATAGGGATCTACATACGGATCCGGCTTAGCTTCGGCTGGGAGATCTGGAGGCCGGACTTCGCCATCGGTCGAGAGGTGAATCCAGTCGATCACCTCGCGATTGACGATGATCGTCCCCACCCGCCCGCGATGGCTTTCGCCCTGGGCGAGGTACTCGATCCACGACTCCGTCAGCGCAACCATTGGTCGGCGCAGACGGAGCTGCTTGATCGGGTCGCCACCAGGTCGACCATGCAGATACCCGCGCACCGTGTATGGCCCTGTCTGCAGTGTCACCGGGTAGGGGCGAGTCCGCATTCGACGATCGGCATTCCCGCGCGGACCGCGGGCGCGAACGGCCAGCAGCTCGCCGCGCTGGACGGTCAGCGTCTTTGCCTCGCTGCCGCATCCGTCCTCGAGCGCGACGACGAGCACGTCGCGGATTTCGTACTGCTCGCTCTCATTGAGGTAGTCGGTCAACCGGTCGGTGGCGGCAAGCACAAACCCGAAGATCAGGCAGTCCTCAGCGTAGGCCGCGAACTCGATCTCGACCGGCTCCCGCGTGGGCTCCATCGCCGGCGCGGGAGTCCGTACGATCGAGTCCGACTCAGCCGAAAACCGCAGGCGGCGTCGAAGGTCGGCGATCACGCGCGATGACTCCACGGCACTGGGGTCTCTTTACGCAGAGGCCGTGCGGCTCGTCCCACGGCGAGCTGGCAACTCCACGCCCATGGCTGGCGGGACGAGCAGGAGCGTCGGGTCCGGCTGCGGTGGGCAGGCGGCGTAGAGCTGGCAGAAGATCTCGACGAGTTGCGGGTCGAACTGGATGTCGGCGTATCTGCGGAGCTCCTGGACCGCAGCCGCATGCCCTATCGCCCTACGGTATGGCCGGTCTTGGACCATCGCGTCGTAGGCGTCTGCGATCGCCACGATGCGAGCGCCGAGCGGAATCTCGGTTCCGCGCAGGCCGTACGGATAGCCACGGCCGGAGTAACGCTCGTGGTGATGGAGGATGATCGCGCCGGCATCCTGAACGGCTGCCACCTGCTCGATGATGACCTGACCGATGCGGGGGTGCTGTACGACCGACCGCCACTCTTCCGGATTCAGCGGTCCCGGCTTCTCGAGGATTTGCTCGGACACAGCGACTTTACCTATGTCGTGGAGAAGGGCCGCGACGCGTATCCGATCGATGTCGGCGTCGGGGAGCTGCAGCTCGTGCGCGAGGCGCACGGCAATCGCCGCGATGAGCGAAGAGGGCTTCCCGCGATAGTGCGGGAAGGGGCTGACAACCGCCGCCAATGCGGCGTGAGCGGCCTCGCGGGCGAGTTCGCCGACTTCGGCCGCACGCGCTCGTCCCTCCGCCGAAATGGGAGCGCGCGGGATCCGAGCGCTGTCATCATCGATCTCCGCGAAGACATAGGTCTGGTTGCGGCCAAGCGACTTAGCCGAGTACATCGCGGCGTCGGCGTCGCGGAGGAGCTGATCAACCCGGATCTTCTGGGCGAGGCCTCCGGCGATGCCGATCGAGACCGAGACCGCGATTTCGGACCCCGAGCCGGACGCAAACCGCTGCTTGAGCACGAGGAGTCGGAGCTTCTCGGCCGCAGCGGCCGCCTCGTCGACTGACGCCTCAGGGAGGACGAGCACGAACTCCTCACCACCGTAGCGACCGACGAGGTCGGTCTGACGTATGTTCCCGTGCAAGACGCCGGCCACCCCTCGCAGGACGTTGTCGCCGACCTCGTGGCCGTATGTGTCGTTGACCGCCTTGAAGTGGTCGATGTCGATGAAACAGATCGAAAGGCGCCGGTTGTACCGTGCCACGCGCTCGACCTCCCCGAAAAGGAAGGCGAGCAGGGTCGGTCGGTTCGCCACGTGCGTCAGACGGTCGGTGGTGGCGCCCTCGGTGGCCGTTTCGAGTGCTGCTACCACATCTTCCAGACGACGTGCGATCGGGGCCAGTGGACCGAACTGGTCCGGGTCGAGATGCGTGGGCGCGGCTCCGCCAGCGATCTCTCCCGTGGTGTCCGCAAGGGCCGTGACGGCGCGCCGAAGGACGATCGCCACGCCCGCCATACAGGTCGCTGCCCCGACCGAGGCGCCCCCCAAGACAATTGTGACAGGCGCCCCGAGCCCGAGCTCGAGAGCGGCGAGACCCGTCGCCCCCAGAAGAACGGCCAGGGCCGCTAGCGGAACCGATCTCGACATGTCCGGACCATACGTCCCGCCTGCGAGAGAGCGAGCCGGACGAAAGTACCGCAGTCAATGGCAGAAGGTTCGACCCTCTTCTCCACGACGTGCCAAGCGAGTTCGGCCACTACACGATCGCTGGTTAGTGTCGATCGGTGGACGCGTAGGTGGCCGCCGGTAGACTGGATGCCGGTGGTTCCACCGAGGCAACACCAGTCTGAGGAGTAAGTCATGGCGAGTGACCAAGGCGACTGGGAACGCTACGGTCGCGCGCTCCATCGAGCCATGGCCGAGGTCCTCGAAGAGTTCCCCGAGGAGGTCCGGCCGGACGCCCTGGAGACGGCCGACTACTGGATCAGCGTCGGGCTCACGATCGGTCTAGAACGCCCGACCCAGGCGCGGCGTCTGCTCGAGCTGATCGAGGCCGAGGAGGCAGAGCGGGCCGCCCTCGCCGATGACGCAGCGGACTTTCTCGATGAGGCCCTCGCATGAGGCGCCGCGGTCTCGTCTCGAACCTGTACCGCACCGCCCGGCTAGCCAACGACATCTCGGTCCTCGCCTCGGGCAACCCGCACCGGATCGCCCGTAGGGCCAGGAACAAGATCGTGGGGCGAGCGCTCGCTCGCGGTGGCTTCTGGCGCTTGCTGTGGGGCCGGTGAGGGCTTCGCTCTAGCACCCACGCTTGAGCCGCCGCTCACGGCTCCGATACGCTAGCTGTCTGCGCTCCGTCACCTCCAACTGAGCGGAGCCGGCGAGCGGAGGAGATCGCAATGCCGCACAACATGTTCTTCGGCGTGTCGAACTACATCAGCCTCGGCGTCCTGATCGTCATCGTGATAGCCGTCGTCGCGGTCTGGTGGCTGCGCACGGGACACAGATGATCAAACGCCCCCGCGGCCAGCAGCGGTCTCGTAAGAGGGGATCTGCGACGGCGTCCTGTTCACGGCTGGCCGCCTAATCGATCGAGCCCCGGGAGCCCGCACCGCCATCGATCGTCGTGACCTCGCCGGAGGCGACATCAACGATCATCAACCTACGGACCGCAGAGGCGAGCTGCTGACAAGCCGCCGGCTCGAGGCCGCTGTCGGTGATGATCGTGTCCGCTTCCTCGAGGCGGCCCATGGACTTGATGCCGACGATGCCCCACTTCGTGCTGTCGGCCAGAACCACTAGGCGACGCCCGGACTCAATGAGGGCGCGGTTGGTCTCGGACTCGAGGATGTTGGGCGTAGTGAAGCCAGACTTGGGATTCATGCCGTGGGTGCCCATGAAGACGGTGTCGACGTGGAGCGACCGGATCACGTCGACCGCGAACGGACCCACGAGGGCGTCGGAGGGGGTGCGGACGCCGCCGCTCAGGATCACCGTCTGATCGGGCCGGCCGTCCTTGTAAAGCGCTTCGGCCACCGGGACTGAGTTGGTCAGGACGGTCAGGCCGGGAACGTCGGTCAACCCTCTGGCGAGGGCGAAGGTCGTCGTACCGGCCGAGATGGCGATGGCGGTGCCCGGTTCAACGAGGGACGCCGCGGTTGCGGCGATGAGTGTCTTCTCCGTGCGCATCAAGCTCGACTTGACGGTGAACCCGGGCTCATAGAGGGCACTGCCCTCTATGGCCGCTGCCCCGCCGTGTACCTTCTCGATGAGACCGCGCTCATGCAGCAGCTCGAGGTCGCGCCGGACGGTCATGTCCGAGACGCCCAAGGCCCGGACCAGATCGGACACGCGAACAGCACCCTGCTCACGTACGCGTTCGAGGATCAGTGTCTGGCGCTGCCTCGCCAGGGCGGGCCGCCTGGCGCCAAGGTCATGGGCTGCCGTCTCGTCCGTCACTCGGTCACTCGTTCCGACACCGAAGGACGCCGCTGCATCTGACTGACCACCCTGCCAACTCCTGGCCACCGAACGCGACCCTGAGCCGATGCTCGCCAGTCTAGACGGACCTGAGAGTTGAATGGCAACACGAGCTGCTCATCGTGGTGCGATCTGCCGAGCAGACAGAGTCAAGGCGGGTTCGTTCGTTTTGGGCTGCAATAGATGAGTACACCTGCGTCGCAGGCCCGCTCTGGATAGATGACCGCCGTGCCGGATCAGTGCGTGGGGATGTTCGAGCCGCAGTACGCTGTCGCAGACGCTGCCTGAACACGAGCGCTAGTCAGGGGAAGGCGTGGGGCACATCAGAGTCGGCCGGTTACCGAAGACCAAGTCGTGGTCGCGCGTGGTCGCGCTTATGGCAGAGCCGGAGGTCGATCCAGCCCGAGTGGCTGGGGCCATTATCGCGGCCGCCGTAAAGGCCTATCGCCTGGCCGGAGACGACCCTGGCGTCGTGGAAAGCCTTCGGTCCATGGCCTTCCTGGCCGACGCGTCCAGGCGCGACAACTTTGCGCAGTCGCTGGCGCAATACGGCTTCGGCACCGAAGGCAAGGCCGACGCTCTCGCTCTCTTGAGCAGAGTGTTTCAGGCGACGGAGAGCCGCTTCGGACCGACCGGCGATCGAACGATCTTCACGGAGTTCGCTTTCGGCGCACTGCAAGAGGCACTCACAGAGACAGTCGCTTCACAGACTGGCAGCCTCTTCCTAACTGGCATCGATGCCGCCCAAGACGCCTACCGTGCATTCTCCACCGAACGGGGATTCGCACGGCTCTCCCGCCTCTTCTTTGCACGCCTGTTGTCGCGATCGCTCATGTACTTCGCTGACCATGAGGCCGCCAACCAGCTGGGCGGCCAGGGCGGGCTGCGGTCGGAGACGGACCTGCGCGCCTTCAATGAGGCGGTCACTCGGTACGCATTCGAGGCATCACGGATCGTCGAGGACTTCGCAGGTGGTTGGTACTCAAAGGGCCGCTGGCTTCGGACAGTAGACCGAACGGAGGGCATGGCCTCGGTGGCCATGCGGAAGCTCGCCGACGAGCTCGCGATGGCCACGTGAATCAGCAGGTCATCCACTGCGGTCCTCCGCCGGTAGTCGCGAGCGCCAATTGCACGCTGAACCCTTCGCGACCTGGACGAGACGTAATCCTCGACCTCTCCGGGATCGAGGTCGCAGCTGGGCATGATCTGCTGCCAATAGTCCGCGACCTAGTGTTGGTCAGCGCGTACCTGCTTCTCGCCGACGGCGCCATTACACGGGGCCGCAAGAACGACCCGCTCGCTACGAGGTGGCGCCGAGACCTCTTCCTCCACATCCCAGTGAGTGATCCGCACCGATGGAACGGCGCCCGCGGCGAGCTGATCGAGCTGCTTGAGTTCGCGACCGACGATTCATGGGCCTTTGACTTCCGTCTCGCCGGAGAAGAACAACAGCTGACACTCAATCTAGCTTCCACGGGCGACGAGAGTCCAACATGTGTAGCGCTCTTCTCGGGGGGCCTCGACTCACTCGCGGGTGCCCTACGGCTAGTGGATAGCGGCGAAAGACCGGTCTTGGCAAGCCACTGGACGACGGAGTCCGGGAGAACTCATCGGGAGGCTGTCGTCGGGGCCCTCCGGACTAGGAAGCCGGGTTGGCGCTTCCCAAACCCGTCCCTACACACTGTTCGGGCGCGGGAGGCTGGCGACGCTGCCGAATACACGCAGCGATCGCGCGGCATCCTCTACCTCAGCCTCGGGGTGGGGGTCGCCCTCCAAGCTGGGCTCGAGCGTCTGGTGATAGCCGAGAACGCCGTGACCAGCCTCAACCTGGAGCAGTCCCGACAGTCGGTCGGGGCAATGAGGTCGAGGACCACCCATCCCAAGACCATCTCTCTCTTCAGGGGCCTGTTGTCGCGCTTGGGGATAGATGTCTCGATAGACACGCCATTCTTCGACTGCACCAAAGGGGAGGTGGCCCAAGAAGCCATCGCGAGAGGTGGCGAAGATCTGGCGCATCTGACGGTGTCTTGTGCGCGCGGCCTGTTTGCTACTAGGGAACAGCCACATTGTGGAACCTGCTCCCAGTGTGTCGATAGGCGCTTTGCCGGCGTCTGGGCAGGGTGGAACGATGCCACCGAGGTCACGCAACACTCGGTCGACCTGTTCCGAGACTCCCTTCAGGCCGGCGAGGCAGCGACCTACGCAGAGCAGTACATCCGCTTCGCGACCGACGTGCTGAACATGAGCGTAGATGCCTTTGTATCGCAGAAGGACGTGTTTCGTGCCGTGGAAGACGCAGACGATCCCGCCAGTGAGCTGCGGCGGATCCATGCCGTCGTGCGTCGCCATTCGGAACAGGTCGACTCCGCCTTCTCGGAGGTGTGGAGGAGGAACCATCGCGACCTTCTCGCCGGCCGACTCCCGGCGGACGGTTTGCTCGCTAGGATCGGTCGCCTTGACTACCGCAAGCCCGATTGGACACGTTGCGCCGACAGGATCGTGGAGGTGTTGGAGCCCGCCCTCCGCAAGCAGTTCGCCACCAGCAAGCCAGCCAGCGAGGCCGAGCTCCAGGTCGCGATAGATGCCCTGCAGACCGCAGCCCGCATCAACCTGCAGCGGGAGTTCCCGACGGTCAGTTTCGCCCTCATCGGGACGCGGCCCGACTTCAGCGCTTGGGCGAATCCCGACTCCCCGGAGCCGGATCTATTCGTGGAAGTGAAGCTGATCCGAGCGCGGAGGGAGGTCACGAGCGTTACAGATGAACTGCTCGCAGACATCCCGAAGTACACAGCGAGGGCGCGCAAAGCCCTCCTCCTCGTGTACGACACGGGCGGCTTTATCGCCGACGATGGAGTGTTCGCCACCCCGTTGGAGGAACTCGGCGAGGTTCGTGTCGCGGTTCTACGCCAGTGACGCACCCACCCGATGCGAACATCGTGACGGCCGGCAGCGCCGCTGTCACAGTACGGACCAGAGGTAGGCTCGTGTACGAAGGCTTGAACAAGGCGCAGATCGGGCGTACCGCGGTCATCCTTGGCGTGATCGCCGTG
>Ga0208457_1000882_pt1 | contig 24792 bp, 23 predicted proteins | sample June2015DPH_10_1_FD_185513 | JGI IMG/M metagenome (GOLD analysis project Ga0208457, IMG submission 185513) | Peatland microbial communities from SPRUCE experiment site at the Marcell Experimental Forest, Minnesota, USA - June2015DPH_10_150... | ecosystem: Environmental > Terrestrial > Soil >... | reverse complement strand
ATCGGCCCCCCGATCAGCAGGAGCAGCCCGATCGAGACTGCAAGAAAGAGTGAGAGACACCAGAAAAAGTAGCTGCGGCCATAGGGTTCCCAGCGCCCCCAGCTCCCTTTTAACTCGCAGCGGTCGTAAAGAACAGAATCAAAGAGCACGAAGCGGTACACCGAGGCGACGTAAACCCACAGGAGCACAAGTAAGAGCAAGAGGGCGACGCCGGCAATGATCCAAGGTAAAAAAGAGTGAAGATGACGCCAATCGAATTGCTCGGGGTTGAGGAGAGAGTTGCCCCCGCGGGACCGCGACTGCGGGTAGTTGAAATTTCCCCCAAATCCGCCTCCGCCCGTGAATTCGCCGGTGATCAGGCAGACGAGGGCGAGGCGTGCCCAGCGCTGGAATCGAAAGGGCACGAAGAGCTGGCGCTTGGTCTGCGCAAAGGCGGGGCCGATACAATCGATGGCGGATAAGGGCTTGGGCATCTCGCAGCCTCTTTCGTAATTGTGCTCAACGCATCAGCAGGGCTCTTAACAAGCCTGTTGCCGGAAAAGATAAGGTTCCGCGCCGTGGGAGTCAAGAGGCATTTGCGAAAGAAATAGGGCCGTCCGGCAAAGAGGGCGCAGGGCGGCACGGGCTACAGGTTTGCCCGCTTTGGCAGTTTTAGGCACATGGCGGCGAGCTCCCGGGCAAGGACCGCGCCTGCCGGTGGCGGTCAAGCCAGTAGGCCCAGGCAACAAAAAGCCACAGACCAAGGCCAGCGATGGCAATCGCTTTCACGCCGGGCGGTGGCGGGCCGAAAAGGTTCCCGAAGTAAATCAGAACCAGCACCCCAATGAACGACCAGAACGCGTGGATCCCGACACGGTCGCGCGGCCGCGTGGCGTGGACATAAAGCATCACGCCGAGCGCAAAAATCGCCCCCTCGACAAGGAGGGTTCCGGCGCGCGAGTTCCAAAGACCGAACCCCACATACGTCGAACTGCCGGGGTAGAGTGGCAGGTCGGGGCGGTGGGTGAGCGCATCGAGCACCCAGTGGCTCATCAGCACGAACCACAGGCAGAGGGCGCCGCGCGAGTCGTGTTTGACCAGTGTGTAAACTCCCGCGAAAAGGCAGGCCCAGCCGACCTCCGCAAGCAGACTGTGCGACAAAGGGTAGGAAATGAAATCCAGCGGTGTGACGGCCGTATTGCCCGGCGCGATGGCGACCCGCTCTACCCCCAGCAGAAGGAAAATCGGCCAGAGGAGGTCGGCAAACTGCGCAGCCATCACCAGCGTGCCGAGCGAGGTGCGAGGCGCAGCCTTTTTCGCGGCCAACGCGACTGCGAAGTGCCCAATGAACACGCGGACTCCTTCCCGACCACGAGATCTCAGTCTACTGCGAACTGAGGAGCCCGCAAATGGGGTTCAATGTGGGAAACAATCCACACGTGGCGTCCAGAGAGACTGCGCTGGGTAGGATCTAGATGCTGAACTCGCGCTTGACCTTCTCCGACTTCTCCGCAACGGAGCGCGCCAGCTGCTCCTTGTGCTCGACCAGTTTCTGCGCGATGCCAGCGTCGGACGTGGCGATGATCTGCGCGGCGAAGATGGCGGCGTTGATCGCACCCGGCTTGCCGATCGCCGTACAAGCCACGGGCACGCCCCCGGGCATCTGCACGGTGGAGAGTAGCGCGTCGAGTCCCGCGAGCGTGGTGGTGGCCATCGGCACACCGACGACGGGCAGGATGGTTTCCGCGGCGATCACACCCGCCAGGTGCGACGCTCCGCCAGCGCCGACGATGATCACTTTCAGGCCGCGCTCGATCGCCGTGCGCGCGTACTCCGACGTCCGGGCGGGGGAACGGTGCGCCGAAGTGATCTCAAGTTCAAAGGGAATGCCGAATTTCTTCAGGGTTTGCGCGGTCTCGACCATGACGGGCAGGTCAGTGTCGCTGCCCATAACGATGCCAACCAAGGGCTTCTCAGGCATCTTCTCTTCCCTCCCTCGCTGATCGGATTTGAAGGACCCCGGGAAGTTGGCCCTACTTACGCGGCGAGGGCCGCTCTCCTCTGGGGGCGCGTGGCCGCTTGGGTTCCCGGGCGCTCGAAAGCCGCCGCAGCCCCTTCGCACCGATGTCTTTGCGGTAGTGCATGCCTTCGAACTGAACCTTGCTGACGCCCGCGTAAGCACGCTGGATGGCCGAAGGCAAGTCTTCCGCAATGGCTGTGACTCCCAGCACACGCCCGCCCGCGGTGAGCAACTGGTGATCCTCCACACGCGTTCCGGCATGGAATATCTTGACCCCCCCCAGCGCCTCCGCCGCTTCGTAGCCGGTGATGACCTTGCCGACCTCGGGCTTCCCCGGGTAGCCCTGGGACGCCAGCACGACGCACACGGCCGGGTTCGGGCTCCAGTGCGCGTCCACCGCCGCAAGCTGGCCTTCGCGTAGCGCCAGCAGCAGGTCCGCGAGGTCGGAGCGCAGCCGCATCAGGATAGGCTGAGTTTCCGGGTCGCCCATGCGAACATTATATTCGAGCAGCGTCGGACCTGCCGCCGTCAGCATCAGCCCGCAATACAGGAAGCCGCGATAAGGAGCGCCTTCCGTCTCCATGCCCGCCAGCGTGGGCGCGACGATGGAGCGAAGGATATCGTCGTGCAGGGACTCGCTGAGAATGGAGTCATCACTGTACGCCCCCATGCCCCCGGTGTTAGGACCGCGGTCTCCATCCAGCAGCGCCTTGTGATCTTGGGTGGGCACGAGGGGAAGAATGCCGCGCCCGTCAGTAAGCACGATGAAGGAGGTCTCCTCGCCCGTCAGGCAGTCTTCGATAATAACGCGGTCGCCGGCGCTGCCTATCGTCTTCCGGCGCATGAAATTGTCGACGGCCTGTTCCGCTTCCTCGCGGCTGTGTGCGACGACTACCCCCTTGCCCGCTGCGAGCCCATCGGCCTTGACGACCACCGGAAGCGGGAAAAGGGCCAGGGCTTTGACGGCATCCTCAAAGCTTTCCGCGACGGTGAATCGCGCGGTTGGAATGCCGTGGCGCTGCATGAACTCCTTGGCAAAAATCTTGCTCCCCTCAAGGCGGGCGGCGGCTTTACTGGGGCCGACAATCGCCAGCCCCTCCTTTTCGAAGTCGTCCACGATTCCGGCCACCAGCGGCGCTTCCGGCCCGACGATGGTGAGGTCCGCGTGTATTTGCTTCGCGACTTCCAGGATCGCCTTCGGCTGCGAGAGATCCACCGGCAGGCACTCGGCCTCCTGCGCGATCCCGCCATTGCCGGGGGCGCAATACAACTCCTCCATGCGCTGGCTCTCATGCAGCTTCCAGGTGAGAGCGTGCTCACGACCGCCTGATCCGAGGACAAGAAGCCTCATAGGATGGCGTACACTATTCGCAACGGCCGAGTTTGTCAATCCGTTAGATGGGGGGTGTCAGATCGTCCATTTTTTCTGAGGAATCGTGGTTGCAGCGGCGGGTTCGGAAGGCAGTTGATGTCAGTCAGAGTCGCGGAAGCGTTGCAAAACCAGGCTCTGGGGTGTACACTCCCAGCCATCTAGGACGCGAAGTGTGAACCGCGATTTAGGGGCAGAGCCCGCAGGTGTCGCCCGCAGTCATCAAAGCGAGCCCGCCGCTCGATTGGGGTCGAAGCCAGTCTCAGGTATGGAGCGGTAGAGACCAGCTTCCCCGGTGCAGGACCCGCCGACCTGAATCCCGGCTGCAAGCTGTAGGCATGGAAACTCCTGCCACCTTATCGTGACTGGTGTGCTTTATGAAATGCAAACTTCTCATCTCAATTGTGTTGCTCTCGACCCTCGGACTGGCCGCAACTCCGCAGGCAACCAAGAAGCCTCTCACCAAGGATCAAGTGATGAGTCTGGTGAAAGGTTCTGTGCCCAGCGCGCGTGTAGCGGAATTAGTGCGGGAAAACGGCATCGATTTTGAGCCGACCGAAGAATACTTCCGCACCTTGCGCAGCGCCGGAGCCGAGCAGGTCCTCATCGATGCCTTGCGGGCCACGAGCGCCAACAAGCCGCCTTCTCAGGATGCCACCGCGCAGGCCAAGCAGCGCATCAAGGGCGCGAACGCCCTGATGGACACGGGCGACATCGACGGCGCCATCGCACTTTTCCAAGAAGCCATCCGCGTAAGTCCTGGCGATTCCGAAGCTCACCGCTTGCTCGGCCTGGCGTTGGGAAAGAAGAAGGACTGGCAGGGGGACATTAGCGAACAGCGTGTGGCGATCCTTTTGAACCCCGATGACGCCACCGCCAAGGCCGAACTTGTTGCCGCCCTGCACGCCACGACGGCGGCGGAGACCTCGGGGGTGGTGGTGCAATCTCTACCGAACGCCGAGGTTTATCTCGATAACGAGTTCAAGGGGCGAACCGGCTCCGAAGGACAGTTGAAGATTGATGACCTTAAGCCCGGCGCGCACGCGCTCAGGGTGTCCATGCCCGGTAAGAGGGTCTTCGAGCAGAGCCTCAATCTCACCGCTGGGCAAACCAGCGAGATGGCAGCCACGCTCGCCGACCTCGCGGGAAAGATTGTGGTGCATACTACCGCGGGCGCGGAGGTTTTCCTGGACAACACAAGTCGAGGCCTGGCGAACGCTAGCGGAGAACTTACCCTGGAGGACGCGACTCCAGGCTCTCATGAGTTACGGCTTTCTGCCGCCAGCAAGAAGAACTTTGAGCAAAGCATCAGCGTTTCGGCGGGACAAGAAACCAGAGTTGAGGCGTCACTGGCCGACTTGCCTGGAAGAATCGTGGTGCAAACCACGCCGGGTGCGCAGGTCTTTCTGGACAATGCGAGCCGAGGCGCTGCCGACGCGAGCGGAGAAGTGATCGTACCCGATGTGCCGGGGGGCTCGTACAACCTGCGGATCACCGCGAACGGGAAGACGGATTTTCAGGAGAGCGTTACGGTTACGGCCGGGCAGGAAACCCGCATTCATGCGCCGCTGGTGGACCTCCCTCCCACGCCGGGGATGGTGAAAGAGAACCCGAAGGATGGGTTGAGGTACGCCTGGGTTCCGCCCGGGACTTTCATGATGGGTTGTTCGCCTGGAGAGGCGAAGTGTGACCCAGCGGAGAAACCACCCCACGCCGTAACCATCACCAAGGGCTTCTGGATGGGCCGACTGGAAGTCCCGGTAGGGGCGTACAAGCGTTTCGCCAGTGGTAGCAAAAGGAACATGCCGCCCGAACCGAGTTTCAACCGGGGATGGATGAGCGACCGGATACCGATGGTGAAGGTGACGTGGAACGAAGCGCAGGCCTACTGTACGTGGGCCGGCGGGCGCCTGCCCAGCGAGGCGGAGTGGGAGTATGCGGCACGGGGCGGAACCACTCAGTCTCTGTACGGGCCGATGGACGAGATCGCTTGGTACGCCCGCAACTCTGGCGCGGGCGTCGTAGCATGGGGTATGCCGCACCCGGGTGGCCTGAAGCGGCCCAACAGCTTCGGGCTGTTCGACATGCTGGGCAACGTCCATGAGTGGACCAACGACTGGTTTGACAAAGATTACTATGCCCATAGCCCCTCGGTGGACCCGCCTGGGCCCTCGAGCGGCGCGCAACGGGCGGTGCGTGGTCAAGCCTGGACCTCTAAGGGAGATGACATGCGTGTCTCCTCCCGTTACGGTGATCCGCCCGACGGGAGCTTCTTCGAGGGCGGCTTCCGCTGCGTCTGCGACGCGCTGAATCCTTGACGATTTCCTTTTTTCACCCTGCCGCTCGGTTGGATCCGTGCGGCATGCATCCCCGCGTGAATGTCCGAGCAGCAGCGGCCGTGGCTCAGGAAGACTCTGCGCTGTGAGGCCTGATGCACGGCTGCCAGAGCGCGGCCTGGCCACGGAGGAGGGTTCCAAAATGCGCGTGAGCCAGTGCGTAAAGTGCCGGGATTTTCCCTGTGCGGATGTAAAGCACGAGTGCTACGCCGTTCCCGCAGTCAACGTGCAGCCGGAGGCGATCTCCGTGGTGATGATTTCGGAAGCCGCACCGGTGAATCGCGACGACTACTTCTATGCTCAAGGCGATCCCTTGTTTCAGAAGACCACCGTTCAAGCCTTTAACGACGCGGGCGCGAAGGTGTCGTCGACGAAGGACATCCTTGACCGCGGCGTTTACCTCACCACGGCCGTGAAATGCGCGAAGACCGGATATGGAATTGAGACGAGTACCGTGAAGCAATGCTCGCTATTCATGGAAAAAGAGCTGGCCCTTTTTCCCAAAGTGCAAGCGCTGATGCTGATGGGAGACGTGGCCATCAAAGCCCTCAATGCGATTGCACAGCGCGCAGGTGAAAAACGCGTGATCCCCGCCGGCTCCACCTACAAGCTCCGCGGACGGAAGTACTTCTTCCGGGGCATGCGAGTTTTCCCTTCCTACCTGCAGGCCGGCCCCAGCTTCTTCATCGAGAAGAGCAAGCGAAGAATGATCGCGGAAGATATTGCGACCGCGTTGAAGGCCGTCGACAATTCCTAAGCACCTGCGGAGACGCTCATGAGACTTCGCGAGCTCGCAAGCTTTCTTGTCTTGGTCACAGTGCTCGGTACGGCCTTGCCCACAGCGGTAGAGCAGAAGCCCTTTACCAAGGACCAGGTCCAGAGCCTGGTGCGAGACGGCCTCGGCGACGAAACCGGTGCCTTGGCGATCCAAAAACGCGGCATTGATTTTGAACCAACCGAGGCTCTCCTACAAAGCCTCAAGGCTGCCGGCGCGACCGACGCCTTCCTTAAAGCCTTGCAGGAGGCGAAGCGCCCCCGGCCCGCCGGTGGGGCCGTCCAGAAGCCGCTCAGCCAGGTGCAGATTCTCACCCTGCTGGTAGGGGAGGTGCCGAGCCAACGCGTGGCCATGCTGGTCGAGGAACGAGGCATCGACTTCGAGCCCAAGGACGATTACCTCACGGCAGTCCGCGTGTCCGGAGGTGGAGAGGAGTTGATCAAGGCGCTCTCCTCCGCTCGGGTGACCAAGCCCCCCACCGTCGAGCCCTCTGCGGCGGGCAGACAAGCCGCACTGCAGCAACATGCCGCCCGAGCAGCAGAATTCTTTCACAAGAAGCAGTACGCGCAAGCCGAGAGTGAGTACCGCGCGGCGCTCCAGTTCGACCCGCAAGAGTCAGACCTGCACGCCTCCCTGGCTCGAGCCCTGGGTTCGCAGAACAAGGTGGAAGAAGCCCTGGCGGAAGCACGGGAAGCGATCCGCTTGAATCCCACGAGCGAGATGGCTCACACCAGCCTGGGCCACGCGTTGTATGACAAAGGTGATCAGGACGGCGCCCTGGCGCAGTATCGCGAGGCCGCGCGTCTGAACCCGGCGAACGACCGCGTCCACGCCGTGATCGGCGTCATGCTGAGCGCCAGGGGCGACTTGGACGGCGCAATTGGGGAGCTTCGCGAAGCTCTGCGCCTTAACCCTGCGAATGACTTGGCTCACACTAACCTGGGCGTTTCTCTGGCCGCTAAAGCCGACCTGGAGGGTGCCATCGCTGAGTTCCGGGAGGCGGTGCGCCTGAACTCCGCAAATGCCGATGCCCACTATGACCTGGGCAAGGCACTCAAGCAAAAGGGCGACCTGGACGGCGCCATCGCCGAGTACCGCGAGACGCTGCGCCTGGATCCCGACAACGAGCCGGCCCACTACCGCCTCGGCTATGCGCTCGGATCCAAAGGCGACTGGGACGGGGCAATCGCTGAGCTGCGCGAGGCCCTGCGGTTGGATCCCAAAGACGAATCGGCACACTTCAGCCTCGGCTTCGCCCTGGGTACCAAAGGCGACTTGGATGGGGCAATCGCAGAACTGCGCGAGGCGCTGCGTCTGAACCCTAATGACGGTCCGGCGCACATTAGCCTGGGCGCCGTTTTGGGGAGTAAAGGCGACTGGGACGGGGAAATCGCCGAACAACGCGAGGCGCTGCGCCTGGACCCCACGAGCGAAATGGCCCACTACCGCCTCGGCATCGCGTTGGGGAACAAAGGCGACGCGAACGGTGCCATTGCCGAATACCGCGAGGCGCTGCGCCTGAACCCCGATGACCGACTCGCCCATGTCGCCCTCGCCGCCGCACTCGGGGGCAGGGGTGATTGGGATGGCGCGATGGCGGAGTTTCGCGAAGCTGTCCGCTTGGACCCGAACAACGCGTTCGCGCACTACGGCTTGGGTATGGCCCTCGAACAAAAGGGCGACCTCCCGGGCGCCCTCGAGGAATATCACACAGCCTACAATCTCAACCCGGCAGATCCTCGCTTCAAAGAGGAGTACGAACGCCTGCAGAACGCGAAAAAGTAACGGCAGGCTAAAACGTCCACGAGCCTCCGCGGGCAGGGCGAAAGGGCGCTCCTGCGCGGGGGTTGTCTGGAGGTGGTTGGTGGGCCCAGCAGGACTCGAACCTGCGACCAACGGATTATGAGTCCGCTGCTCTAACCAACTGAGCTATGGGCCCGCAATGTCCACAAGTTACCATCCACAGGCGCAACTGACAAGCGAGTGCTGAAACGAGTTGGGGACGAGCTTGCCGCAGCGGTACTCTACGAACGCCGGTCCGGCGGGAACAGGCTACCGCGAGAAGAATCAAAGTGGCCTCCTGCCCCGAGGCAAATCGTGGGTCCCTTTACTGCCGTGCCGCTTGGTGAGCGGCGACGCGCTGCCTCGTCACCGCGAGCGCATGCCCACAGCCGGTGACACACAAAGGAAACCATGAGGTCCCGACAGCGACCTGCTCAAGATAAAGGCGCATGCGTTGTCCGTGCCGGGCTTTCAGCATATAATCACCTTTGGCTCCGCCTATGTTCAAGAGGCCTGCTCGCTGTCCTTCCTAATATGTATCTGGTTTACAGTATGCTGTTCACTCTGGCTGCGATACTCAGCGCGCCTTTTTACCTATGGCGACAGGGCAAAAGACTGGGGCGCGGCTACTGGCGAGAGCGCTTCGGGCTTATCCCGTTTCAAGAAGCCCGTTCAGGCGCGGTCTGGGTTCACGCGGTCTCCGTGGGCGAAACGGTCGCCGTGGCAGGCTTGGTGCAAGAGGTGCAACGGGCGTTTCCAGAGCGCAAGATCTTTCTGAGTCACGTGACGCCGGCCGGGCGCGAAGCCGGTGAGGCGCGACTGCCGGCGATCGCGGGCCGGTTCTATGTCCCTTTGGATTGGCGCTGGACGGTTCGGAGAACGCTGGAGCGCATTCGGCCGGCGCTACTGATTGTCGTGGAGACCGAATTGTGGCCAAACCTCCTGCACGCCGCGCGGCAAGCGGGCACGCGCGTGGTGCTGGTGAACGCCCGGCTGTCGCGGCGGTCGCTGCGCGGTTACAGGCTTGCGCGGCCGTTCATGCGTCGCGTGCTCGCGGACGTAGACGCCATCTGCGCGCAGACGGAAGCGGACGCCCAACGCTTCCGGCAGCTCGGCGCAAGGCCCGAGCGGGTCAGGATGGTTGGCAATCTGAAGTTTGATGCGCAACCGCCGCAACTCAGCGAGTTCGCGCGAGCGCTGAAGATGGCGCTGCGACGCGCGGAGCGTGGTCCCGTCCTGGTGGCAGCCAGTACCATGCCGGGTGAGGAACCGCTGATCCTGCAGGCCTGGGACTTGATCCAGGCGCGTTATCGCAAGGCGCTGTTGATCCTCGCGCCGCGGCATCCCGCGCGGTTCGACGAAGTCGGCCGATATCTAGCGAGGGCGGGCCGGGGCTTCGCCCGTCGCACGACCCTGAGGGTCGAAGAGCCGGAGTTGTCACACCAACTTGCTGCCACGGAAATTCTCCTTTTGGACACGATTGGTGAGTTGGCGGGACTCTTCGAGCTGGCCGACCTCGTCTTTATCGGCGGGAGCCTGGTTCCCACGGGGGGGCACAATTTGCTTGAACCCGCCTACTGGTCGAAGGTGATTACTTTCGGACCACACATGGAAAACTTCCGGGACATCGCGAGGTTGTTCCTGGAAGCGGGGGCGGCGATTCAAATCCGCAATCCTGAGGAATTGGCGCATACCGCCTGGCTGCTGGAAAACTCCGAGGCACGGCGCCGCCTGGGTGCAAGCGCCCGGCAGGTGTTGGAGCAGAATACCGGTGCGACTGCACGGACGCTCGATTGCCTCCGGGAACTTCTGGACCGGGATGCGCGGGCGCACAAAACTCTCCCATCCGAGGTCAAGTGAATCCGATCTTGCTGCCGTTATCCGCGGCATTCCGGTTGGGTGTTGCGTTCCGCCACACGGCCTACAGGCGCGGCTGGTTCAAAACCCGCCGCCTGTCGCGGCGGGTGATAAGCGTTGGCAATCTGACGGTAGGCGGGACCGGCAAGACGCCGCTCGTCGCCGTGGTAGCAAAAATCCTGCTGCGGCACGGCTGGAAGCCGAGCATCCTGACGCGAGGTTACGCACGTCGCAGCAAGACTGACTTGATCGTCGTCGCGCCCGCCCCCGCTCGCCGTGCAGACGCGCGCGAAGTCGGCGACGAGGCGGCTTTACTGGCCCGCTCGCTCCCGGAAGTTCCCCTCGCCGTTTGCACCGACCGCTTTCGCGGCGGCAGGGTGGTGGAGGAGCGCTTCCACGTCGACGCGCACATTCTCGACGATGGCTTCCAACATCTGGCCCTGGCGCGCGACGTTGACCTTGTGGTACTGGACGCCACGCAAAAACTCTCCGACCGTTTACTGTTGCCTGCTGGCCGCCAACGTGAACCGCTCGCCGCCCTCCAGCGCGCGCAGGTGGTCGTGATCACGAGGGTTGATTCCGGCGATTCGAAGACGCTTGAAGACACTATCGCGAAGATCCATCCAGCCGCGAGGGTGTTTCGCAGTTCGATGAAACTCTCAGGGATGGTGGACGCTCGAAGCGGCGAGGCCGTTCCGGGCGGACAGATTCGCTCAGAGAAGGTGACGGCATTCTGCGGAATCGGCAACCCGCGCGCCTTCTTTGCGGACGTGCGACGCTGGGGATTCAACCTAGTCGCTGAGGATGCATTTTCCGACCATCACGTATACACTGAGCAAGAGCTCCACCGCCTGGTCGCACGCGCTCGAAAAGACGGAGCGGCCGCTTTGCTGACAACGGAGAAGGACGCTGTAAAATTTCCCCGGGATTGGAGGCCGGAGCTGCCCATCCTGGCCTGCGTGATTGAGGCGCAAATCCTCGGTGCGGAAGAATTCGAGAAAACCCTGTTAACGTACATTGAAAGGCCAAAGAAGGTGGACTGATGACGAGCCCCGCTCGCTTCGCGAACTGGCAGCGCATTATGGTTCGCGCCACCAACTGGGTGGGCGACGCGGTGATGTCGTTGCCGGCACTGGAGGCCTTGCGCGCGCGCTTCCCGCGCGCGGAAATCGTGCTGGTCTCCAAGCCCTGGGTCAGTGAAATCTATTGGTATCATCCCGCCGTGACTCGCCAAATCGTCTATAAACCTAATAGTGAACATCGCGGACCGCGGGGCTTCGGGAGGCTGGTCGAGGAACTGCGCGCAGAGCACTTCGACGCTGCCATCCTTTTCCAGAACGCTTTTCATGCCGCCTGGATGGCCTGGCGAGCGCGCATTCCGGTTCGCATCGGCTACGCGCGGGAGGGGCGCGGCTTCCTGCTCGCCCAAGCGTTTGAGCCGCCCTTGCCTGCCGCCTACGGACACCAGGTCTATTACTACTTGCAGCTCCTTTTCCGTGCCGGGTTGATCGACCAGCCTCAGCCGGTCGGGGAAATTCGACTTCGCCTAACGGACCCCGAAAAACATTGGGCGGCGAAAAAGCTGGACGCTCTCGGCTTGGGTGGGCCGCGGTTTTTGATCGGCCTGCATCCCGGTGCGTCGTTCGGTCCGGCGAAGCGCTGGATGCCGGAGCGTTTCGCGGCGCTGGCCGATCGCCTGATTGGTGCGCTGAACGCCGATGTGCTCGTTTTCGGCTCCCCCGAGGAGCGGTCCCTGGCGGAGGAGATCGCGCGCACCATGCAGCACACTCCCACGCTGGCGGCGGGCGAGACCTCGCTACGGCAGCTCCTGGCGCTCATGGCGCAGTGCCGTTTGATCGTGTCCAACGACTCCGGCCCCATGCACCTAGCGGCGGCGCTGGGAGTGCCGCAGGTGGTGGTTTTCGGCTCGACCAGCGAGCGCGCCACGGGGCCGGTGGGAGCGCGGGTCCGCATCGTCAAACATCGCGTCGCGTGCAGTCCTTGCGGGCTGCGCGAGTGCCCCATTGATTTTCGTTGCATGCATAGCGTCTCGGTGGAGGAAGTTTTCAAAGCCGTTTTGGAACTGGTCAAGCAGTGGAAGATTACGTATGAGCAAACAGCCTAATCGTGAAATCGCGGGGCGAGGTCCAGGAGCGAAAACCGCCACGCCAGCTACGGTGCGCGTTCCGGGGGTCTTCGTCGATCGCGATGGGACCCTCAACGAGGAAGTCGGGTACATGAATCACCTTGCCCGGCTGCAGCTCTTTCCCTGGTCGGGCGAGGCGGTCCGCAAGCTGAATGAAGCGGGCCTGCCGGTCGTCGCGGTAACAAACCAATCCGGCATTGCGCGTGGCTATTTTACCGAAGAGCTGCTTCACCAGGTTCATGAGGAAATCGCGCGCCAATTGGCAGCACAGGGTGCGCGCATCGACGCTTTCTACTATTGCCCGCATCACCCGGAGGGCCCTTTGCCCGCGTATCGTCTGGCCTGCCGCTGCCGCAAGCCGGCGACAGGAATGGTGGAGGAAGGCGCCCGGCGGCTTCATCTTGATTTGGCGAGTTCCTACATCGTCGGCGACAGTTACCGGGACATGCAGTTGGGATTCAACGCGGGTCTACGCACCATTCTGGTAATGACGGGATACGGGCGCGGTGAATTCGAATATCACGCGCGGCAATGGCCCCGCCAGCCGGAGCACGTGGTGGAGAATCTTCTCGAAGCAGCCACGCTGATCCTGGAAGATCTTCCGGCGCGCTCACCTTCGGTCGGGGCCGCACCCGTGGAGCCGAACCTATGAAGATCGCGACCCCAGACCGAGTTGCGTTGCTCGCTATTCTGGAACGATTCCCACGTCAGCAAGTGGTGATGCTGGGCGATCTCGTGGCCGACGAATCCGTTTACGGCGAAATCGCGCGTGTCTCACGCGAAGCGCCGGTGCTGATCTTGAAGCAGCGCGAGAAGCAGGTGGTGCCCGGGGGCGGCGCCAACGCCGTGAATAACCTGGCGGACCTCGGCGCGCGGGCCATTCCCGTGGGCGCCGTCGGCGACGACGAAGCGGGCGAGGCGCTGCTCCGCTACTTGCGTGAAAAGCAGATTTCTACTCGGCACGTGGTGCGGGTGTGCGATCACCTGACCCCCACCAAAACGCGCATTCTGGGAGGACTGGCACACTGGCAGCGCCAGCAGATCGTGCGCGTGGACCGCGAGCCGGCGCAGCCTCTCGCGCGGGAAGTGCGCACCGGCCTGGCCCGCAGTGCGGTGGCGCTGCTGAGCACATCCACAGGGGTTTTGATTTCCGATTACGGCTACGGCGCGACCAGCTCGCAGGAGGTGGATTTCCTGCGGCGGCGCCGGGGGCGCAAGTCGCTGCCTATCACCATCGACTCGCGCTTCGACCTGCTGACGTACAAGAATCTGACCGCCGCAACTCCCAATGAACCCGAGGTCGAGGCGGCTTTCGGCCAGTCGATTGGCCATGACCTGGAACGGCTTCATTCGCTGGGAAGGAAGCTGCTGCGCCGGCAATCGCTCCAGGCGTTGCTGGTAACGCGCGGCCGTGACGGCATGGCCCTGTTTGAGGAGCGCCGCGCCCCGCGCCATCTGCCCATCTTCGGGTCGGACCAGGCGGTGGACGTGACAGGCGCCGGGGACACCGTGATCGCCACCTTCACGCTCGCGCTCGCCGCCGGAGCAAGTTTTCTGCATGCCGCCTTGCTCGCCAACTGCGCGGGAGGAATCGTCGTGATGAAGCGTGGCACCGCGACGGTTACTCTTGGCGAGATGCGGGAGGCTGTCCGCAACGCATGAGTGCTCCTCTTATCCGCCGCCAAGAGCTTCGTGCCCTCGGCGATCGCCTGCGCCGGGAAGGCCGTCGTATCGCCTTCGCCAACGGCTGCTTTGATCTTCTCCATCTCGGCCATGTGCGTTATCTTCAGGAGGCGAAGAAGTGCGGGGACGTGCTGGTAGTAGGCGTGAACAGCGACCACAGCGTGGCGGCGTTAAAGGGCACGGGGCGGCCGATTCTTCCGGAGGAAGCCCGAGCGGAATTGGTGGCGGCGCTCGAGGCTGTGGATTACGTGGTCATCTTCGAAGAGCTGACCGCAGCGGGCGTCCTGGGCGACCTGCGCCCCGACGTGCACTGCAAGGGCACCGACTATTCCGCGGAGACGGTTCCCGAACGGAATCTTGTAAAGAGCTATGGCGGCGCGGTGCAAATCGTGGGTGACGCCAAAAACCATTCCACGCGGGGGCTTCTGGCGGAGATTGCCCGGCGTGCGCGCAAGGATTGACGTCGGCTTCTGCCGCGCCCAGGAGCCCTCTCCTAGGTGTGAGGGATGAGCGGTTCGCCGCAGCGATTCCTGATCGTCCGCCTCAGCTCGATCGGAGACATCGTGCACGCGCTCCCCGCGGTGGCCGCGCTGGGGGAAGCGTTTCCGCAGGCGGAGATTCATTGGGTCGTGGAGAGCCGTTGCGCGCTGCTGCTCGAGGGCAATCCCTATCTCCACCGCGTCGTGAAGCTCGACACGCTCGGATGGCGGCGGCGATTGACAACCGGCGCCACGCTGCGGGAAATCGGCCGCAGCCTGCGGACACTGCGCGTGTCCCGCTACGACGCGGCCATCGACTTCCAGGGACTCTGGAAGTCGGCGGTGGTCGCGTGGCTGAGCCGTGCGCGGGAGAGAATCGGGTTCGCAAAACGCTGGCTGCGCGAGCCGAGCGCGGCGGTGCTGTATACGCAGCGGATTTCACCTCGCGAACGCAAGCACGTTATTGAAATGAACTTGGCGCTGGTCGAGCAACTCGGGGCGCACGCGCCACGCTGGCAATTTCCTTTGCCGCGTACCGCCGGGGACGACACCTACGTCGAAACCCAACTCGCAGCTCTCCACGTGAAGGATTTCATCATCATCAATCCGGGCGGCGGCTGGCGATCGAAGTGCTGGCCTCCGGAGAGCTACACGGAGCTCATGCAACGATTGGAAGGCATCCTTCCGGAGCAGATCTTGGTGACAGGCTCCACAGGTGAAGAGAACTTGATCGCCGCCATCTTGCAGCGCGCCGGCTCGAGGCGCGCCCGCTATTTGCCCACCACGCTCGTGCAATTCATCGCCCTCGCGCGGCGCGCCAGACTCTTTATAGGAGGAGACACGGGACCGTTGCATCTGGCCGCCGCAGTCGGCACTCCCATCGTCGGCATCTTTGGCCCCACGGATCCGGCGCGTAACGGCCCGTTTGCTGCAGACGACATCGCCCTTTCGAACCTCGGCCCGATCAATCACACGCGTCGCGAGGCACATCCCACTTATCTGCCCGGGATTTCCGTCGAGTCCGTACTGGCCGCCATTGAGAAACGTTTGGCGAGGGCGCATGGATAGCGTCTACGCCGCGTGGGCCTCGCGCTGGCGGGTACCGCTGGGCTTCGCTCTGGGCGTGGCATACCTCATATTCTGCCAGCCCACTGTGACGCTCTTGATTGCGGGTGGCGCCGTCGCCGTGGCGGGACTGGCGCTCCGCGCGTATGCCGCGGGGCACCTCGCGAAGAATCAGAGTCTCGCCACGAGCGGACCCTACGCGTACACGCGCAATCCTCTTTATCTCGGCAGCGCCCTGATGGGCGCGGGATTCGTCCTGGCCGGAGGCTCGTGGGTTCTGGGCCTGGTTCTGATGGCTCTATTCGTGGCCGTTTATTGGCCCGTGATTCGTCGCGAAGAGGAATTCCTGCGGCAGGAATTTGGGGACGCTTACGAGCGTTATGCGCAGAGTGTTCCATTGTTCCTCCCTCGATTTCGTAAGGCTGCCGGTGGTGAGGAGTTTCAGTGGAAGCGGTATCGGAAGAATCGTGAGTATGAAGCGCTTCTCGGGTACCTCGCGGCGATGATTTTCCTGGCTTTAAAGATCTGGCTCCGATAAAGTTTTCCGGGCTGCTCTTGTAAGGGGCCGCGCGTCTAACTGCTTGTATGCCTACACGTATTTCCCGTTTGGCCGCTGTGTCGCTTCTTGCGTTCCTGACCGTATCCCTCACGGGGACGGCGGAAAACGTCCCTGAGCCTTTCACGCCGGGCGAGATGCTGACCTACGATGTGACGTGGTCGGTCTTCCGCGCCGGCGAGCTAACGGCCACGCTCCGGAGGACCGGCGAAGGGTCGAACGACGCCTACGAGGTCACGACCACCGCGCGGTCTCAAGGCTTCGTTTCGTTGCTCTTTAACGTCAACAACGAATTCCGGTCCTTCTTCAGCCCCCAAACCCTCTGCTCGCAGCGTATCATGAAGAAGACCAATGAAGGGCGCCGGCACAAAGACACGCTGATCGTTTTCGACAGGATACGGAACCTTGCCCTCCTCGATGAACGCGATCTGAGCCAGGCCAATGCACCGGCCAAACACGCCGAAAACGTGATTCCCGCTTGCGTGGAAGATGTGGTGACGGCGTTTTACTATCTCCGCCGCCAGCACCTGGAAGTCGGTCGCACGATCGAATTGCCCGTGAATGACGGCTCGAAGACCCAGCGGGTTGTCGTGGAGGTTCAGGCACGTGAAAAAGTGCAGACTCCCATGGGAACGTTCGACGCGTTTCGCGTGGAGCCCAAAGTCATCAACGGGTTGCTCAAAAGGAAAGGCCGCATGCTCATCTGGTTCAGCGCCGACAACCAGCAACTGCCTCTACGCATCAAGGCGATGATTTCCCTCGGTTCCATCACCGGCACCTTGCGATCCGTTTCCCACGCGCCGCCGGACGTTTCACCAGCCAGCCCTTGAGCTTCGCCGGGAAAGTCAAATCACCTTGTATTTTTCAGTGAGGAGTCTTTTGAACCGGGACTGGTAAATCAGGTCGTACGTCTGTTCCTTGTCAGGGAAAAGACGGAGAGCAAACTGGCGAGTCTGGGCGACGAGCGCCGCGGCTTCTTCGACGGGCAGGTCCGATTGGCGCAGAAGATTCATCACCAGATTGACTACCACCTGCAGCCGTCGGACCTTGCGGTTTTCCTCGAGGATTTCCGCTTCGGTGGCCACGACCAAAACCTCCCTGACGTCAGCCTCAAATTCAACTGGCCCTGTGGCGCGGGAATCTAGTATAAGCTAGGGTCAAGGCCGGGTGCTCGGAATTCATCAGCGCCATCCCGCGGGCACTGGCCTCCAAGGGAAATGCCAGCCAGCCTCCGCACGGCGAAAAGGAAAGCCACTCGAATGCGCTGGGCGAGTACTCGCCGGGCGCTCCGCGAGGCCTTGCGGAATTTTCTTCGCGAAGATTCGCTGATGGTTTCAGGCTCCATCGCCTACCACTGTCTGCTGGCCATTTTCCCTCTGCTGCTGCTGTTGCTGGGTGTGAGCGGAATTTACATCCAGCGCTTCGAGCTCGCGGGCCGGATTGCCGTGGTTCTGCAGGGTTATCTGCCCGTCAAGACCGACTTCATCATGCAGAACTTGGTCGGCATCTCGCGCGCCTACGGAAGAATCGGCCTCATCTCGTTTCTGCTCCTGCTGTGGAGCTCCTCGGGAGTGTTTCTTCCCCTCGAGATTGCTCTGAATCGCGCCTGGGAAGTCGAGCGGGGCCGCACGTGGTGGCAAAGCCGGCTGCTGGCTCTGGAGATGGCTCTGATCGTGTGCTGTCTCCTTTTGCTTTCCACGCTGCTCGTCGCCGCGGAGATCCTTTTCCGCAATTGGCTGGGGCGCCTGCTGGCTCCCTCGCTGCATCCCCTGGTGGTCTTCCTCTATCACCTGATGGCGGCGGGAGGCTCCTTCGGCGTGGCGCTCCTGATGTTCGTGATTCTGTTCGAGCGGCTCCCCCATCGCCCCATGCAGCTCCGTCAGGTTTTCCCCGGCGCCGTGCTGACGGCCCTTCTCTGGGCGCTGGCTCGCTCCCTTTTCATCCTCTTCCTCCCCTTCTTCGACTACCGGCATGTTTACGGATCCATCGGTGTGGTCGTAGCTCTGATGACTTGGGCGTATATATCCTCCGCCGTGATGCTTTTCGGAGCCCAGGTGTCGCGATCCCTTTACCGCACTTTGAAGGTCACGGACCCGGCCGCCACCACAGGGTCCGAAGCGCCGTACGAAGCGCACGGTGGCGAAGCGAAAGACCCTAAGTGAGTCTTGAGTACGGGATTGGTTCGGGGAACAGGCCATGTCGAGAAATAGAAAACCAGCGCGTAAAAAGAATAAGCCACCACTAAAGGCACAAGAAATAGTAGCGCCCAAATCAAGGATTCGTGCAAGGCTTGTCGCATGGGGCCTCGGAATTGCAACCGTTGTAGGTAGCACTGGAATTCTTTTTCTGCAACCGCGACCTTCTGTAAATCCACCTGGACCTCCTGACCTTACTAATCCATTTAATGCTTCTTTTACAATAACCAATACAAACATCATCCCACTGCGCGACGTAGGAGTATCAATCGGTGTAATTCAGGTGGTTATGAGCCCACTGCCCTTTAACGAAACCAAGAGGCCGCCTCTCTACTACCCAGGGCGCCTCCCCACAATTACTCGTGAAGATTGGAATAATCACAATTTGGAGATGGATGAAAAATATACGATCACTCCCGATGTGATAGCCCCCGGCCGTGGAGCCAGTCTGGGTGGGGCTGATGTTGCGATTGTTGTAAAATATCGACCTTGGTTTTTGCCAGTTGAAAGGCGGCGAATTTTCAGGTTCGTGACCCATAATAACGGCGATGGGACCTTCTCTTGGCATTCCTACCCTCTCAGGTAAATGACACGCCGTGGTTGTCAAGTTCCTTCCAATCGCCGTCCATTGGACCGTCGTGGCCCCGCTGGCGTCCGTGCGCACAATCCTTGCCCCGGCGTTCCGCAGCACCTCCAGCGTCTCCCGATCCAATTACTTTCTCCTTTCCTTTCAACAACATTCAAGGTTCGCGGCGATAAGTCGTTTATTTTTCTACAACATTCAAGGTTAGCAGTGAATTTGCGCCAAGTCAGTTTTTTATCTCATTTATTTTCATCGACGTTCAAGGATATACCTTCATTTTAACATCCTTTTTTCTCTTCTCAGCCTAGGCTACGAGCATTCTTGTTAACTACCCTATTTTCAAAGACCTGGTTTCTTCCTGCGGCCGTCACAATTCACCTGATTCTTCGCTAACTTAGTGTGTTTTCATTAACATTCAAGGATCGTGAGGGTTTTTCCCAGGCTTCTTCCCCCCGCTCCTGGCGTTTCATCCTCATGAGCAGGCTTGTTACGCGCGAAACTTGGCGAAAGTCGGAATCTTCCATCCTCTCCGTCCTCTCTGTGTCTTAAAGCCTTCAACACGGAGGGCACGGAGCGCTCTGCGGTCTCGGTGTTAAGGCTTTGCTGTCCACGGAGGCCACGGGACAGCCGTCCGTTCCGCCGAACCGCGGGCAGTTTGCTCATCGTCGGTTTCTTGACCGGGGACATCGTAACCTCACGAATCGCCGTTTCAGCGGCGGGCCCCGCAGAGCGCGGCCAGCAGTGGCGTCTTCACTTCAACGGTAGTGTCCTGAGTTAGAAGTGCCCTGACAGACTCTCCCCCTTGTGGGCGGCCGCTCCGCAGCCCTGTCAGGGGCGCAAGATCATAGCCCAGGGTCTCTTTTGACCCGCCGTGCGCGGGCGCAAGCCCTGGGAGCGACGGCCCTCACCCCGCCCCTCCTCTGTCGGGGCACCCCTCTCCCGCCGGCCCGCCGCCCGAAGGCTCTGCAAGAGGTATCGTCATCGCCTACCCCGCTCTGGGCCGCAGGGCGGGCGGGAGAGGGGACGGGGGTGAGGGAAGGTTCCCTTTCCCACGGCTCGCGCCGTGGGCTACCTTCTTTCGCCCCGATGCATCGGGGCTGACTTCATCAACGAACCTCATACTCATGACAATAGCGTCGGACTCCACGAACGCGCTGCCACGCAACTCCTCACATCTATAGATTAGCAATAAGCAGGGGTGCAACGTCAAGACCGTGCTATGCGATTCTTCCTACCGGTAGGAAGAAAAGTAGCGGCGACTTTACGTCGCCCCGAGCGGGAGATGGTGGCATGTCGTAGGTGGGCAGCGAGCGCTGTGTGCGAGTCCCGGCCGGGTCGGGATAAGTGGTAGCTGGAATGTGGTACGTGGGGTGCGCGCGCTGCGGGCTAGCGGTAGGCCGAAAGTTGAGCAGATGGCAGCTAACTTTCAGGCGAATTCCCTTTGGCGCGGGTCTTTACCGCGCCGCCGTCGTCGCGTCATTCCCGCCCCGATGCAATCGGGGCAAGCCCTGCACCATATGGTACAGGGCAAGCTCCAGCGAGAAGCCAGTTCGTTTGTGGACCCCCCGTGTTCGCGGGGATGACGGTTGGCTGGGTCGCTTGCGGGCTACCGGTAGCCCGAAAGTTGGCCGGCCAATTGTCCGGGGGCCCCCTGCCGGGGGCCGTAGCACCGCCAGCGGTTTCAACTCTTTGGTAGTGGGTGAGTTGCGGATATGCCGACTTTGCGTCCAAGTGGGCGCTGGCGTCAAAGGAGGAACCACAAGGCGCTGGGATAGTTTCCGAGTGCGCGACCATCCGCCCGGAATCGGGAAACAGCCTTCCGATGCGGGGCCTAGTACGTCCGAGGAAGCTCACCGCGCTCGCGAGGAGCAAAGTAACAGTTTGCGGCTCCCTCTGGTTTGGTGTTATTCGGAACATGCTTTTTGCGGAGGTCTGGCAGATCCTCGGGGAACCGCATGTATTCCTCGTAGAGGTCTGGTCTGTTCGTCCTGAGGGCCTCAAGGTTTCGCATCCAGCGTGAGCGATACCGTAAGTTCCTTTCACTGTTCAATCGCAGGGCCTGCTCAAGTTTCCTACCATCGGGGTTCAAGGCCTCGACGCGACCGCTATCCATGATGCGGAGGCAATCATGAAACGCCACTTGGCAGGGGTCCGGAACGCCAAGGATGGCTTTCTTCGCTTCGTTGCAGCTTGCACACGCGTAGAGCAGATTTGAGTATTGGCATTCCCCTCGCGGTTCAACCGTTACCGGATTGGAATGATCGATATGAAACGTCGCACCGCGGCCGTACCACTGCTCACGGTGAAGGCAGTACACACATCGAAACGTGAACTCATCGCGGAGCCAATCGCGATAGCTGTTGTAATCTTGGTAGCCGACAGGGCCATGCCGTCTAGCGTGCGGCTCGGCTGGATACTCAAATCCGACCATCAGACGGCTCCGTCCTTCACTGGAAGGCCGGAAAACAGCCTCTTCTCGAGCTCATCGAGCACATAGGTAGGGCGGGGGGATACGTGGTCGATGTGGTAGTCGGCGTAAGCCTGCAAGGCGTCGAGACGCATTTGTTCCTCTGTACTCAGCGTGCCTGAAATGCTCTTGTCGATGAGCATGCCCCGCTCGCGGTTCGTCACTGACCAATCTTCTTCAAACTGGAGGAAGTCGGAAAACCGTACCGAGTGATCGAGTTCCTTCGGTAGGTATCTGGTCTGTTTGAACGGCACGCCAACGCGCTCCCAATCGGTGAATACTGCAAGGAGCGACTGCTCCAGTTCGAGTGGCAGTGAATACAGCCTTAAAACGTCGCAGTCGACCCGCAGTAAGAGCTTCTGAAGCGTTGCCGAGTCCGCTTTCGACCAGGCAGCTTCAAGATATGCAGTTGCAGCACGGTCGACGCCTTCAAACGATTTCTCCTTGGGGAGCGGTATTTTCCGGACGTCGCCGACGAGGTTGTCGCGTTTGCCCAGATGCGAAAACACGTAAGCGTTCGCAACCGGCGAGTTGAGCAGGGCCCAAAGCGTCTCGATGGAATATGAGGGCACCGTTGGGCGTACCGGAATGAAACGGCTTGTGACCGGGTGCCCCTGTTTGTCAATGAGTGCTTTAAGTCGCCATGGGCCACGACTTGCGGGAGCATAGTTAAGGAGGACCTGGGGAGTGCCGACCGTCGTCCCGCTCCTTGCCGAGCTAATCACCGATCGGTCCAGGTTCATCCAGTAACGCTCGGGCAACTCATGCACCTGTAGGTTGTGGCCAAAGCGCACAAAGCCAAGATGGCCCCCGGGAAATCGTTGTTCGGAGTATGTCGTTCTCCCGGGTGGTAGCTGCGCATGATAATCGAGTCCTTTTGCTAGCGCAGCAACGTCGCCGAGGGTCGGCTTGTCACCACAGGCGTTCCACACCTCTTCTAGGTCGGGGACGCGCAGGGAAAAGGATTCGTCGTGCGAGAACCGTGATTGTGAAACAGTGCGCGTGGTCGAGGCGGCGTACTCTGAACGGAAGGATTGAAATTCACGTTCACGAACACGGCGATAGCGAACGTGTGTTCGTCCGGTGACTTTCTTGCGTCGGCCGACGAGGACTGCCGACTCGGCGCCGGAGAATGGGAATACTTTGTCAGGGAAAAGGCAGATTTCCCTTAGCTCATACTCGCGGATGAGAAGCTCGCGAAGGTCTTTGGCATTGTTGCTGTGCAGAAAAGTCTGGGGGAGGACTACCCCGAAGACTCCTCCCTGGGGTAGTTGTGGCAGCGTCCGCCATAGCATCTCGGCGGATTTGTTGAGGAAGCGAACCTGTGAATTCCGGTCCCGATAGAAATGTTGTTCCTGTGGCGCGAAGTTGTCGAAGGGTGGATTGGCAAGCAGTATGGTGTTTCCCTTTGCCTGCTCAGCGAGGCGGTTATCGAGAAACATGTCCTGGGGCTTCAAGTCCCACCCGTCAGGATTCGGAATGTCTGTGAGCGTCAGCGACAGGCGAGCCAACTCAAGAGCGAATGGATCAATGTCATTGCCATGTAGCCGGCTTCGTAGGTACGGCCCCCGCCGGCTTGGTATTTCTTTGTCGGGCGGCAGCATTTCTGTGAGCAATCGCATCGCCGACACGAGAAACGCGGCGTGCCCGCATGCAGGTTCAAAGACACTTCTTTGATCGGCCGGAATCTCCTTTATCCAGTCAGCCAGATTGCCCAGGACGTAGTCAACGAGAAATGACGGCGTTCTGTGCGTGCTGAGGGACAACCGTGTCTCCTTCGAAATGAGCGTGTTCTCATAAACATGTGCAAGAGATTCGGTGGTTGTAAGCACCAGGCTGCTGAATTGGCTTATAGTTCGAGCCGATTCGCGAAGAGCTTCAAGCTTCCGCGCTGATCCGGCTGCCAGCGGCTTCGTGCCGTAATGGTTCGCCACGCGGTGAAAGACTTCTTCAACTTCGTTCAGGTTGAGGTCCTTAAACCCCGCGACTTGCTTGTCGCGAAGAATCTTCCCCGAAACAAGCCAGAACACCGTTTGTAGCAACCAGCGCCCCTGATCATCGGTGACCCTCGTCCAGCCGAGGCGGCCCTTTAGCGCTGACACGTTTCGTTCGATGAGTTCCCCGAGGAATTTGCCGACTTCTTCTTCGACAAGGGCCATCAGCCCAAGGTCTACGAAGCTGAGCTGATACGCCGTCTGAAAACGCCCCCAGGTCTTTGCTCGGTAGACTGCCCCGGGCGAGAACTCCTCTCGATGCCTCTGGAAGAATTGGTCGACCTCGTTTGCCGGGATGTTCTCCAAGAACTCTGGTGCCTTGGCCCCCTGCTTCCACCATTGAAGCGCATTCTGTGAACACACGAATACGAGCGGCGCTCCGAGAGGCTTGCAATCCTCTACGGCTAGGCGGGACCCATTCGTTGTTGAGAGCACGGCCACGCACGCCGACCGAGAGTCCGTGGGAGCCTGGGCGAATCCTACCAGTGGTACGACCCGGCCATCCCCGAAGGAAAAATCGCTTCGGAGCAGATCGGTACGGTATCCGCACCCACGGAGCGGACCACTGATGGAATCCGGTCTCAACAAGACAGTAGAAATGTTGGTTTCTCCAAGCGCGTCATTCCGAGCAATCCCAAACTAAAGCTACGCCGCGGAGGATCAGGGACTGGTAGCAGAGGCGCAGCGCTCATTTTCTCAAGGACCGGATAACAGCGCGAACGACACCCTGGACCTGTAGGTCCAGGACGGGTATCAACTCGGGATAGACGGGGTTTTCAGCCCGAAGCCACACCTTGCCCTCTTTTTTATGGACGAGAGTTTTGAGCGTAGATTCGTTATCGATCAGCGCTGCCACGATATCGCCATCTTGTGGGACAGCTGCTCGTTCCAGCAGCACAATATCTCCCTCAAGGATGTGGCGACCGATCATCGAATCGCCGGTCACACTTAGCGCGAAGGCTCGGGAGCGATCACGAATGCCGTAAAATGTCGGGTCAACATTAAGGCGTTCGTCGGTTGTTGTCAATGCTTCGTCCGGAAGCCCAGCAGCAATGCGTCCAAGCAGCGGGATGCCGGTGCTCTTTCGGACCAGATGCAGGCCGCGAGCGAATCCCTTCTCCCGCATCACATAGCCTTTCTTCTCAAGCGCTACGACGTGATCGAAAGCAGCCTTTGGACTCCTATACCCGAAGCGCCTGCAAATTTCGCGGTATGTTGGCGGCGGCATACCGTTCTTGCTCCGCTCCTCAAGGAAGCCCAGAACGAGTCCTTGCGGCTTTGTAAGTTCGCGGTCCATACTAAACAAATGTATAGTATACCTCGGTCCTCTCAGATGCAACACGGATTTTGCGCCTGTGGCCATTGTGCCCGGATCACGGCGCACCCGGAAACAATCCCTTAGCCTGCTTTTCTCACCAAGTTTTCCGAGAATCGCTTCGGAGTGCTGATCGTCGATGCTGGCCTGGGTTTTGGGCTGCACGGTGGGGCGGTTGGACCTTTTGGGGG
>Ga0208457_1000877_pt1 | contig 24900 bp, 24 predicted proteins | sample June2015DPH_10_1_FD_185513 | JGI IMG/M metagenome (GOLD analysis project Ga0208457, IMG submission 185513) | Peatland microbial communities from SPRUCE experiment site at the Marcell Experimental Forest, Minnesota, USA - June2015DPH_10_150... | ecosystem: Environmental > Terrestrial > Soil >... | reverse complement strand
GGGGGCGCTTTGCTTCCTGAACGCGACTGGCTGACGTTGCTGGAGGCGGCCTGGCTGCTCCAGGTCCGTGAACACACCGCCCGCCAGATGGTGGCTGACGAGGCGCACCCGGACCGCCCGCTGAAGCCGTACCCGGGCAGCGGCAGCCGGGTGAAAGTAACAGCAGAGTCGGTCGAGCAGCTGGTACGCGGTAGCCGCGCTAAGACACGCCTAGCTCAACTCAAGAAACACCAAATCAGAGCTCCAAAACCGGCGTGCCGATGCGGCTCGCCTGCGGCCCTAACGACGGGAATGACGCCGCTCAATCTGAGCGGAGAAGTGGTCGTTAGCCGTACAGAGGCTCGTTGATTAATGAACAGTTGGCTCCGACTTCTCACCGAGTACGCTGATCCCAAGTATCAGTGGCGATCGCTGATCGAAAGCAACGAGCGGAGTCCGTTGATATGAGGACGTCTCTCACGGTTCGGGAGACGAGCTTTCTCCTCCAGATGTCGGAGATGAAGGTGCGGCTCATGATCGATGCCGGTCGGCTGCGCTGCCTCGGCGCATGGGAAACCACTGACGGGCGGCAGCGGCGGCACATTAGTCCGGAAAGCGTCCGCGAACTCTTCCCCGATGATGGCTCCTATCAGTTGCGCCGGTTGGCGATGGGGGCCATCCTCGGTGGTCGCTTGACCGTCCCCGTTCCTGCTGGACGGTGGGGCCCTCCCGCGCCCTTGAGTTCGGTCGTGGACGTGCTCATCTCCACCTCCGGCCGTGGCTCTCTTTCTCTGACTGCAACAGCTGATCGAACATCACGCAGCTCAACTGCCTCTCAAGGGCCGCAGGGAGACACTTGACGTGAGCGGTTGTTGCGAGAACGAACATGAAACGCGTGCTACTCGAACCGAAACGAACATCGTGCATGCGGCCACGCACGACGAAGAGGAACATCAACGAACGTTCACGAGAAACTTGCCGAGTCTAAGACTCGAGACGAAATCGCAGGTCGAGCGCGTGCTCCCCGATCTGTCTGCTCTCCGCGCTGCTGGCATCGAGCTTGAACTTGGAGAAGCGCGACTTGTCCACATGCTTTGGTCGCGTGTGATCGCGGACGGTGATGGGAAGCGCCGGCATCGGCCGTACACGGCCGCACACGCCATCCATTTCCTTGTCACAGCTGAGGTCGAGGGCGCGCCAGGCGAGTGTCTGGCACCGCTGCTTGCGGACTCGAGCGATTTCTCCTATCCCGAGGGGCTCACCGCGATGCGGTATCTCGGGCTCGGGTCGGCAGACATCACCGCGTTGTGGAACGAGTCAGCGACATTCCCGACCTCGTGTTTGCCTCTACGTTGGGTGCTCGCATTCCTTCCTGCCCCGTCATGGCCGCTGATCGCCGCGTTTATCTCGTGCGACTCGGACCGTGAGCTCGTTCCACGGCTTCATGAAGCGTTGAAGCGCCGCGGCAACTCTGTCTCCGCTCGGACACTCAGCGGCGACATCGATGCAATCTGGCTTGTGATCAGGCATCTTGTCGACCTGCGACGCGAGCTCGCGGCCGAGAATCTCAATCGTGCCGAAAAGGCGTTACCTTGCTTGGGATTCCCAGACGCGCTCGATCGGTGGACGACCGTCCCGTCGCGACCCAAGCCTGGGCAGATTGAGGTGATGGGAAAGGGTGGACGCGGACATCAGGATACGTCGGCAGTTCCCGTCCAGGTCGCCCAGAACCTTCTAAAGGAGCTTGCTCGGAAGACAAGCTGGGGGAAATGGACGCCGGCGCAGTGGCCGCACAACCGCGAGTGGTGTGCGCTCAAGCGGTTGGCGACACTCTGTCTGCTCGTGAGTGTCTGCCCTCGAGTTGACCATCTCCGTCTGCTTGATGTCGCTGACTTCGACCCAGAGCACGTTTTCGGTGACGGCTCCATCGGCCCGGGGCTGCGCTTCAGACGCGAGGCGATGAAGAACGGGCGCAGCAGCGATCTCGTTTACTGGAAACGCCTGCCCGTCTTCATCGGCGAAGTTCTAACGGCATGGATCGCCTGCAGCGGGCGACGCCTCGGTCAGCCCGATGCTCCTCTCCTCATTCCGGGCAGGACGAGCTCGATCGGCGAACCGGGAAGGAGGTATGCGCCTGGGAAGACTTTGTCGACCTTCGTCCACGGAATGGCGGGCTATGCGCCGCATCGCTTCAGGAGCACCGTTCTACAGACGGCCGAGCGCTGCTATGCGACGTGGAAGCTTCAGCATCCAGCTGATCCGCTCGCCGCGTATGGCGCGCGCGCCATCGGAGAACTTGCAATCGACCACACCGTCAAAGATCTGGGCTACCGAGATTTCACCGACCGGCAGCGGCTCGAGGAGATCCTGGCGCTCACGATTGAGCTTGCCTGGAATGAGTTCTGGGGTGATGGCCTGCTAAATCGCGGAATCGATCCCGAAGCGATCATTAAGGCACACCAGGCGGTTGCGCTGATCGAGGCGGAGCTGCAGCTGATCGAGCAGCAGACCGCCGAACTCGAGGCCGAGGACGCTCAGATACTCAAACGATCCCGGACGTCGACGACGAAGAGCCAGCAGCTGGACGTGCTGTTGGCCTCCCAGGCCATCAATAGTGAAATCAGGCAGAAGCTGCGCCGCCAAATGAAGCTGAAGGACGATCTGCTCATCACCCGCGCCAAGCTCGAAGAAGCCCGGACGACGACGGTTGCGCTGCCAGACGACCTCGAAGGCGAGAGCTACGAGCGCAAACTCACCGACGCTCTCGCGCTCGTCGAGGGTCGCGAACAGCCCGCACTCGAGTTGTTCTCCACGGCGCCCATTGCAAGCGAGCTCACCGTCCCGGATCTCGCAGAGCTGTTCGATGTATCCGAGATGCAAGTCCGGCGTTGGCGCAAAGGCCAGTTCGGCCCGCCAATCGAACCCGACCAATGGATCGAGATCAACAAGAAGGACTGGCGCTATCCGGTGTCGAGCATCGACGCCCGCGCCCTCGCGCGCATTCCCGCCGAGGACCCGCAGGCAGCACTCGACACCATCCGTCGCAAACGTGGGGCACTCGGGTTCGCAAAGAGGCGGAAGATCGACACCAAGAGCCTTGCCGCATGAGACTGATCGTGGGGCCACAGACATGTCGGGCGCCGGCAGGTAATCACTCACGTCGTCGGTGGCTCGCCCGCCCTCTAGGATCACAGGCATGACGCGTTATCTGCACACGATGTATCGGATCACCGACCCGGAGAAGAGCCGGGCCTTCTACGAAGCGCTCGGCCTGGAGTTCCGCCGCGAGATGGACATCGTCCGCAACGGTGAGCGCGAGGCAACCAACTACTTCTTCGGCGTCCCCGGCCAAGAAGAGGAGCTCGAGTTCACGCTCAACCACGACGGCCGCAGCTACGAGCTCGGCACCGCCTACGGGCACGTCGCGTTCGCCGTCGACGACCTCGACGAGACGCTCGCACAGCTCAAGGAGCAGGGTATCGAGCCGGAGCGCGAGCCCTACCGCGTCCGCGAAGGCGGCTCGCGGATCTGTTTCGTGAAAGATCCTGACTCCTATCGGATCGAGCTGATCGACCGCTCCGGCAAGTAGACGAGCCGGGCGCATTTGAGCCTCGACGCCACCGATCGTCGCTCGAACTACCCCTGCACGCCTGCACGAGAACGCGTGATTATGTCGAGTTGGTCTTCGGGATCCGGGGGCGTCTCCGGGACGCCCCCGGATGGCCGGCACTCCCGCGTGGCAGACGCGATCGCCACACCCACGATCGACGCGGACGACTTCGCCCGGCGTTTCGCACTTCGCGTGGGAGGTCTAATGTGGTTCCTCGGCGCAGGCGCTTCGGCGTCGGCCGGGATACCGACGGCTGGCGACATGATCTGGGAGTTCAAGCAGCGTCTCTACATCTCGCAACGTCGAGTCGAGCCGCACGCTGTCGCCGATCTCTCAAACCCGGCCGTGCGGGCGCGGCTCCAGAGCCATATCGACACCTCGGGCCGCTTCCCGGCCGCCGGCGCGCCCGACGAGTATGCGGCGCTGTTCGAGGCGGTCTACGCGGCGGAGGCGGACCGGCGTTCGTACATCGACTCAAAGATGGCCGGCGCAAGCCCCTCCTACGGTCACATCGCGCTCGCGACGCTGATGCGGGCCGGGCACACGCGGCTGCTGTGGACGACGAACTTCGACCCGCTGCTGGCCGACGCCGCCGCGAGCGTATACGGCAGTACCGGCGCCTTGACGACGGTCGCGCTCGACGCCCCAGACCTCGCTGCACAGCTGATCGGAGACGAGCGCTGGCCACTCGAGATCAAGCTGCACGGCGACTTCCGCTCGCGACGTCTCAAGAATACGCCCGACGAGCTTCGCCACCAGGACGCACTGCTGCGCCGTATCCTCGTCGACTGCTGCCGGCGTTACGGCCTGATCGTCGCTGGCTACTCCGGACGGGACGACTCGATCATGGAAACGCTCGAGGAAGCGCTTGAGCTGGAGGGCAGCTACCCAAAGGGACTCTTCTGGCTTCACCGCGGCGAGGGCGCTCCACTCCCGCGCGTCCAGAATCTGCTCCGCCGCGCCGCAGACGCGAACGTCGAGGCGGCGATCGTCGTAGTCGAGAACCTCGACGAGGCGCTCCGCGACCTCGTCCGCCTGATCGAGGGCCTCGACACGTCGACGCTCGATGAGTTCGCGAAGGAACGCAACCGCTGGACGGCGGCGCCCGTGCCTGCCGGTCGGCGCGGCTGGCCGGTAGTTCGCCTCAACGCGCTACCCGTCACAGAGTCGCCCAGCGTCTGCCGCCGCGTCGTCTGCTCGATCGGCGGCTACGCCGAAATCCAGGAAGCGGTCGAGCGAGCAGCCGTCGACATCATCTGCTCGCGAGTGCGCGCTGGCGTGCTCGCCTTCGGCGAGGACGCCGACGTCCGAGCTGCGTTCGATCCGTACGAGATCGCCGACTTCGACCTGCACACAATCGAGCTCCACCGCCTCCGGTACGACTCAGGCGAGCGCGGCCTGCTGCGTGACGCGCTCGCGCGCGCGATCGCACGCGCGCACGACCTGCACCGTGAGCGCCGCCGCAGCAGCGATCTACTCCGCCCCCTAAATACCGAGGACGCAGTCTGGCAACCGCTGCGAAACTTCGTCGGTCCCCTCAGCGGGACTGTCGCGGGGCACGAAGAGCTGACATGGACGGAGGGCGTGGGCACACGCCTCGACTGGGCAGACGACCGCATGTGGCTGCTGATCGAGCCGCGAACCGTCTTCGACGGCATCACCGAGGCCAACAAAGCGGCTGTCGCCGACTTCGCACGCGAACGCGCCGTCAAGCGCTACAACCGCCAACTCAACGACCTGATCGGGTTCTGGGCCGGCCTTCTCGCCAGCGACGGCGGCCAGCTGCGTGCGCTCGCCACAGACAACGGCGTCGATGCTGTCTTCCGGCTCTCTCAGGAGACCGCCTTCTCACGGAGGTTCCTCGGGTGAGCAGCCAGATCGCTCCACACATCTGGCTCCCCGAGCCGAGTCTGTCCTTCCACCCCGACAGAGGCTCCGACCGCGACGTGCATCCCCTTCGCGGGCTCCTCAAGTACGGCCCCCATTCGGGCGGGCTCGTACCGGACCCGATCCGCGTCGCCACCCTCGCACCTGCCGGCGAATCACAGCGCCTCTACAACTTTCTGCGCGAGCTCAACTCACACTTCAAGCCGATAGAACGCCCCGAATACCTGCCAGCGTGGCCAGGCTTCCACAGCGTCTTCGGCGTCCACATGCGCGCCGCCGGAGGCGACTGCCACGTCGAACTCGACCGCGACCTCGAAGACGAGTTCCACGCCTCCTCGACACCACACAGTGTGCTCGCCGACCGCATCGTTCGCGCGGTCCAAACACTCGAGGCGCGCCGCGGCGACTTCGACGTGCTGTTCATCTACCTCCCGATCCGCTGGGAGGCCGGCTTCGTCGGCGGCCCCGACGAGGACTTCGACCTGCACGACCACATCAAGGCTGCCACCGCAGCGCGCAGGCTGCCCGTCCAGATCGTGCGCGAAGACAAGGCACTGATATACAACTGCCGCGCCTCTGTCATGTGGCGCATCGGGCTCGCGCTGTACGCGAAGGCCGGCGGGGTGCCGTGGAAACTCGCCGACACTGATCCGGAAACCGCCTACATCGGCATCTCGTACGCGGTCCGCCCGGTCGAATCAGACCGACCGCGTTTCGTCACCTGCTGCAGCCAGGTCTTCGACGCCGAGGGCGCCGGCCTCGAGTTCGTCGCCTACGACGCCCACGAAGTCGAGGTGCAGCGCGACAACCCGTACCTCTCCCGCACCGAGATGTTCCGGGTCATGACCCGCTCGATGGACCTCTACAGACGCCGGCACGCCGGCCGCTCACCCAGACGCGTGATCGTCCACAAGACGACCGAGTTCAAGCCCGACGAAGTCGACGGATGCATGGAAGCGCTCCATCTCTGCGAGGCCGTCGATCTCGTACAAGTGGTCGAGGACGTGGGCTGGCGCGGAGTACGTCTGGACCCTCCGCGCGGCGGTGCGAAAAAGGGCTTCGTGGCTGCCTTCCCGACCGCGCGCGGGACCGTGCTCGGGCTCGGCCCGCGGGAGGCGCTGCTCTGGGTCCACGGCGATGTCGCCGGGATCGCCGAGAAGGGCTCCTACTTCCAGGGAAAGCGCTCCACGCCGCGGCCGGTGCGCCTCGTCCGGCACGCCGGCCACGGCCCCTGGGACGACATGGCCGCGGCTGCGCTCGCGCTCTCGAAGATGGACTGGAACAACGATGCGCTCTACGATCCGCTACCCGTCACCATGGCCTACGCCAAGGTCCTCGCTCGCGTCATCAAACGCATGAGCGGCCTCGGCAGCGCCCCCTACCAGTTCCGCTTCTTCATGTAAGGCTCGGCAGGTTTGCATTCCATTCATTGTTCTTCACCGTAAGTGGGTGTCTTGATCCAATGACGAGCTGGCCGTGCCGCAGTAGAGGGTGGTAAGCGGCCCGCTCTCGAATGCGAGTGGCGATCCGCTGAGTCGCGCCGGCGTGATTAACCGGTCCCGCCGGGAGTAGCGGTGGTCAGCGTGGTGCTGTTTTAGGGGTCTTGTGACGTTTCCGTGGGCGATCGTCTGTTCGGTGGGCTGACCTCCTTGCCTTCCAGGTTTGCTGCGCCGAACTCCTCGCCGAGCCCGACGGCCTCACGATCTGGCTCAACCACGCGGATGATGCTCCCGTCGCCCTCCACCCTGGCCGCACACCAGCGAGGACAGCTCGCCGGCGAAAGGCCCTCCAGGGCGAGGAGCCGAATGCCCCTCTTCCTGCGCAGCTTTCGTCATCGCCCAGTCACTGCTGAAAGCGCCTCGCCAAGCGGGATCCGTAGTGGTTGACCAGTCGCAGTCGCCCACGGAAACGTCACAAGAGCCTGTTTTAGAGAGGGGTGCCGCCGCGGAGGATGACCTGGGTTCGTTCGGGGATGGATTGTGCGTGGCGGCCGCGGCTGTTGGCGCGGGTGACGATGACGCGGTCGAGCAGGCCGTGCATCAGCCGCCGTTTCTCTTGGGTGGTGAGGGTGGGCCAGGCGTGGAGGAGGTCGCCGTCTGCGAGTTCGTTGGCGAGTTGGTTGTGGGCGTGGAGCTCGCTGAGTGTGCGGCGGGCATCGTCGAGGGCGCGCTGGCGGGCTTCGACGCCTTCCACAAACTTGGTTTCGCCGAGCAGGGTGAGCAGTCGAGGGTTGCCGACGAAGAGATCGAGTTCGTGTTCTGCCTCGGCGAGGGCACGAGTTGCTCCCTCGATCTGCTGTGAGGCGTCGACCGCTTGGGCAAGAAAGCCGCCTTCGGCTTGCAGGGCCTGGTGGACCTGTTCCTCGACGTAGCTGTCAAGCAGGGAGGCGCGGACGGCGGCGCGGCTAGGGCAGGGGCCGGTGGCGTAGCGGCCGGTGCAGTAGTAGACCGGATAGCGGGCTCCGGTCTTCTTGTCGGTGTTGCCGGTGATCTTGAGGGTGTGGCCGCAGGCGGCGCAGCGGGCGACCCCGCCCAGCATCGCCTGCGAGGCGACCGATCCGTCGCGCTGTGTGAGAAGGGACTTCTTGACCGATTGGGCGGCGTCGAACTCGGCCCGGGTCACGATCGGCTCGTGCGCGTGCTCCTTGACGATCTTGCCGCTTCGCGCTTGGCCGAGGTAGGCCGGGTTTCCGATCAGGGCCGCAACGCCCGGTTTCGACCAGTAGCGGTTGCCGGTGGAGGGGTAGACGCCGTTACCCTCGAGGAAGCGCGCGAGCTCGGCCCAGGAGGCGCCGGCGGCGCGCATCCGGAACGCTTCCGCGATAGACGAGGCCGTCGACTCGTCCCGGACAAGCCGGCCGTCCTCACCGCGCTGGTAGCCGGCCGGCGGCCGCGCCGAGATGTGGACGCCACGCCCGACTGCCTCGCCGACCGCGGTCGACCAGTTCTCCTTGATCCGCTCCAGCTCCAACTCGGCGATCAGCGAGAGGATCCCGATTGCGAAGCGGCCCATCGGCGTTGAGCCGTCGAAGTTGTCCTCCACCGAAACAAAGCGCGCCCCAGCCTGGTTGAGCCGCTTGATCGACTCCAGCGCATCCACCGCCGAGCGGGCAAACCGATCGAGCCGGGCGACCACGATCCCGCCCGTCTCGCCCCGCTCGCAGCGAGCCAGCGCCTCCTGAAACTTGGGCCGCTCCAGCTTGGCACCGGACTGGTCGATCTCCTCCCACCAGGTGGCGATCTCGACCCCGCTCATCTCCGCCCATGTGGCGATCTTCTTGCGCTGCACCTCCGGCGAGATGAACGACTCGCCCTCCCGGCCGGCTCGGCGGGAGACCCGCACGTAGCCGTCCATCGTCCTTGCCCTGATCATCACGGCCCTCCTTCCCCTACGCTCCAGCGTAGAAGAGACGACCGGATTATATCATCTATGTTAGAAGCTATCTAGACGGCTACCGGATCGAGCTGATCGACCGCAGCGGGAAGTAGCGCTCTTCCGGAGGAGGAGTTGTGGGAGCTTCCCGGCGGCTCGTGGTCGATGACCTCGATGCCACCTTGGCTGCGCTCGCCGAGCAGGGGATCGAGCCGGAGCGGCCGCCGTACTCGGTCAGAGAGGGCGGCAGCTTGCTCACGTTCGTTCGTGACCCGGTCAACGGCTATCGGATCGAGTTGATCGGCGACAGTCCGGGTAGGTAGCACCTCTCCGCAGCAGGTCGTGTTGCTTGTCCCGGCGCCGATCAGGGGAGACACCGATGGTGCCCGCGCCGACCGCGGCGACGATGCCCGCCGACGCCACAAGGAGCCGCCCTTGCCTGCGGGCCTGTCCCGGTCGCATCCGGCCGTCGTTCTTGCCGTCCCCGTCCTTGTCGGTCTGGTGCTGACGCTCTTCGCCTGGCCGTCCGCGCGGCTCGCCCCGCGCGGCCTGCCGCTCGGCGTCGTCGGCCCGGTGCCCGGCTCCCTCGCGGCCGACGGCTCCTTCTCCGTCCACCGGTACGCGGACGCGGCGGCCGCGCGGCACGGGATCAGGCAGCGAGAGGTCTACGAGTCCCGTCGCTTCCGTCTCAGAACCGCCTGGGTCAGTACTCTGCCGGAGCCCGATCGGGGCGCCCCCCGATGCTGCCCCAAGGCGACGCCGGTTAGACAACAACTGACGCACCGGTCTGAGCTGGAGGAACTCGTTGTCCCGCTCTCCTGTCTCGAGTCTGTGGCCCTACGACCCCGTGAAGGCTGTCTTGTGAGCGAGCGACAGAGGACCGTCGAGGCACTCGTGGAGCTCTCGCGTGAGCTCGGCGCGCCGGAGCACGACTACGCGATTCTGGCCGAGGGGAACACGTCAGCGCGGCTCGACGGAGAGAGCTTCCTTTTGAAGGCGAGCGGCTTCTCGCTCGGCTCTGCCGATGAGAGCTCGTTTGTCGAGATGCGAACTGCGGCGGTTCTCGAGTTGCTCGACCATCCGCCGGCGAGCGATGAGGAGTTGAGTGCGGCGCTCGCCACGTGCCGCGTCGCTGAAGGGCCCCGGCCGTCGACAGAGGCGACGCTGCACGCGCTGGCGCTCACGCTCGGCGGCGCGTCCTTCGTCGGGCATACGCATCCGACCGCCGTCAACTCGATTCTCTGCTCGGAGCATGCGAGTGCCCTCACGGATGGGGTCCTGTTCCCGGATGAGATCGTCGTCTGCGGTCGCCGCCCGCTCTTCGTGCCCTATGTCGACCCCGGCGTTCCTCTCGGCCTCGAAGTCCGCGAGCGGCTGTTGGAGCACCTTCGGGTCTGCGAGGGGCCGCCGAAGGTGATCTACCTTCAGAATCACGGCCTCTTCGCGCTCGGCCGCTCGCCTGCCGAGGTCCTGCAGGTGACGGCGATGGCGGTGAAGACGGCACGCATCATGCTCGGGACGTTCGCGGCCGCGGGGCCGCACTACCTGCGGGAGATCGACGCCGCGCGCATCGAGGCGCGGCCCGACGAGCTCTATCGGCAGCGCCGGCTCACGACGATCTGACCGCGATGCCTGGGCCCAGGACACGACCCCCGCGCCGCCGCGGGACGGGTGTCTCCGAGGTCGTCCGACGTCGAGCGTCGGCGGTGGACGAGCGCGACGAGGTTGCCCTCGACGATTTCGACCCGGCTGTCCGTCGTCGGGGACTTGCACGGGTCTGCGCCGCTACGACATGGCCGGCGCCGGGCGAGATCGTCAACCTTCACTGCCATACGTTCTACTCGTACAACGCGTACGGGTACTCGCCGACGCACTTCGCAGTTCTCGCGCGGAGGCGCGGCGTCGCGGTGGCGGGGATCGTGGACTTCGACGTGCTCGACGGCCTGGACGAGTTTCAGGCAGCGAGTCGCGCCGTCGGTCTGAAGGCCGTCGTCAGCGTCGAGTCGCGGGTGTTCGTGCCGGAGCTCGCGGACCTGGTTGTGAACTCGCCGGGCGAACCCGGAATCGCCTACCACATGGGAGTCGGGTTCCCGCGCCAGGTCGGGCATCCGTTTCTCGCGACGATGCGGGCCTCGGCGGGGCAGCGCATCCGCGACACGCTTGCCCGCGTCAACGTATATCTGCGTCCCGTCGAGCTCGATTTCGAGTTGGACGTGCTCCCGCTGACACCGAAGGGCAACGTCACCGAACGGCATCTTTGCGAAGCCTTTGAGGAGAAGGCGCGGCAGGTCTTCCCCGACGCCGGCGAGCGGAGCCTGTTCTGGCGGGAGAAGCTCGGGGACGCTCCTGCGGAGGGAGCGGCGCTCCAGAATCTCCTGCGCGCCAGGACGTTGAAGAAGGGCGGCGTTGGCTACACGCAACCGCAGGAGGGCGCATTTCCGCCGTTGGCCGACATGAACCGCTTCACCCTGGATGGCGGCGCGATCCCGACGCTGGCCTGGCTCGACGGAACCTCCGAAGGCGAGAGGTGCAGCGAACGCCTGCTCGACGTCGCGGGCTCGACGGGCGTGGCCGCACTCAACATCATTCCCGATCGCAACTACACGCCCGGCGTCAACGACGAGAAGCTGCGGAACCTCTACGAGGTCGTGGCGCTGGCCGAGAGCCGCGGCCTTCCGATCGTCGTCGGCACCGAGATGAACGCTCCTGGCAACAAGTTCGTCGACAGCTTCGACACGACCGAGTTGAAGCCCCTCCTCCCCGTCTTCCTCAAGGGCGCGCACATCGTCTACGCCCACTCGGTGCTCCAGCGGGAAAGCGGCCTCGGCTACCTCAGCGACTGGGCGGCGGCGACGTTCACGTCCGTCGCAGCGAAGAACGAGTTCTTCGAGACCGTCGGCCGCAGGCTGGAGCCCGCAGATGAAGGACGCCTGACCGAGCTTCCGGCCGACGCGGCACCGGAGGAGATCCTGGCCGCACTCCCCGCGTCGAGCGACTGATCGTGGCGAGCACAGCCCCTACCACGCAGCGCGCCGTCCAACTGGTGGGCCCCGACCAGCTGCGGCTCACCGAAGGCAAGGAGGTCTTCGCTCCCGGCGAGCACCAGGTACTCGCCCGCGTCGAGGCGTGCGGCGTCTGCTTCTCCGACCTCAAGCTCCTCAAGCAGTTCCACCGCCACGCGCGCAAGTCTGCCGTCACGAGCGGCATCCCCCCGCGAACACTCGCGGAGATGCCGAACTACGCTCCCGGCGACAACCCGACCGTTCCCGGACACGAAGCCGTCATCCGTGTCGCCGGAATCGGCGCCGACATCACGCGCTACAAGGTCGGCGATCGCTTTCTCGTCCAAACCGACTACCGCTGGCTACCCACGGCCAGCTCGAACGCCGCGTTCGGCTACAACTTCTGCAAGTGAGGATACCTCTTTCGCAGGGAGACACCATGGCGGCCAAATTTGTTCAAGAGTTAAGGAACAGCAGCAATGTGCGCAAGAGTACCGAGGCGGCACTCGCAGCAGGCGGAGGTCTGCTGAGGCTGGCCCCCTGCTGGGTGCCGCGGTCGTTCCTGCAGCCAGGCAAACGCCTGAAGCTCCATCCTGCTGATCTGTATGCCTTCGGGCTCGATCGCGGGGGAATCGACGAGCGCTGGTTTGCTTCAACAACGCCGGCGGCGAATGAAAACCGCACTCCCGATGAAGGGCTGAGCTATGTGGTCAATGGCTTTGAGCGCTTTACTTTGAAGGATGCCGTCAGTGAGCTCGGCGAGGAGCTCATCGGCAAGGCCATGTGGACTCAGTATGGCAAGTGGCCCGTTTACTCCAAATTCTTTGACAACATGGGACCCATTCCGCATCACCTGCATCAGTCCACGGAGCAAGCGGCCCTCGTCGGACAGGAAGGCAAACCCGAATCCTATTACTTCCCACCGCAGCACAACGCCCTCACCAATAACTTTCCGTACACCTTTTATGGCCTGAATCCGGGTACGACTAAAGCGCAAGTACGGAAGTGCCTTGAGGATTGGAATAAAGGAGATAATGGAATCCTAGATTTGTCGACCGCATATAGGCTCAAACCCGGGACCGGTTGGCTGATGAGCCCGAGCATTCTCCATGCGCCGGGATCTCTTTGCACCTATGAGCCGCAATGGGGATCCGATGTGTTCGGGATGTATCAGTCTCTGGTCGAGGGGCGTGAGGTGCCGTGGTCACTTCTAGTGAAGGATATACCGCGGGATAGACATCAGGATCTCGATTTCATTGTTGATCAGATCGATTGGGAGGCAAATGTCGATCCAGCTTTCAAAGAGAACCATTATCTCGAGCCTATTCTGGTGGCCGATACCAACCAAGATGGATATGTGGACCGGTGGATCGTCTATGGGCGAATTCACGGTGAGCAATACTTCACCGCCAAGGAGTTGACGCTCGACCCCGGTGTGAAGTGCACGATCCAGGACAAGGGCGCGTACGGCTTGATCGTGGTGCAAGGCCAGGGGCGAATTAATAGCCTCCGGTTGGACTGCCCGACAGTGATCGGTTTTGGCCAGCTTACCGAAGACGAGGTGTTCTGCACGGAAGGCGCGGCCAGGGCCGGTGTGATCTTCGAGAATACCTCTGCAACAGAGCCGCTCGTGACTTTGAGGTATTTCGGGCCCGACGTGAATCCAGACGCGCCTGCGGTCGGTGAATATCGCACGTAAATAGGAGTGAGGAGAGCGCTATGGTCAACAATTTCCCCAAGCTTCACAATGCCGCTTGGCCCGGCCTGGTGGGAAAAGGCGGGCCCGATGCCGAACCTCCAATCGATCTCGACACGATGCTCGACGTCACTGCATCGGCCGAGGTGGACGGTGTGCGGTTCGACGGTATCGACCTCTTTCTCTGCGACCCACACGTCAGTATCGACTCGAGCGCAGACGATGTGAAGCTGTTGGCAGAGAAGGTTCAGGCGAAGAACCTCGTGATCGGATCGGTGGTCGCACCGGTTTGGCCGCCGACCGGAGGTGGCTCGGCGATGGGCAGTTCGGCCGAGCGCAAGCTGTTCGTGACGCAGGTCCGCAAGGCATGCGACATCGCCCGGCAGTTACGAGAGTTGGGCGTTCGGCCGTACGGGGTCGTCCGAGTGGATTCGGCCGCCAGCCCGACGGAGTGGGCAGCGGATCCAGAGGCGAACACCCGCACGATCGCAGAAACGTTCCGAGAGGCGTGCGACGTGGCTGCCGATTACGGCGAACGCCTGGCGGCGGAGGGAGAGATCTGCTGGGGTGGCATGCACTCCTGGCGCGAGATGGTCAAGCTTCTGGAGCTCGTGGACCGGCCGACATCCATCGGTTTTCAGGCTGACATGGCTCACACGTTGCTGTACACGCTCGGCTATAACGCGCCAGAGGATTCTCTCCTGCCTCCCGATTACGACTGGAGTGACCTCTCTCTGCTCGATGAAGCACTGAAGAAGATGACCGCAGCGTTGCGCCCGTGGACGATCGACTTTCATGTCGCCCAGAATGATGCAACCGTCAAAGGTTCAGGCTCTCACGACAGAACAGGCCGCCACTGCCTGCCGACCGATCCGAACGGGAAGCTCGACATCCCACGGCACGCCGGGTTCTGGCTGAGAGACGAGGACGGAAACCTTACCAAGGCATTCCGCCACATATGCTGGGACGGCTGCATGTTCCCCAACGAAACCATGGTGCAACCGAAGACCTGGACTGACGTTCTATCGGTGATGATCGCAGTGCGAGATGCCCACGGGTGGTACGAGGACTAAAGGACGGCTCCTATGAAGAATCTTAATGTAGGTCTCATCGGTTATGGATTCATGGGACGTGCACACTCCAATGCCTATCGGCAAGTCAACCAGTTCTTCCGACTCGATCATCGTCCCGTCCTGAAGGCTATCTGCGCACGCAAAGCAGACCAAGCCGCCACCTTCGCCGAAAACTGGGGATATGAGTCTGTGGAGACAGACTGGCGCAAGCTGGTAGAGCGAGAGGATATCGACCTGATCGATATCTGCAGTCCGAACAACACGCACCTGGATATCGCGGTGGCGGCAGCCGAGGCCGGCAAGATGGTTCTGTGCGAAAAGCCCTTGGCGATGAATGCGGACGAGGGCGCCAAGATGGTCGAGGCGGTTGCCAAGGCGGGCGTGGCGAACATGGTGTGGTTCAACTATCGGCGCGTGCCGGCAGTTTCGCTCGCCAAGCAAATCGTGGAAGAAGGCCGCATCGGCCCGCCATTCCATTACCGCGCCCAATACCTCCAGGACTGGACGATCGCGGAAGACGTTCCCCAAGGTGGGGCGACGCTTTGGCGGCTGGACATCGATGTGGCGGGATCCGGAGTAACCGGCGACTTGCTCGCCCATTCGATTGACACGGCAATCTGGCTGAACGGCCCAATTGTCGCTGTCTCAGCTGCGACGGAGACGTTCGTCAAAGAGCGCGTTCACCAGGAAACAGGCAAGAAGCAACCCGTGCGCATCGATGACGCGGTCATGGTCCTTGCGAGATTTGCCAATGGATCCATGGGAACGTTCGAATCCACGCGATACGCCCGGGGTCGAAAGAACTACCAGACCTTTGAACTGAACGGCACCGATGGCTCCATCTTCTTCGATCTGGAGGACGCTCATCGGCTCGAGTACTACGAGTATCGGAAACCGGGCATGAAGGAGAAGGAGCCCTCCCACCTTGCGGGCTGGCGGAGCATTCACGTAACAAATCCCGAGCATCCGTACATGGACAAGTGGTGGGTGCCTGGATGCACGATTGGTTACGAGCACACGTTTATCAACGCACTGGCCGATTTCCTCAGAGGAGTCGAAGAGGGCACGCCGGCCATGCCGGACTTCGCAGACGCGCTGCGAACGCAACTGGTCTGCGATGCCATCTTGCGATCGGCCAAGAGCGGAAGATGGGAGGAAGTGCCGTCTGGAGAATGACCGATGACGAATTCCGTCGGCGACGCGCCGATCGGTAACGGAAAGGTAGAACTCGCGATCTTCGGGCGGCGGAGGCCGGCTTGTCTGACCTCTTCCGCCCGGTCATCACTGGGCAGGCTATGTCTCGCCAGCGGTGGAAGCTGTCACATGTACAGCCTTCCCTGAGGAGGATGAAATGGATATCGGCAAGCGCCGTTGGTACGTCCCGGATGGATGGCTGCCCACAGATTCGTCGCATGACGTCGTCAGTCACGAGGCGGCATGCCTGCTCAATGCTGGCGACCATGATGCAGAAGTGCTCTTCACGTTCTTCTTCGAGAATCAAGATCCCATCGGGCCTGTCCCGGTGAAGCTCGCAGCGCGTCGTACCCTGCACGTCCGCCTCGACGATCCGAACGCGATCGGTGTCGAGTTACCCCGGGGGGTCCCCTACGCGTACTCTGTCGAGAGCGACGCACCGGTGGTCCTGGAGCACTCCAGACTCGACACGTCAGCCGGAGGCTACGCGCTGTTCACGACAATCGCCTACGGCGAGTGAGGCGCTGCTCAGAGGGCAGCCAGCCGTCTGTATGAAGGGGGAGAACTGCGACTGATCGGGCAGGTGCGGAAACCAGCCCGGCAGCACCCGCTCGACCAGGCCGATGTAGTCGTCGGCGAAGACGTACGCTGCAACGACAAGGGCTTCCAGATCGGTCATCTCGAGCTCCTATCTCGAGGGACACCTGTCTAGAAGCCCTTCGTCTTCCCCCGGCGGGTCCCTGCCGACCCACCGACTTTCACATCAACCCTCTAGCAGGGCTTGTCCCGGCGCCGATCAGGGGAGACACGGATGGTGGCCGCGCCCACCGCGGCGACGATGCGCGCGACGCCCCAGGGAGCCCCCATGCCCGCGAGCCTGTCCCGGCCGCATCCGGCCGTCGTCCTTGCCGTCCCCGTCCTCGTCGGCCTCATGCTGACGCTCTTCGCCTGGCCGTCCGCGCGGCTCGCGCCGCGCGACCTGCCGCTCGGCGTCGTCGGCCCGGTGCCCGGCTCCCTCGCGGCCGGCGGCTCCTTCTCCGTCCACCGGTACGCGGACGCGGCGGCCGCGCGGCACGGGATCAGGCAGCGCGAGGTCTACGGCGCGGTCGTCGGCTCGTCGCAGGGGACGACGCTCTACGTTGCCTCGGCGGCGAGCCTGTTCGTCGCGCAGCTGCTCGAGCACGCGTTTGCGGCGCCTGCGGCGTCCGGCCCGCAGGTGCGCGTCGTCGACGTCGTGCCCGCCGACCCGCAGGACCCGCGCGGCGCGGCGCTTGCCTCGTCGGTGCTGCCGCTCGTGCTCGCGGGCATCGTCGCCGGGTTCGCGCTCGGGTTCGGGCTGCGGCCCGGGGTGACGCAGGCCGCCGGGCTCGTCGCCGCGTCGGTGCTGGCCGGTCTCGTCGCGATCGGGATCGCCCAGGGCTGGCTCGGCATCCTCGGCGGCTCGTGGGCGGAGAACGGCGGCGTGCTCGCGTTGACGGTGCTGGCGATCAGCGCGGCGATCGCCGGGCTCGGCGCGCTGCTCGGCCTGCGGGGCTTCATCCTCGGCGCCGGGCTGATGATGGTGATCGGCAACCCGTTCTCGGCCGTCTCCTCCGCGCCGGAGTTGCTGCCCAAGCCGGTCGGCCTGATCGGGCAGCTGCTGCCGCCCGGCGCGGGCGGCAATCTGCTGCGCTCGACGGCGTTCTTCGACGGCGCGGGCGGCGCTCGCCACCTCGCGGTGCTGCTCGCCTGGGCGGTGCTCGGCCTCGCCGCGGTCTGGGCCGGCGCGCTCCGGCGCCGACCCGCATCAAGCCTCTAGCAGACGGCTACGGTTGTGAGTTGACAGAAGAGCCGGGCGACTAGCTCGTCAGAGCCTCTGCCGTCGCCCGGAGCGGGGGACGCGGTACCGGGCGAGGATGCGTCCTGGTCGGGGGCGAAAGCGTCATCTCCGCCCGGGCGCGTGCCCGTTCTCGCGAGGGAGTGGTTGCCGGGCGGAAGCGTGGCGGCCTCGGAGCGCCGAGAGCAGGGCTGCTGCGGCCATGAAACCCATCGAGGCGTAGAAGGCGGCGTGGGCGCCGCTGGCAAACGCGCTCGCCAGCCGCGGTTGCAGCGTTCGCGAGCCGACGAAGATCGCGAACGCCGTCGAGCGGGTCACCGCGTGGGCGGCGATCAGGATCGCGATCGAGTAGGAGAAGACCATGCCGGTGTTCGCGAAGGTGCGAAGCATGCCGGAGGCGACACCGTACTGACGTTCAGGGGCGACCCGCATCACGGCGGTGTTGTTGGCGGGGAAGAAGCCTCCCGCGCCCAGTCCGTTGACGACGCTTCCGATCACGACCACCGCCAGTGACGTGCCGGTGCCCAGCTGGGCGTAGATCGCGAGCGCCAGCACCTGCACCGCTAGTCCGGCAGTCGCCGGCCACACGGGTCCGACCCGGTCGGCGAGCCGTCCCGCGAAGGGACCGACGGCCCCGCCGACGAGGTAGCCGGGCACCAGCAGCAGCGAGGCATGCAGCGGGCTGAGACCCCGGACCCCCTGCAAGTACATGATCAACAGGAACAGGACGGCGAAGTTCGCCACACTCTGCAACAGCGCGGCCAGCATGCTCGGCGTCATCGTGGGAATGCGAAACAGCGACAGGTCGAGCATCGGCTCCTCGTGGCGGGCCTCGACAACCAGGAAGCACGCGAGCAGGACGACCCCGCCCAGGAGGTAGCCGACGAGGGTCGCGTCGACGGGGTGGGTCGCCAGATGGGTGACGGCCCAGAGGATGGCGAACAGGCCCGCACCGAGTAGGACGATGCCCCCGGGGTCGAGACGATGCTGGAGTCGCTCGGAGCGCTCGTGCAGCACGCGGAGTGCGACCAGCAGAGCGGCGGTCCCGATAGGGAGGTTGATCCAGAAGATCCAGCGCCAGGACACATAGGTCGTGATCGCACCGCCGAGCAGCACCCCGAGAATCGCCCCCACGTTCCAGCCGACGGCGTTGAACCCGTAGGCCTGGCCACGCCGCTCGGGCGGGAAGGTGTCCGCGATCACCGCGCCGCTGTTCGCGGTGATGAGCGCCCCGCCGACGGCCTGCAGGACGCGAAAGCCGATCATCGTCGCCTCACTCGTCGCCAGCGCACACAACAACGAGCCGAGCACGAACACCGCAAAGCCGGCCTCGTACATCCGCACCCGCCCGAACATGTCGCCCAGCCGCCCGACCTGCGTGGCCAGCACGGTGAGGACGAGCAGATAGCCGATGATCACCCAGACCACGCCGGAGACGCCCACGCGCAGCGTCCGCTGCATCTCTGGCAACGCCAACACCACGATCGTCGTGTCGACGGCCGTGATCAGCACCCCGGTCACGATCACCAACAGGGGCAGCGTCGTCGACCGGCCTGGCTCCTCGGCCGCCCGCACCAGCGCACTGGACCGGCTCCCGTACCGCCACCGGCGCAACCGGATCAAGACGTGCCGTGCCACTCGCACCAGCCTTGCCCACCCGTCGGCCCCACCGCCTCCGCGCAAGCACCGATCACGAGCTCCTCGTCCCCACCCGCAGCGGATGGTTGCCGCTTCGGCCGAGGGCCGCGGTCCGACAGAATCGGGGTTGCAGACAGAATCGGGGTTGCACCGTGTTCCGATCCCTTCGCGCTTCCGCCGGCGGCCGGTTTGGGCTGCTCGTTCTCGTCGGCGTCTGCGTGGGGCTCTTCGCGACGGCGGCGCCGGCCGGCGCGAAGACGGTTCCGGGGTCGCCGCCCTTCCGGGTCCTCGTCTTCGACCGTCTGAGCCCGGGTGCGTTCAAGCGCCTCGCGGCGCACGGCGCGGTTTCGGCAGCCGCCGAGCCGGCCGTGGCGACCATCGCGGGTGGGGGCTTCGCCGGTTACGAGCTGCTCACCAACGGACGCGTGTGGGCGTGGGGCGACGACCTCGAGGGCCAGATCGGAAGCGCAGGAGGGTGGCAATGGAGCAGCACCCCCGTCGCGGTTCCCGGACTCGCCGACATCGTCGCCGTCGCCGGCGGCGCGAACACCGCCTATGCCCTAGAGCGCGGCGGCGCGGTGTGGGCGTGGGGGGATGACGGCCAGGACGAGCTCGGCGATGCCGGCTATTCCCCGCGGGAGACCCCGGTGCGAGTCCGCGTCCCCAGTGGGATCATCGCGGTCGCGGCAGGCACGTTCACGGCCTACGCGCTCCGACGGGACGGCACGGTGTGGGCGTGGGGCAGCGACAGCTGGGGTCAGCTGGGGACCGCAGGCGCGCAAGTCACGCGCGGCACCCCGCGGCCGGTGCAACGACTTGCCGGCATCGTGGCTGTCGCCGCAGGCGCCGGCGACGGATACGCCCTGCGCCGGGACGGCACCGTATGGGCATGGGGTGACGGCACCCTGGGACAGCTCGGTGACGGCTGCACCGCCTCGCAGGTGGCGGCGCATCGTGGCTCGCCGTGCCCGGCGGCGAGCGTCCCGGTCAAGGTGCGCGGCCTCAGCGGTGTGACGGCGATCGCGGCGGGTGCCTTCACGGCCTACGCGCTGCGCCGTGACGGAACCGTCTGGGCGTGGGGCGACGACAGCTTCGGCGCGCTGGGCAGCCGCGTGCGACGCTCGTTCGCCGGCGAGCCGGTCCGCGTGAGCGGCCTCGAGCACGTCGTCGCCATCGCCGCCGGTTCCTACAGCGCCTATGCCTTGCTGCGTGACGGCACTGTGTCGGCGTGGGGTAGGGGCGTCGACGGAGAGCTCGGCGACGGCAGTGCTGCCAACCGCGCCGTGCCGACGCAGGTACTGAAGCTGACCGGCGTCGTAAAGGTCGCGGGAGGCGGCGGCATGGCCTACGCGCTCGACTGGCGCGGGAAGCTCTGGGCATGGGGCAGCGGCCTCTACGGGCAACTCGGCAACGGCTACCTGCAGAGCCTCGACGAGCCGACACCCGTGCTGAACGTGGGTGTCGCGGAAACCGTGAGTCGGCGCGAGCAGCGCCCGCCGCAACGCCGTCAGCTCGCGAGGTAGCCGCCGCTGCACTTCGCACGGCCCGCCATACGACGCCGATGACGACGCTGAGCCTCGGGCGGTCCCGCGCGCGGAGTGCAAAGCAGAGCGCGTAGCGGCCTGGGATATCTGATAGGCTATCCGATATGCAAGTCCCTCAGCCTGACCAACGACGCCAGACGGGGTTGTTCGTCCGCCTCCCGGACGACCAGGCGCGACTTCTCGACCGGGCGGCGGCGGCCGTGCCGGCACGGAAGAAGGACCTGATCTCGGGTCTCGTGGCCCGCCACGTCGATCCCGACAGCCCGGAGGGATTGGCGGCGTTGCGTGAGATCGCCTCGTCGACGGCAAATGGGCCACGGCGGGTCATCATCGAGGGCGACGAGCCGCGGTTTCAGCCAGGGTTCGGCGCCTTCTCCCCGGCGCTCGCTCCGGAAGTCCTCGACCCGCCGGGAGCAGCGGAGTTGCTCGCTGTCGATGTTCAGACCCTGCTCGAGCTCGCCGAGAAAGGCGAGATCCCCGGCCGGCGGATCGGCGACCAGTGGCGCTTCGCACGGCAAGGCCTTCTCGACTGGCTGGCGCGAACGTAGTGCCGACACCCTTGGGCGACTCGCAAAGGATCTTGGAGGCAATGACACATCCGTCGAACCTCGTCATCCCGTCCGTCATCGAGCAGACCTCGCGCGGCGAGCGCTTCTTCGACATCTACTCGCGGCTGCTGAGCGAGCGGATCATCTTCCTCGGGACGCCGATCGACGACATGGTCGCCAACCTGATCGTCGCCCAGATGATCCACCTCGAGTCCGAGGACCCCGATGCGGACATCAACCTCTACATCAACTGTCCCGGCGGGTCGGTGTACTCCGGCCTCGCGATCTACGACACGATGCAGTTCATCCGCCCGAAGGTCGCCACCTATTGCATCGGAGTGGCGATGTCGATGGGCGCGCTGCTGCTCGCGGCGGGGGCGGAGGGAAAGCGGACGGCGCTGCCGAACTCGAAGATCCTCATCCACCAGGTGTCCGGCGGCTTCCAGGGCCAGGGCACCGACATCGAGATCCAGGCGCGCGAGACGATCAACCTCAAGCGGAACCTGGAGGAGATCATCGCCCACCACACGAATCAGCCGATCGCGAAGGTCTCGAAGGACATGGAGCGCGACTTCTACATGACGGCCGACGAGGCCCACGAGTACGGGATCGTCGACCAGGTCATCGCACAGCGACACCTCGCCGGCATCCGCGCCGCTTAGGCGAGCGCGTAGCGCAGGAACAGGTGGTTCGCGTGCCGGCGCAGCGACAGCAGCGCCGCATCCACTCGCAGGTCCGGGAGCAGCTCGACCCCTTCGGCGAGCGAGAGCCGGTGCGCGGCCCCGCGCCCCGCGACGAGCGGCGAGATCGTGAGGAAGAGCTCGTCGACAAGTCGCGCCGCGAGCAGCTGCGCGAACACCGTCGGTCCCGCCTCCGACACGATCAGCGAGTGGCCGCGCTCCCGTAACGCCGCGACGGCGTGCGGCAGGTCGACGCGGTCGCCGTCGTCGACCGCGACGAGCTCCGCCGCCGGCGGCACGGCGTCCCGCAACCGCGCAGCCGCGCGGGCGGTCGTCAGGACGAGCGCGCCCTCCGCGAGGAGCGGATGCTCGGGGTCGAGCGAGCGGCCGGCGGTCACGACGGCGACGGCGGGACGCTCGGGCCGGCCGCGCCGCCGGCGCAGCTCGGCGAACGCTTCCGCGGCGGGCGGGAAGACCTTCTCGGGCCGCCACGTCCCCTGCGGCGACGCGAGCATCGTCCTCGAGCCGACGAGCACGACGTCGGCGCACGCCCGCAGCAGGCCGACGAGGAAGCGGTCGGCCTCGCTCTCAGCGGAGACGAGCGCGTTCGAGCGCTCGAGCTCCGGGATCGCCGCCACGCCGTCGATCGTCTGCACGAAGTTCGCGATGAGCGCCGGCTCGCGGAAGCCGAGCGGGCCGCCGTACAGCCGGACCAGCTCGGCCGGCAGCTCCCACGCGGGCAGGCCGGTTTGCTCGTCGAGGAGCTCGAGCGGCGTCAGCGCCGGTGCACCTCGTCGAGGAACTCGCGGCGCAGGTCGGCGTCCTCGTCGTAAAAGCCGCGCCAGAAGGTCGTCACCGTCCGCGAGCCCTCCTCCGCAACGCCGCGCATCTGCGTGCACAGGTGTGCCGCCTCGACGTGCACGGCGACCCCGCGCGGCGAGACGAGCTCGGTGAGCGCGTCGGCGATCTGCTCGCCCAGGCGCTCCTGCACCGTGAACCGGCGGGCGTACAGGCGGACGAGCCGCGTGAGCTTCGAGATGCCGAGGATCTCCGACTCGGCGACGTAGGCCACGTGCGCGACGCCGTGGAACGGCAGCGCGTGATGCTCGCAGAGCGCGAAGAAGGAGATCGGCCCCTCGACGATCTGGCTGCGCGAGCCGTCGACGTTTGCGGGCCGCTCCGCCGGGAACGCCGTGCGCAGCTTCGGGTCACCGTCGTAGCCGGACGTCGCGTCGAACATCGCCTGCAGGAATCGGCGCGGCGTGTCGCGTGTCCCCGGCGTATCGAGGTCCATGCCGAGCGCGGACAGGATCTCGCCCACGTGGCGTTCGAGCCGCTGCCATTCGGCCGGTGCGATCTCGCGCGGATCGTCGTCCTCCCAGCGTGTCGCCAGCTCGATGACGTTTCTCACAAGGCCTCCTCCTGTAGACGGGCGAAGCCGCGAAGCAGCTGCTCGCGGCGGAGTGCAAGCAGAACGACGACGCCGAGCTCGGCGGCGACGAGCCAGACGAAAGCCAACGGGTGCCCGAGCGCGACGCACAGGCCGAACGCGGCGAGCTGCGGCGTCATACCCATGTTCGCCAGCACGGCGACCGTCGCGCGGTCGTGGTACGCGAGGCGCGCTTCCGGGAGCGCGTCCCGCAGCCGCCACGCGACATAGTGCTGAACGAGCCGGTCCTGCGGCGCGTACACGAGCCCGTAGACGCGGCGGAGCAGCGCGGTCGGGCGCCCCTCGACGCCGGGCACGGCGTCCGTCTCCGCGCCGCGCTCCTCCCGGTAGAGCCGCTCCACGTTGAAGTTGACGCTGAGCACGGCCGTCAGCGCGAGAAACCCGATCAGGGCGGCGAGCCACGCTCCGGTCCACCAGCCGAGCGCGGCGAGCAGCGCTGCGTCGACGAGCAGGTCGACCTCCGAGTCGAGGTAGCGCCCGAACGCGGTGACGCGGCCCGACAGGCGTGCGAGCTGGCCGTCGGCGTTGTCGAGGACCGTCTTCAGCTGCACGAGCAGCGCCGCGACGACGAGGTGCCCGCGCGCGAGCTCGACCGCGGCGGCGACGCCCGCGACGCCCGACGCGCCGACGACGAGGGGCGGCGGCACGCGCAGCGGCAGCAGCGCCAGCACGACGAGGTGGGCGAGCGGCCGGAAGACGTACTCGCACAGGAGGTCGGTTCCTTGCCGCGCCTTGCGCGAACGGCGCAGCAAGCTAGACAAGCATCGCCTCGTCGATCGGCTGCGCCGCACGGATCAGATCCCGGCCCGCGTCGACCTTGTCCCACGTGTTCCAGAAGAGGAAGCCGCGCGGCACCTGCGCCTCGTCGACGTACGCGACGATGCCCTTGCGGTTCGGCTCCTCCCAGCGCGCGAGCGTCCTCAGCCGCGAATCCACGTCACCGACCGCTTCATAGCCGAGATCGAACATGTCCGAGTAGAAGAACGGAATGTGGTCGTAGGGGATTTCCGCGCCGGCCATGTTCGCGCCGACGGTCTTGCCGTGCGTGTTCGCGTGATCCTCGTGCTCGACGCGGAGGCGTCGCCCGAGCGCTAAGACGGGGAAGCTCGCCACGTCGCCGGCGGCGAACACGTCCTCGCGTCCGCCGGCGCGGCCGTACTCGTCGACGACGATCCCGTCCTCGACCCGCAGGCCCGCCGCCAGGGCGAGCGCCGTGTTCGGCTCGATGCCGAGCCCCGCGACCACCACGTCGGCCTCGAGCGTTCGGCCCGAGCCGGTGTGGACGGCCGCGCCGCTCCCGGCGGACTCGACCGCGCGCACTGTCTCCTCGGTGAGCACCTCGATCCCGCGCTCGCGGTAATAGCCGGCGACGAATGCGGACAGCTCGCCGGGCAGGATCCGCGAGGCGATC